>Ga0307515_10000714_pt1 | contig 76405 bp, 78 predicted proteins | sample 17_EM_MG_FD_194513 | JGI IMG/M metagenome (GOLD analysis project Ga0307515, IMG submission 194513) | Populus trichocarpa ectomycorrhiza microbial communities from riparian zone in the Pacific Northwest, United States - 17_EM | ecosystem: Host-associated > Plants > Roots > Unclassified | place...
CAGTATCGACTGTCTCCCAGCCAGTCTCATCTCTCGGCAGACCATGTTGTACTCAATTCTCTACATTCCCACAATTACGAGTTAACCAATGAATAGAGTCTCAGCTCCCGTCGCGCCTCCCTCCCGAACTACCGCATCCAGATTTACCGCCTCCTAGTACTCCTCCAATCTCGCTCGATCCTGGCCTCCAAGTGCATCTCCAAACTCGCTCGATCACAGCCTCCAAGTGTATCTCTAAACTCGCACGATGATGGCCTCCAAACTTGCTTGGTCACGGCCTCCAAGTGTATCTTCAAACTCGCTCGATCACGATCTCGGAGTGCATCTCTAAGTTCACTCCATCACGGCCTCCAAGTGTATCTCCAAATACGCTCGATTCCAGCCTCTAAGTTCGCACGATCACGGCCTCCAAGTGCATCTCCAAACTCGCTCGATCACAGCTTCCAAGTAAATCTTCAAGGAGCGACGGCGGGTGTACGGAAATACAGGGGTAACGGAGGTGCATAGAGTGACGGGGAGTATATTCGGCCGACCCCGGAGTAGATAGACATCATCTCATTTCCATCTCATCTTATCATACAATGAAAATACACACTCTGTCCCAACTTTTGGTCTCACTCGCTCTGTCCGAGATGTCGTGGATCCACGCAATCACGTGGATCCTCAACGCTGGGTAATGTCAAATCTTCTCACCCGATTCCTACGCTCCCCGAACCAGAACCGCTCTTTCTCATGAATTCCGTTTGATGTAGCGAGAGGTGCGGCGGAGTGTTGATGGTGGGATCTCTGCCTTCTAGCTCCATCGTTTCACTACAACGGCCTCCAAGTGGTGTATCTCTAAGTTATCTCAATGGGTGTGTCCAGGTCCAGGTGCTCCTCCGATTATGCTCGACTACTATCTGCGGCCAGATTGACCGTATGTATATATATACAGAGACCTAAATAATGCATGCCATATTATGATGTAGTGAATCTTGTGACTGTAAGACAGACAAATATGATAAGACGAAATGCCTTGTCGTTGTGTAAGAACCACTGCTGTGAGAAGACGGCACCAAGTCCCCCGCAGTGCTGTGCAGCGGTCTCGGCTGCTCTCGATGTTTCCCGCAGAGCGGCGCAGCGGCCTCAGCTGCTGTTGACGTCTCCCGCAGATCTGCGCAGAGGTCTCAGGAGCGCTGACATTTGACTATTCTATCAGTTAAATCTCGTAGCTTCCTGAATGCACCTCCATACCTGCAGGTGCTTTCAGGACCACCTGAGAATGCTCTTGCAGAGTCTGAGAGCACATTGCGTAGCTCCAGGGGTGTCTGGGAGCATCTAGAAGTACTTGGAAGCACTGGTGAGGTCGCCCGGAGTGTCTGGGAGGGTTGAATGTTGTTTCCGGACCGATTTACATTTTTCTGATGTGCGTTCATTGGTCGATGTGGTGGATGGCAGAGGGCAGTGACTTGGGTTGGCCAAGCAATGTGCAAATAGGCCTGAGCCATTAATCATCAGTTATGTCCTCCTGGATGTCATCGACCCATTCTCCGGCCGCAGTAACTCCCAGTGCCCGTAAGTTCCATCACTCCCTTTGGCAGTCCGCATGGTGAGACAATGCATCCATGATCCGATTCATCACACCCGGAATGTACTTGACAATGTAGATAGAATTTTGTTCCACTGTCAGGAAATCGATATGACGTACAGCGAGGTGTGATTGTATAATGATGTAATGAAAGGTTGCTTGGTCTGTGTGTACCAAACAATGGCTGCTCGGTGCCATGTAGGTTGAATTTGCAGTATACCATTGTGTCTCAGATGCTAAAAACAACTCCGTTGCATTCGGAGTGACACATCTCCGCATAGTGTAATTTATGGCCGAATTGACGCAGTCTCTTCTCCGCGGTATCTTGCTCCTGGGGAAGCACCAAGCCCCATGCGTATCAGCTAGCATCAAAATTCAGGCAATATCTGGCTTTGCGGTTCGTAAGAGCAAGGACTGGAGCATTGCAGCCTGCCTCTTTGGGCATGTCGAATATATGGTGGCATTCACTGTCCCAGGGCAAAAGAGAGCATCTGACTGTCCTCGGCTGTCCCAATCACCACCCAATGTCCCTATTTCAGTACGGAAGAGTTTCAATCACGTACCATGGCAGAACAAGGTGCGGGTCGTGTTCAATCAATTTTCTACAGTAACTTGTGAGCCCCAGAAGCTTCTGATGGCTTTACTGTTCTCAGGTTGAGGCTATAACCTGAATGCATGGGTGTTATGTTCCTGGGTGTGGATGCTGTCCATGTCAATGTCCAAGCCACAAAAATTGACTTTCTGACAAGCCCTGGCGCATTTTGCATGTTTGGCCTTGAGACCATGTTCTGTTAGCAAGGTAAGTACTTCTCGGACATGTATGATGTGTTACACCGGGGTACAACTGCGAATCACAATATCATTAAGGTATACGACCCTGAATTTGCGTTGTATTGGTTCCAAATGCTGTTCAGTATGTGCATTAACTGGCTGGGTGCATTCACCGGGTCTAACGGCAGGACTCGCCACTCGTACAAGCCCAATCTGGTGGTGAAGGCCATCTTTTGCCTCTTCACTGTGGCAATGCATATTTGATGGTAAGCAGCCACCAAGTTCAATTTTGTTAACCAGCAGGAGCTGTGCATGTAGTTGAGTAAGTCCTCAATATGTGTGAAAGGATAATGATCCTTGACAGTTATGGCATTTACTGCATGATTATCAATGCACATATGCAGTGTACTGTAAGGATTTCGAATGTATAATACTGCTGAGCCGAAAGTGCTTAGCGAGGGCTGAAACCAACTGCAGCAAATCGTCTCATCTATCTGGCACTGAAGCTCCTCTTCTTGACCCAGAGAGATGCGATACGGTGAGGGGGCTGGTATCTTGCCATTCAGGACAGGCTTAATTTCGAAATCAGCCAGTCCTCATTTCTACAATTTTGCATACGTTGGCTTGCTGAAGATGCGCTGGAATTCTGTCAATAACTCGTAAAACTCACCTGGCACTTTGTCTATCTGAAGTGTACAGCCATCGCTGCATTGGTGCACTTTGAGCAAGAAGGCACATGTCAACAGACCGGTGGACACATATTTATGTTCTGCTCTCCATCTGATGTATATGCCCAAGGGTATCTCCTGGTTGAAAATTCGATTGTTGACATCGAATTGGCATAGGCCACTCGAGTAGTGTATTGAGTATTCCACTCTCTACTCCTAGAGGTTATCAGCTACGCACATTTCTTTGCTGTCAAGGTCGATTTCATAACGGCAGTTTACATCATGCATCAATCCTTTGCCGAATACACTATCAAAGCCCTTTCTGTCACGGACTGTAAATTGTGTCTGATAGACATATGACCCACCAAGTTCTAGTTGCAAGTTGAGACATTGCCATTTCTCTATGCCATCTTCAGCATTGACAATAGCCGTCTCCACAATCATCCATTGGGCATCCTGTGCACTTAGGACCTATGTCCCTTTGGTGTTGTAGTTTATTACCATACTTCCGACCTATATAGTACTGTAACGCATCATCATCCTTCACTACTCTTCATCAGCACAATATATTTTTGTTACTGGAAGCTTCTGGAAGTGTCTGAGAGTTGTTGGACCAGAATGCCAAGGTGGTCAGATTCCAGAGTTTACTGGACCAATGCAGTGGGCTTCAGGTCCACCAAGGAACACCAACGAAAAATCTCAGAGGATAAAGGAGGTCTGGTGAAAAGAAGGTAAACACCTAAGAGTGCGGACCAGAAGCCTCGGAGCACCCGGCATTGCCAGCAACACGCCTGGGAGCACCAACTAGCCTTGTGGCACCTGGAAGTCCTGGTGACCAGCATGGGAGTGCTGACAACAAGCCTGGGAGCACATCAAATCACAGTAGTCTGGGAATGACATCATCTTCTGTGCGAACGTTGTTGGCGTGCCTGGAAAACATAGCTACTACTTATTGTGCAATGATTTTGAAACTTCATGTATTCCGTTTAAATTCTCATCTATGTATCTATATAGCTACCCATCTACACATGGTATATCTCGACTGGCTGCAGGGGGTACTTGAGAGCAATTAGAGGTGCACCTGAAGATGATGATCGAGTGAACTCAGAGATACTCTTGGAGGTCATGATAAGTGAGTTTGGTGATATAATTTGGAGGCCGGGGTCTGGTGAACTAAAGGTATGCCCCCCGATGACATCCGATCAGGGGGGTTGTTCGATGCCCTTGCCGCCTGTAATCGAGTGAGTTTGGAAATACACTTGGTGGCTGTGAAGAAGCAAGTTTATTCGCAAAATGTGATATTGGTTTCTGAAACTGGACCCCAGGCACAGTTCTCTCTCCACATTATCCACCTACCATTCAAGCGACTTATAAGGAATCTTTCACAATGCTGTGAAGAGTTCGGTGATGTGATTTCACCATCAACCTATTTCAGAATCTTGTCCAGTCATATAAGTTGGTTTACTGCACATGTTTCTTTCACCTTGGTTGTCTGGATTTGAATCTTTCAACGGTTTTTTGAACTGTTCAACTCATTTCAAGAATATTCTTAACTATTTAATCCCTTGAGACATCAATTATACACAAGCTTGCACAACTCCCATAACAAAAATTAAGACACCCAGAGTAAACACTCATCCCATGTCTATATATTGCTGCAATGAATACTTCAAGCATCGAATCAAATAATCTACAGCAAACACAAATTGAAAGCAATCAAGTCAATTGTGTTGCTCACGTATGAACATGTGCTATTTGGCTGCGGTGTCAGCGGCAGCTGGTGTACAGCCCCTTGGATTGTGCATAGAGGGATGATATAAGTGGTTTTGACACTGAAAAGAGAGTTACAATGGTAACTTCCATCATGCAAGGGAGCCATTGGAGGTTGATTGTCTCTCCTCAACAATCACCATTCCAGCAGTCCGACATATTGGCCCAGTTGCAAATGTCTGAACCAAGGCAAGCTGCGCTTTAATCGTTGATTCACTATCCTCGACGATGAAGAGACACTTCAAACATGCAAGAATGCGTCCCGCAGTCGACTTCAAGTGTCTATCCTGACTCATCCCCATCCACAGAAGCACTGTATCAATGCTTTGTGGCTTAGGTTTTCTCCACCTTGTGGACCCAGTACAATGAACCATATGAACTACTTGCTTGTCACGTTGAAAACACATCACCCTGATTGCGACTTTGTGGTACCGAGTGCATTTCGCATCATTCAGACGACTGAAATACAGATTGTCATCGATGACATCTCTGAAGTTGGCAAATCTCTTGAAACCCCAAGCAATGTGATTCTTTAACTCTCCATTTGGCATTGCCCACCACTCAGCCAGGTCATCAACGGTATGGGTTTCTGGTCACAGGTTTTTCATCACTTGCTTGTTAGGCCCTTTGGTTAGAGGCATTTCATTGTCGCAAAGTTGTTTTCCAGCATTTGCATTCAGCTCTTGATACTGGAACACCACCTTTCGGGCGTTCTTTTGAAAAGTATGGAAGCTGGCCTCATCTTGATTCGATTGTTGGTATGCTTGTTCAAGATCCATCATCACCCTTGCTGGGAGTTCAGAGCTTGCATTAAAGAGGTTGCCCAGCTGTCCGATATGGTCAGAGGAGTAGTTCAGGTGATGCATGTTCAAAATGTTGATATCCGATTTGTCAACAAGTTGTTGTTCAATTTCTAACTCGATCTGCATATTATCTTCATCAACCCGACGACCCTTTGCAACTGCAAAATGATTTTTGCAAGTGGGGTCGTGCTGCTGTTCCTCCTGGTTGTCCAAAGTACGGTGCATTATCAATGCTTCTGAGACCATCTTTTTAGATTTATTATCGTGGAATCGACTGAAAACATCCTTGCGATAATGAAACCACTCCAGTAAATTCTCCATGTACTTGATCCTGGCTTCAAGATGGTACCGGTACCGTGCCATAAGGTGAAAATACACCAAGTTCTTGATTCACAACAGGGCTTCTGTGAAGGGCATCATTAGGCTTGCCAAATGGTTTAAAAGAGTTGCCACGAAAACTGGAACAATCACACACCCTTGTGCTTTCATTTTCTTAGCACCCCATTGCATCACCTGGCTTCATGGCTAGGTGTATCAAGTGAAGCCAGGATATGGAGCCATCATCGGCCAGAGCTGGTTAAATTTGCCAATCCCAGAATGTATCTCGATGAAGGACGTTACCCAGTACATCAACTGCCTAACCATACCGGGATCGACGGTATGAAGAATATCGGGAACATTTATTGTTGTCAGATAGATGCATTCCATATTCCAGATGACGTCTTCTGAGGTGCCAACTGCTCGATCTTCTAGATGTCATCTTGCTTCTCGTCACTCAGGCTCCTCTCCCTGAGTAGTGAGTAACATTTTTTGGAAGTATAGCTGATAGTCTCTCAAATGCCACAATGATGAATTCCCTTCTCCCAACAACAATGTTGGTGGTTGGCACACTTCGCCATGGGGCTGCAGGATCCAGTGCAAGTCAATGCTTTCGAAGTAGTCAGCCGTCCATGCACAGATGACAGAATATCATTGCCACATCTGACTGTCTGCACAAGGCATAAGTTTCCCAGTGTTGAAAAGAGTGTCGGGTGGATAGCAAATGAGCTCAAAGACCTGACTTAAAACCTCTCGATTGTGGATTAGTTGTTCATTCATGGCAGGTATTTATCTATGTTCTTTCACGCGATATATAGGAGGAACTGGAAGATGTGCAACAATGATGATTGCAAGATATGAATGCTTTGATCCAATCGTCGAGTGGATCTTCCCAGGATGCAGATACACCGGCTATTCGTTCTTGTAGCCTGAATAGTTTGTAAGATGTGTTTGGTCTGAAACGTCGAAGGAAGGGACGATGGTTGCTAGAACCGGCGGATTAAACAATTGAAGTGGTTAAAGTCATCGTAGCTAGTACGAAACTTAACTCACGTACCTGTTTGTTCCACCACCAGTCGCATGATCTCACCTCAGAGTAGATACGTTCCTCAGCATCATTGAATTCAGTTGCTGGAGCATACGACTGATGCTCCCTGAACGCAGCGTGGTGCATGAAGAACTCAATGCATTCAACAGGATTGAGGTTGGAGAAACGTCTGTAATCATAGTGGAGAAGGTTGTTCGGATCTGCCAAACAATTGGAATACATGTCAACCGATGTGTAAGAGTCAATGCCAAATGTGTAGGACATTTCATTCAATATTTTGAATAACGTGTGGGACAAAGTGCATCAGCAACATGTTAAATGGTTTGGAAATCATAACTGAACAACTCAGCAACTCTGAACAGCCACACGTATCCTTCCAGGTGCTCCCAGATGCTCCCAGATAGGTTGAATGCAAAGCGATGTGCTCTCAGGTGCTCCGAGACTACTTCACCGGTGCTCCTCAATGCTCCGGAAATCAAGGAACAGAATTCAAGAATATCCTGAAGAGTGTATAGTTAGTTGTCTTCAAAATGCTTCCAAATCAAGCTATTAGAATGCACGAATTTCGGAGCTATTGGGAGTATTGGCCCCATCCCCGAGAGTATCCTGGTTAACCTCGAACCTGCAGCCATAATCTCCAGGTGTGATTTTTATAATGCTTATATCAAATCTTACAATTCAATTAACTATCTTCCTCCTGCACACCTTGATTCAGGCATTGTAACTTTAATACACAGTCCAGTAGGTATCTAAATCCACATGATTATATACAAGCCATACGCTATCGATTCTATCTCGCGCAGCATTCTTTCGCACCGAATGTGCTGGTCCAACAATTGCTCCGACAGGTACAATATGGATCATATCAGTCTGTTTGACAACCCGGATCAACCCGTCAACACAACCAGCCCAACCATGTAGATCTTTGGACTTTGTTTGGAATCACCGCCACATATTGTTGAGGTTGAGGATGGAAGATTCATTGTTGAGTCTTCTGGCGCCTGGTAGAAATGGTCAATAGTGTTTTTCCGGCGGGCAGGAGCTCCTGAAGTTCGAAGATCTGATCCGGTGGAGTCCAGCTGAAGTATAATACTTGAAAAAGAGGAACACAGCCTTGGAAGGTGTTATCGAGGTCACTGTCCGTATATTGGACCCTGATCTTATGAGATTAATGCATGATCCATTGGTTGGCATTGGTATATTCTACCTTGCAATCAAGTCCCAAACACTCAACGGATGCAGGGCAGTGAAATCGTTGACAGTAGTACAACAGCCCATTCTGAAGTTTAATAAATATACTGTCTATGAGTACATTCTAATCATATCAGAGCACCAGTCCACTAACTTCATGTCCCCAGTCCTCGTCAATTTGTGCACAAAATAGCTGTTCCAAGTTGGGAATTCCGAAATCTGCTGATGCATATCTGAGTGAAATTGATTTGATACTTCTGCACACTCCACAGACATGAGTTACTCTCTAATAATATACCTGCTGTGATTAGGGGCGGAAAAATGGCTCTTCTGGACAATGCTGGATGCGTACAAGATGGGCTCTGTGCACATTACGCAATTTATTGGCAGCTCATAGTAGGTTGAACACTTTTCCAGAGTCAATATCGTACCAGCCTTGAAGGGTAAGATACGACAGTGTCTCCTCCATATAGTCGAGACTTGTACACCAGTGATTGTGCTTGAGCATCTGTTCAATGTAATTCAATGTATTGGTAGATCGATATGTCTGTTTCAGGTTGCCAGTGTGTAGCCAGTCAGAAATATCAGTGATCAAATTGTCACCGGAACCCATTAGCCGAATTGACTCTGATCTTCAGCTCACAAGATGCATCATTGGATATGCAAAATATGTTCATTGCTGTTTGATCGTTTGCCAGGGCTCCTGAACGCCAATTGCGTGCCACCAAGCCCCAAACTCGACCAAGCGGATGGAGGATTCCTTCATGAACCGCATCTGGTCTTTCAAAGTCATACCATCAAGCTCTCTCTCCAGCTGATTCACAAGGCGATCCTTATCAGTGATACTCCAGGTGGCGGCTTCAGGGTCAGAATCGGATAGACAGTCCAGAAATTGCACACGCTTCTCGGTGGTCATTATTACTGCCCTGTCAGCCTCATATCCTGCAGCAGTCTCCATTTGAGCAATTGTTTCGGTGTATGTGCTTTGGGGACAGGTTGCCTTAGTCCTGACTTGGTGCAATAGTTGTTGCTCGTGATGTTGGAATGATTTATCGAAAAGCTTGAGTTTGGAAAGGTGTCACCTGATAGATTTTACTCTCCAATTGCTCAATTGCCCTCTGCCGATCAACATCTGACAATATGGTTGCTGCTTGTCGGGCTCTATTCAGGCGCACGTGAAATTCCCTTCATTTTGATATAGTAACCTTTTCAGCCCCGTACAGCTGAACCTCCATTGCAGCAAAGATTGTATGAATCCTTTGATCTTTTCACTGATGGGATTCTCTTGCCAACAGTTCATCCATATTGGCCTTCACAGACTTCAACATTTTCTGTTCTCGAAAAGCACCGATCATCTTGTAAAATTGCTTCAGTACATCGTTGTGTGCTGTGAGGGATAGATCGGAATGACTTTGTTGGCTGACAAGTAGAGAGAATTCACAAAATGCCCAGACTGCTCACATCACGATTTCATCAGAGGCTGTTCCCGCCGCAATTTTCCCAGCATCCTGGGAGCAGTCAAGAATTGGGGTGCAATTCACTCCCAGTGTTTTCATCATGCCCTGGATTTCATTTCTCTGCCTGGAGCGGCTTTTCAACTTATCGAATGGTTTAGAGAAGCGATGGAGGCCTGGACATCGTGGTACTGATGTGAAACAATTGTCAAATCCATCCTAGAGATTTCTTGCTTTCAGGAATTTGAGCAGCCAGTGCAATAACTCTTTTACTAAACCCAGGTGCAGCTGATGCAATTCATCGGGCTGCCACAGGCGATAGACATTGCATAGAGAGTATTGCCATAACTGGTTGCGGATTGGATGAAAACCAAGAGTGTGGAGAACATCAATATCAGTTTCGTCCAGAAGCTCCAAGAACACATGCTGATCTCTACAGTTATCAAGTGGTCAAAAAGTCGAATGCCCTATCTGCTCACCATTCGGAATTTCACACATTGGGCAGGAGCTATATGAGATATGGTCAAGCATGACTTGTCAGGGATAATCCCCGACCCAGGCAGCCAAAAGAGCGGAACATTGTCTCTGGAATCCATCATCACAATTCCATTTCAAGCCAGGGCCAGTTATTACAAGATTCCTGAGTGGGGACAGCACTGTTGCAACCGCAGAATGCCATGCCTCATCAGTATTTGTGGCACCTTTTGGGGGACAGGGGATCAGCCCAACATGAATCCAGGTGCGGTTTGTAGGTGTGCGGTGGATATCTTTTCGAATGTTACCAATCATGAGATACAGCAGCCAGGCATGCTGGTCACCCGCACAATTGGTCATGTGGGTCATGTCGGATGCACAAATAACTGACACAATCGTCGCTCCGGCAGGAAGCTAATCTTGCATATCCCACCACTAATCACCCGTGTTCATCTTGCTGTATATTTGGCGACTTTGCGAGTCTGCAAGGTGCACAGGTTGAAAATCGAGGTGCGCCTGAACTGGGAGATGTGCCAAAAAGAACTGTACACATTGGAAAATATCCCTGCAGTATAATGTTCCGAAGATGTGCAAATGATCTTCAATCCAACTATCATCGCTGAGCCTGAAATTGAGTCTAGAGATGAGCTTTGATTGAGCATCTGGTGGTTGAAATGATTTGATATCGAAGTTGTCTAGTCCACGCCTCAGATGTTAATCTCTCCACCTTTTAGTTTGCAGGCCAAATGATTGAGCCTCTTGAATGTCATGTGCTGACCAAAATGGATGCCATGGAATCCAGTGTTCTGAGCACTTGCGATGCTTGTTGTACAATCCAGTTGCTTTGCCATATGATTCCCACCCCCACATTTTCCACACCAACTACCTGCCTATGTGCCTTCGTCTTTGTTGGATCAGGGTTACAAGTCAGATCCGCCTTCTGGGGGTCTATAGTTTCTTAGTGAGGAGTATCTTCAGGTAGTGGTGCACCAGGTACATTGTCAACTGGTAGATGAATTAGTTGACTAAGCTCATCGATGGCCATTCAGGTGCACCGACTGAAGTTGAACCATGATGGCTCGAGTCGATCCCAGCCTGCAGGTGGTAAAATCCCATCAAGTCATAGGCCTACATTCATCAACATTGGGTGATAATGTTGGTAGTGAGCCTCGAGTCGGTTCTCGTTGAATTATCATCTTTTGCAGATCAAGCACTTAACATTTTTCCGGCGAGTGTTGACGATATTTGAGCAATGGGTACTGATCACGTATTAGCATGAATCTCGATGATACTTCAGGGGGTGGTATAGTGCCTCAGTGATATTGGTTTTAAAGTGATTTAACTAGGGTTAGCGTAACACATTCACAACTGCATCGCACCCCGCCAATTGCAGGAGGGAGGTTTGTTTTGTTATCACTGCAATCACTACAATGGGGCCTTATACTACATCATTTCGGCATTGTGAGTTATACCTATGCTTGAGCCTCTGAGCAGCTGATAATGAAACTAGATCATCTTAATACAATGACCAGGTGTGTTTCCTAGGTAGCTGGATGTCCCGGCAATGATCATCGAGAACTGATAAGGCTCGTAGGATGTTTGCTTCAGTAACAATCCTTGACTGGAGCGTGGATCATGAAGAGAACTAAGATGTATGGGCAAAGAGCTCAATAGGAAGCAATCACTGTTGCTGCTCGACTCACAGGCCTCCTATTGAATGAGATCACCAGGTCGTACACGCCCAACGTATGTGTCATATTTGTAGTCATGCTAACTTTCATACTGGATATAATTCTTGTTGGGTTCCTGGAGATATCAGATGATATTCCTTCTATGACCTTTCAAGTCATGGAAGCGTACAAAGGAGAGCACCTATCGCATATCCCAGGATATGAATTCGAGCATATAACAAAGGAGGGATGTGTGTGATTAAGCGTTAGTTTTCTCAAGGCCTGGGTTGGTTGCATGGATCAAAGGTGTAGTGAAACACCACAATTTGTGACAACAAAAAGGGATATAAGAAGCCTTTCATTCCACCGAAGGTCACTGCCATGTGCAATATACTCACCCTTACTCCAATTTACTCCACATCACATCTTGCATCTATAGTAGTTTATCACCATCTTTGTTCACAGAGCATGTTGATGAACAGATCTCCACCGAAGACAGTGAATATGGCTCCACAGGGTGGCCAATTTGGCTCGCAACAACGCCGTGGAGACAATTCAGGATCCTCGGATAAAGAGTCATGAATTTCCATAGGCAACGACAGTCGATTTGGCAAAACACACTGATCAATATCATCCGCAGCATGGGTATGGTTAACCTCGCCATTTCCAGGCGCTCCTCAGTTTCATCATCAGTCTCCATTCAACATAACACCCAGTTCACAACCAGCCACCAGTGCAAGCCAAGGATATCCCACTGATGGGCCACAGTGGCAAGGATATGACCTCCACAAAGGCGGTTATGGTGGGTCTCAAATGTTCCCCCCTCCCCAGTTTGCAGAACAGGGGCCGTGATCTCCAGGTGCACCAAGAGAGCCTCCGGGACCACCAGATAACAATGAAGTCAAACGGTCAATATCTTCCAGGTCTAATCCTCCACCTGGACCTCCTTCGAACACACCTGGGAGACCGCCAATCAGCCTCCCAACGAAATGATCCCAGCTGCCTGCAGAACTGCGGAAAACAGATGTTGCAGGGATTGTGGACTTTCCCCCGGTGCTGGAGATTTCCAACGACGATTACGACGCAGATGATGATATTGATGATTCCTTGGACTTGGGCGGTACAGAGGGCAAAGCGTCAATCAGGCTGAAACAAATGGCATTCTGTTTGAAGCAATTTGCCAACAGGATTGGGCAGGCCAACTATAGTGCGTTCAACAAGTGGAAGAACGTATGGGTGGCTGGGTTTCTGGACCCGAAGCATCCGTCCATTATCTGGGGACAGAAACGTTTGATGCAGGTTCGGGATGGACCCCTGCACTGGGAGACAACAGTGGTAGATCTTTTGGAGACGTTCGAGGACTCGCTGCCATTGGTACATTTCGATAATGGTGAACGGATTCGCCGGCAGTCGGTTGAGATGTATTTGAAGAAACGTGCAAACAAAATTTGAGAGGTGAGGAAAAAGGGAAGGTGAGGTAGCAAGTGACCGGCGACAGATTCGGGAGCGAGCGCAGGAAAATCACTGCGAAGTAACCTTCCAGAGTTGCCAAATACAATGTTCATGGTTGTGATTCGCTGGGTGTCAAATGGCAACGGTTTCGTTCATTCCCCGAAAAAACTCCAAGCCTCGTTTACAGATGTGAGGCATTGGGAGGAGCTGGTTGATTACATCAACAACAATGGAGACCCGACAGGGCCATACATTCTAACGTCGATGTTCAAGTGCACCTTGGAGCAGGACAAATTGGACGGACAGTATATGGGATTATATACACATGCGCAAATGATCAATGACCTCAGATATGGCCAGATTTCGTTCAACTATTGGTTTTTAAATGCTTTCAAGTTGAAACATGGACAAATGTGAAAATATTTGTGGTAGAAATGATGAGTGCTACAGGGAAGGAGATTCCGGAGCAGGTAAGTTGACCAGGAATCGTATTCCCCGCTAGTCGTGTCAAGGCTAGATGTGCGCAACTGCTAATTATTATTCAAAGACATTGGCAGGTTCTGAAGCGGGTGGAAGAGAGGATGGAGAGGAGGATGGTGGGCAAGAGAATGATACATGTATTAATATAAGTTCTGATTGAAAGAATTGAATTGATTGTATTCCATCCATAGAGATTCGTTCAAATGGTTGCTTGTCTGTGAAATATATAACATTGGGATGAATTTCAGGAGCATCGGAATATGAGACGATCTGCCCAGCTTACATCGAAGTAAATGAAAGCGATCACTGAGGACAAAAATAACACAGACAACTGGGCCAGGGAGGTTCAGGAGCAGGTGGAGAATGGTGAGGAGGTCCTCAATCCAGAAAATACGATTTCAGTATTGAATACTGTGCTCAGTACAATCAACAACGAATTTGAACATGAGTGTCTTGATGAGGCAGTCAGGCTGCTGATGGCCCATCTGATTCGCCATTAAACCGATGAACGTGTTGCAGGCCACAGGGATTTAATTCCAGGCCAGCCCAGAATGAAGTTTCTGGCGCACCAGGTTTCGGCCATATTGTTCATTGTGAGGAGGGGGGTTTGGGATTCTGATATGCCAGGAGCACTGGTGGCCGGTGAGATGGGTCTTGGCAAGACTTTCACCTCGGTGGGAGCCGCAATGAGATGTAAACAACTGACTGAGAAGGTTGTAATGGGGTTACGGCTGTCGATTTTGTGGGGGAATACCCTTGATGAGTGAGGTAATAGGGCACAGAAAGACTTTCCCGGGATGACAGGTGAAGGACGGGACTGCCATCCATCGCCGAGGCAGAATTCAGTGCCCCTCAGCATTCCAGAGATACAGATAACTCCGTGACAGAGGCATCCAGCGCTTTCACCAGCCCTGGAACCAATCTTCGTGGTCACAATGCCCAGAGTGGCAGAGACATTCAAGAGTGTCATGGACAAGATGACATATGGTACCTAATTCAAACTCATACACTGGTTGCGCGCTGACAATGCGAAACTCACCCACGAGAATCTGAACACCCGTATTGACAAGCCAGAAAACTCATGGAATATCCACATTGTTCCATACGAAACCTAAACATCCAGAGCGAAACCATCAAGCAACGGCTAACTCTCATACTGTTCAAGGAGTTTTGGGACATTCGATGTGTCCCATCGGTACAAGACTGAAAACAGTGTGTACTGGCAAATTGCAATGAATGCAAGAATTGCGTTCAAACTTCAAGTCACTGCAACGCCGCGATTCGATTCACTCCATGACTGGTGTTATCAGATGATGTGGCTGTTTTCAGGTGTGCCTGAAGATCCAGAAGATGATACTGCGATGGAAAAGCATGGTGCAGAGGCATTGCATTACGCAGTGAAGAGTTCGATGCATGCTATCCGGACTGAAGACGAAGAACCTCAACTGGATGCAGTGCACCAGAAGATACAGATTACAAAGCCTTGGACGGTAAGGAGGTGGTTGGAATGAAAACCTGCCAATGCAAAACCACTCATCCGGATACCCATGGAGAATGCACACCTCTTTGATCTCGTGTGGACTGAGAAAGAGCGAGCAAATCTGGAGACCCTGGTGCAGGGGTATACTTCACGGGATGCTTCAGGAGCATGGATGGTTCATAGATAGCGGCAAGCATGGTTTTCGTTAGTGAGGAGTGACACGGAGGATTGTAGCGACGTTTCTCGACAACGTCACGGTAAATGGCCACTCAATACTTGGGTTGATTCTCCGATATTCCGATGGCTGAGAGTGACATTTCTGCCAATGCTTGTCAATGAACCTGTGCAGTATCCCAAACCTGATGAAGATGACGCATCAAGAGAGACACTCCTTCCCGAACACAGAAATGAAAATCCCCTCCCCAGTGCACCCCCTCCACAACAGGTTGTGCAATTTCATCCTCATCCTGGCCAAGTTTGTCATTTGAAGTGGTGGCTAACCAAGTATTTTGCGGATCCTGGGGATGTATTCCACATGTATGCAGAAATGGGCAATGATGAATGCACAGAAATGCAGCTCAAATTACAGGATTCGCAAAATCCCTCTGTAATCGTAACCACACCCAAAGTGGGTGGGACAGGCCTGAATCTTACTGCAGGAAACCATGCAGAAATAACTCGGAAGTTCTGGGCATCGAATGAGCAGTGGCAGGCATTTGCACACGTTGTCCGGCTGGGGCGAAACAGAACACCACACACTTGGGTATTGAATACTGATCCTGGTGGCTACGATAACGGCGCAAGTGATCTCCACTATCTCGCTAGTGTGGCCCAAATGTGTGTTCTGCACAGCTTCATGAGTCGACCGATGAGCATGACGTTGATGATTTACCGCATTCTGGAGTCTCATGAGAAACATTCCATGAGGCTGACAGAGAATGGAGACATGTTGCAGTCTGATGAACCATCCATCTTTCAGTGTTAGGACACTTTCACCAAGGTATGCCTCTTTAGACATTCAAGCAACATAATCATCTTAACTGATACAAATAGTCAAAAATGTAATTTGTAAGGCACACTATATTCCATAAAGCAATCGTTTCTCTCTGCAATTTCGAAGTGAATTAATGTTCTGATGTTAGAATTGTTGTGTCTTAAACCAGATATGGCTAGAGTGGGATTTCATTGGTGTTCTTGATTATTATTAATGAGCAATATGAGATGAAGTCAATTGATGCGCTACATTACAAGTTCCCACAGCTGACCCATCCCATGAAGAATGGTATGAGTCGAATTTTGAGATTGATGCAGCAAAGAGCCTCAACTAATTCCTCCATTGCGAATTCAAGGTGCACCGGAAGCCTGAAGCCACGTACGCATTTCGAATGAAAAAGCACGACAAAGCATAATTCAACTACTTTCAGGTCCACTAGAATCTCTTTGGCATAGTACATATCTGCCAATCCCGTTTGGCAATAACTGAGTCTAGGTTATATTCAGTACATATGTCGGAGTATGTGACATGGCTCGCTTATCTTTGTCAAAGCTGCCGCTTTTGCTGTCATATGATCGAAGTTCAGGCGCACGAGATAATCTTGGCTACATATCGTTATTACCGATCGATCCCTGAATATTTGCATATCGCATTTGGCATCAAGACGGTCCTGGCGATATTGAGTCCCTGTGTTAGGATCTTTGGGGCAAAGCCGCAGCTGTTGCTACCCTGTGGTCGAAGTTCCGGTGCACAAGAGAATCCTGGGCATGTCATTGTGCCTGATCTATCACAGCATATTCGCCAATCCCATTTGGCAATTCAAACAGACTAGGCGATATTGAGTACTTGTGTCAGAATATGAGACACTGGCTCACTTATTTGTGGCAAAGCCGCAGCTTGTGCTGGCATTTCATTGATGTTCTGGTACACCTCTGATCTGCATCCCAGAGAGTCGGATGCTGAGACATGGCTCTGGTATTCTTGGCTCAGCTGCAACTTTCGCGGCTGGGTATGTCCTGGCCTATGATTGATGTTCAGGCACTACTGTGATCTGTCAATACAGTCAAGAATCAGCTTCTTGGATATTTATGCTACGACTCATTATGGATATATCATTCCAACCCAGGCACGCCTAAAGAGAGTCAAATATGCCCCAGTCCATAGTATACTGTATAGTTTAGTTTCCTTCATTCTCATCGTGTTTTCTTTGACTTTGATTCAGTGGACGCAGTGCACACAGATCTATCAAGACCCTTCACCTTTGGGTGCAGGAGGCTCATCCCGCTTCACCTCAGCTAATATATCAATCGATGCTTGATTGGTATGTAAAGGCTGCCGCTAACATGCCTTGAACTGTCCGCTCTGTGTCAACTGTCCGTTGGAGGAAGGTTGCCTCTGCACAATCAAACCATAAAAGCACAGACCAGGCCAATTAGTAACCCCACTTAACTCGATATTGACGAAGTAGTATGTTTGGAACAATGCTTCCAAATCCAAAAATAGCTTCTGCAAGTTCGGGCTCTGTCAAAGGAGCTGCAGCTCAAGAGGGAGAAACTCCAAAGACTGATTCTGCTCAACAGACTCTGCAAGATAGCTGGCAACTTCCCTGCTCACCCATGTAACTCACTAACTCAAAGAGGCCTAAGTTCTCAAAGCCTAGGTTCAAGACTTGACTGTATCTTGACTAAATGTATGTTTGGGCCACCAAAACTCGTATCCGAAAATAGATTCTGTGAACCGAATTACATTGAGAAACATTTGAAAGGTGAAAATCTTGCAAGCTTAAGTTATGAAAAGACACCTACGACGAGTGCAATTACCTCTCAGAGTTAGGTGAGCCTGCAATTCTCAGCCATTGAATCCAAGGTTAACCATTCAAAGTTTGGTGCACCTCAATTGCCCGGAACTGCATGTGTGCAATCATCATTCCTCTGCCCGCCGTGATATTGACGTCTCAGTACACATTCATACCATTGTAGTATATAGCTTTCAAACCAAACATGTATTTTAAGTCAACATTGTTGATGTATGATTCATAATGAATGTGTGATTTTACGGTGTGTGATTTTACAGTGTGTGATTTTACGGTGTGTGATTCACTAGATATTCAGGCACAAAATCAGAATGTGAGTGAGTATTTATGACACATTTGTTAGCAGTCTTGGCATTGACGAGTGCTTGAATCAATGAGATTACCCCTGAATCATCGATCATACCTTATGATTCTTTCTCAATGCCTGTATCTCTCCTTTGTGTCCCAAATTCTCTCCCTCCTGCATCAACTGCAACATTGTGGTGAAGGTTATTCTGCAGACACGGCCCAGCTGAACGCATGAATGGGTAGTTATGCTTACGTTATTGCCTTATCGACCACTAACTTAGCTGCAGCATTCTAATCCAATACAATATTGTGACAATATGTGTGTCCTTCCAGCAGATATACCACATACAGGGATACCACATATGGAGATTCATATTTCACCTCCATCGATAACAAACTCATGTCTCAACCCTTACCACTTAGCCGTCACTCAGAAAGTCCCAAATCTATCGAGTTCTGCAGATTCTCAATGCTGCACCAATTCTATGCCATGTGGTCACCTCAAATGCTCGAACTTTCACACATAATGACTATGTTTAGAGGAGTCATATGCAGGGGCTCACATTTTCATTCAGGTTCTCAGTGCTCAATGTGTGGCCAGCACCAAGGGCTAGTTGATGTGATGAGTTTTATTGTCTATGTGCGTTGGCTTTACCAAACCTCCAATTCTTGCATCCTGACAAAGTATTGTTGATATGAGTTGCAAACATTTGGCGGTCGGAAGCCATCTATTGTGGTGCACCAGACAACATCCGGGATTCCAACTCCAGACTGCCGTCCTCGATTTAAATATGAACCACTGAAGTCATAACTCCAGAACCCATTCAAGTTGTGCCTCAAATTGCATCCTCCTGGGCTATGTGCAAATTCTTGCTCCATTTTTCCCGTTATTCTATTGCACTTAATCTCATATATACTGCTTATACACGCTCTCCTACATTGCCCAACCCTCTATCTTCATTACAGCAAATGGAACCTACGCCCAGCCAGGTGAGGAATCACTATTCACAGAAGACTCAATAAGCCCAGCTAGAGAGAGCACTTGCATCGAAGAAAGCAGCCAATCTTGATTGTCCATGAAATGTTTGCCTTTCAATTATCTGCCTTTGTGAATCGGATTACGGATCACTGAAATCCCCGATCTCATCAATGAATCAGGTTAAAGGTAACTGTCAGGAGATCAGTGACGATGAAAGTGAGGCCACCAGAGAGTCAGCCTTATCATCTGACATCGAAGAAGACGATCTAGATCATCAACAGGTGGTCTGTGGTCTAGGCCAGGTTGGCTGGGACAAGTCATTACGAACTAGAAGGGTTCCACTGCCAAAGAAACGGAGCCATGCGGATACTGTCATTGCATGCCCTCTGCTTCCAAATTGCGGAAGTCCACCTGCGACAATGCCACCACCACTGCTCAAACCCCAAAAGTCAACCCTCCTCAACAAAGTATAGGAGTCTGACCGTGCACCATCTGCCCGGGTACTGGTGCTTCCCATCAAGTGCAGTGGAGACCAGAATACTCCACAACCCAAGGCCAGTATTGATCAGCACATTCAACAACTCCAAAAGGCTACTTTTGATGTAGCGAACAGGTTCATGGAGGCAAATGTATTCACAAAGAATCCTTGGCCAATAATATCCGATGACAAGTACTCGATTGTTGAAGAAGCTTGGATACTAGCCATTGAAGCCGAGGATTGTCAGCGGGCAATAGCAGGTGCTCCTGTAAGTACACCATCGGTGTGTCAATTGCCGGGTGGTCCATCTCTCAAGATACAACTGCAAACACCAGAAGCTGAAAGTCTTAAATTCTGTTCAATGCTCCTCTGTCAGACTTACGGATATGGACTACCCCCGAAAATATACATAGTTGAAACTGACGATTAATACCATTTGAGGACTGTTGGCAGATGGGGCATGTCGAACAGTTGTACATACTTACTGGTTGGATTTGGGCTCTGAGACTGAGCTTCTGATCAAGGTTAAGGAGCTCCTGTTTGACAATGCTTACCTCTCCAAGGTCGTCGATGATAAGAAATCAGGGTTCGCCTGAATGGAAATGCTTGATGTAATATACCATTAATTTTTGTTCACCGCCAATAGCTTGGGGTCCCAGCCTACAACATCTCAGTATTTCCAACCTCTTGCTCGGCAGACTGTAGTGCTGGTAGCCGCAGTTATTCATTGTTTGCTGTCTGAATATGCCAATTGAAAGATGGCAACAGATACCATTTCTCAAGATGAATATCGAGGTACATTTGGCCCATACCCTGTGCTAAATATCAGTCTGGAAGCTATTGCACTATCAATCACACATCAGAAGGCCGCATCATACCCCCCCCTGCGGCGCTCCACAATCCTCATTGGCACTCCTCAGCCTAGATTGAAGCACTTCTATTTTATTCCACAGTCAATTCTTCCTCGTTAGGTGCTCCTCAATCCTCTCTATCTGGATTGGCGCTCCTCTATCCCAGTCCACACTCCATCCCCACCTTTCTGTGCTCCTCAGCCTGGGATGGGAGCTCCTCAATTCCCACCAGCGCTCCTAAAATGCATTCCGCACTCGTTACCCACCCTGTTTTCGGTGCTCCTCCGATGGGATAGCACTCCTCAATCCCACTAGGTGCACCACCGCACAGATCGGCGCTTCTCTGTGTGATTCCACACTCCATACCCCCCTTTCGACGCTCCTTAGCTTGGATTGGACCCTCCTCTCTTTCATTCCATGCTTCTCCAACACTTTCTTTGCACACAGCACTCCCCATCTGGTGCTCCTCTTTTCCTGGTAGTTGTTGCCATTTTTCATCTGAATATATCATATTGCCTTTCAAACCCCCATTTCGATTCGCAGATAGCAAACATCTCATTTCACATTTGTCAGATATAACAAATCCAGTCAAATGCCATTGGAACTCCATTTCATCCCCTTGCCAGGAATGAATAATCAGCAAAATCAAGGAGCTCCTGCAGCTTCTTTGCCTCGTTGGTGATTTGTGTGTTCCTGCTTTCGTTCGCGCTGATGAGATGGGAGAAGGAGTGGATCACTTCGACACCAAGTGTGATTGATATCATTTGATCGCTTAGTCGGGTTACTGTTTTGGAGTGCCTCCTTTTCAGTGTGAATCGCTCGCGTGTTGCTTTGATTTCATTAAAGTAGCCCGTCAATACATTCAATGTTGGAGAAGATGACAGGTTGTATTATTCGGAAGTGATAATGAACATTGATCTATTCATCATATTCGCCGTTGAGGGAAATAGATTGCTCATGTACATCCCGCACATCTCAGATAACGTCTGTCGTTCTCCACATGATTATCAACAAGATCCGAGGCATCTGTCACAGTCAGTTTGTGATTCCCGCGTTGGTTCGAAGACACTCCCAGGTGCACACAAAGTTCTCTCCAGTGCTCTGACGTGCTCCCAAACGTATCACAATCACACCCATGGTGCTGCTGTACCAGTCATTTGAGATCCCAGTTACTCCGAAAGCCAGCCGGAATGCCCTCCTAGGGGCTGATACTCTCCTGCAATTGACGCTTCTAAGTTTAAACTCCACATCTCGTCAGACATTCCTGGAGGCTTCCAGAGACTACAATACATTTTGCTGATGTGAAGTTGCTGATGGTTGCTATCATAGGGTTCCTGAAATTCTCGTTGATAGCAGCTCAGCTCAAGTTGTGCTTGATGCACCAGTGCCCCACTCGATAAGCCTCGTTGAAAGAAGACTGTGACCATAGATCTATTTCATCGTCAACAATATCGAAATACTCATTACTAATAGTCTTGACCGCAAGCCGGTTCTCAAAGTCCGGAGTACCATAAATCCATGTCCGAACTCGAGGTTGATCTATATCGACACACGCATTGTCGCTGTCCGCTTCTGTATCACTGGCATCATTGTCCAAACAGTGAAGAAATGGGTAGCGATGCAGTTCTAGAATGAATGGAAGTAGAATGCTATCATGCTGGATAGTAAAATCATCATTACGCAGTTGTTCAGCTGATAAGTATACCATTCTGAGTGTGTGGTCGCGAGAGAGGTGAGTGACTTATGTGCCGATGTAGGGGTACGTTTTCAAGCAGTAAAGACACCATTCACAAATATCCATGTTTTGTTAGTGGAATAGAACATCGCAACAATGCTAAGAAGCATGCCGACAGCTCTTTAGCTACTGATACCATTGCAAGCTGGTATGTCCTTGGAACAAGCTGCACCTCGATTTACATTTTCCAACAAGGTGTCCCACCACTCTTGTCAGATTGTGCTCATCTTTCTTCACACATTTGCATTGTGTTTAATCACTCTCTCATTTTCAACTTCCCTTGGATCTCGAAAAGCATTCCGCATCTGCATTCAGCTAGTTGCAGTGATTGTATTTCACTCTCACAAGACTCTCTTACGCCCATTGCCTGATTTAAGGTTGTCACCACTGGTTGGGTTAGTACCATACATGAACAGTGCATTCTCCTTAGATACCCACCCAGCAATGTCATCATAGGGTTCAAGAACTAGAGCAAGGAAAAACAAGTGAGATATGACTGCAGAGCATGCTGTTAGTTGTGTTTGTGATAAATTTAAGTGTTTTGTCGACAAATCAGGGCACTTGGATCATGCTAAGCAAATTGTTTCCTAGCTGAATAGCCCCCAAGATGATATCGCTGGATGAAGATAACCGCACCAAGCCCACACATATATTCGCCTCGGCTACCCACCTTACTTACAAAGTCCAAAATTTTGACACACCCTCCGCACCTCAGCTACAGCATCGCATCACCCTTGCCAATATATCAAACACTCCCTATGCTTGATTAGAGTTACCACCATTTGATATCGACCACTCAATCATCGACCACCATGGAGACCCTAAAATGTACTGTGGTGCCTTCTGGTTGCCAGAATTAGTTGTCGCACATGGTAATATAATTCAGATGCTGACACATCAAGTCCGTGTGTGGGCCCAGAATGCTGGTGTTAGAGTCAGACAACAGACAGCAGAAACACTGTGGACTTGGCACGAGAAGGGTGGCTTCATAGCACAATGGACAGATCACAAATTGAGGGAGCACATCTGGGAGATTGCCTAGTCCATGACGATCAGCAAAGGCTACCACTGGCCCGGAGCAATGGGATCTCCTAATGGAATGTTGCATTACTCGAATCGGTAATCTGGTGTCTAAATGGCCTCTCTGGACACGGTTCATGGCAGACAAGACAATCCTCAATGGTCAGAAATTCAAGGAGGCACTGGACAAGTGAGAGGAGGATGGCATTCGCCGAAGGAAGAATAGGATCGACAAAACCTAGACTGAGTTGAGACAATTTGTCCACGTAGGTATGTATTTCATCGCCCCAATGCTTCCGATGCTAGTCGTGATAATATGTAGATACCGATGACGACAAGAAAGATACCTCCGCTCACTGGTCTTTGCCAAAAACAGTGTATTGTGACATCTTCTCCGATGTTCTTCTCGAGTTATAAAGCTTTACCATCGCCTATGTGTATTGTTACCAACGGGTCCAAATTCCCGGGTCAGGTCCAGTTCCGGTTCCACCCGAAACTGGACTGTGGCAACAGGTCTTACCACACGAAAAACCCAGATGAATGGAAATGGGCCAGTTTCACCACCAAAAACCCGGCATTTCAAGTTCACAATTTTGGCTCCAATTATGTATCTGCGTTCTGATCGCATCATGACATGATCGATATGTACATTGTGCAGTTTTAGCCGCTCATTCACCTCCCGCTGTCAGATTTGCAATCGGACCAATATTCGTTGAGTAACTTTCGAAACCGCGCGAATGACCCATACAATGTGATCTGATTTCACTGCGATTCAACTATTATTGGTCTAATAGCGAATCTAACAGCGGGAGGTAAAAGAGCGAATAAACCTGCACAATCCACGTACTGATCATGTCATGATATGATCAGAACTCAGATACTGATTTGAACCAAAATTAGGGGAAACCGTAAAATGGAACTGCAGTCCAGGATGAACCTGGCCAAAAAACTGCGGGTTTATGTCTGGTCCAGGTAACAACCCTGCCGAAACAATGCGGGTCGGGGCTTTGGTCGGGTCTGGTTCTGATCTGGATCATCATCCCGGTCCAAACCCGAAACGCTGGCGGGTAACGGAGACCCGTTGCTAAGACTACCTATGTTGATCCTGCGATTGCTGTGAACAGGGTGGGTGAAAATAATCCCCAGCCATTCTCATGGCACAGGCCTGGGGATGATGAATTGGAACCTCAAATAGTTACTCCAATCTTCAACATGACCATTTTGTCAATCCTGAATGCTGCAATCGCCAGTCTGCCAGACCCCTGCCGGACAATCCGAGAGCTTTGGGGCTGCCAGGAGGAGCCAACTGGATGTGGTGCTCAGCATGCACTTATTGGTACCCCAATCTTCGATATAATTGCGCTACCGGATGAGTAATGTCAGAGAGGAAATTATGCAGCCCAATTCTGTTTTGTGTTGTTTCTCGTGGCGAACATGCCGACAGCATATCTGGTGCCCAGACGCCTATGCGTGAAGGCCGCAGATACGTTCGTCAGCAGGAGATCCTCCCACCTCAGCCTGAGGTCATGATCGACGATGTCGGGAAGGAATCGGATGATGATGCTGAGACACGGTGCTTAAATCTAAGCGGCTTCCTGTCAACGAAAACTGGCTTCAAAATGTACGAAAGTAAGCCTGAAATGAGGATTGGTAGACAGCAGCAATACATTGAAGTCAATTGAAACCTTGCTCTCATATCTTTGCTGATTACGAGAAAGTGTTGTTCCTGATTACAATGTGGCTTGGCTCTGCGATGACCGTCACATTGAGAATCCTCCCACTATGAGCTTCTTGGCCAATAGGAGGCATATAAGCAGTCGCACAGCTGCAAATTGGTTGCTATGTGGATGTAATGCACTGGCTGGACGGTTGTTCAAGGATTTGTGAAGTGGGTGTGTATTTTTCTGGCACTTTGGAGAGTGGATGGATGGGTGATAATTTAGAGTTTTTGGAGTGGTTTTGGGTCTCTTTTTGGTGAGTTGTTTATTTTATTATTATATCGGTCATATTCATGTCTGCAGGGTTGTGCTGAGAGTTCACGACGGAGGGATTATTCGTTGCGACTTATGTATTTGTGGAGGGCATAGTAGCAGCGAAAGGACTCCATGTATGGTGATCATGTAATCGGTAGTTAGGTATGTTTGCCCAGCAGAAGTTACCCCAGATGATCGATGAAAGGGAAACACTTTTTGGACCATTGCGACAATGTGTTTCGTCAAAGCAAGACAATCAACAACCCTGCGGCATGCTTCACACCTGCCATTGGTTGTTCTGAGTTCCCTTGCTTTGAAGTAGTTGGAAGTGTGGGTGGCGGGACAAGGCAGGATCCTTGAATTGTCGACAGAATTAAAAGATGCGTCACGACAAATCTGTTAATCATATCAACACTTTCTTTCCTTTCCACACTGAATTAATGCATTGACTATGCAATCAATCACATTGACTGTAGTCACTCAGATAATTTATTTGTACTTATCACTTGCCGCCTTTTGAAATCATCACACTAAGGTGCAGCCCTTCTCCTCTCCTCTCCTCAGCCATCCAGCACCAGGAGCAGGAGACGATATATCGATAATGAGGATCTAGGTGATGATCTCAGCATGATATCCGACAATCACAATGATTGTCTAGATGACAATTCAGAATCTGATGACTAGCCTTATTGGCGACCATTTAGGAAAGCAATGGGCATGCGACCATGAAAATGTTCCTTCACATCAACACCTGGATAAAGATTTGTGGCAACTAAATGAACTCGTAAGTTGGCACAACCCCTACATCTTTTGCATCGGGAGGTCTATATTATCTTAGAGGAGGAGGATGCATGCGAGCCTGCACTGCTGGTATCCAAGTAGGTATTTGAGTAAGTGTTCAAACGTTGGAATTTGCCAGCTAATCTATATATTCACTAGAGGAAAGACTCACATAAAGCCAGTGAGCAATTGGTTGCATAGAAAGCTCGAAATATGTGGCGATATGAGCGCTTTGTTGACGGCCTGACAGGCCTCATTGACGACACCTGATACAACACCCAGACAACTTGTCCACGGGTTCCGGTGATGGTCATGGCACATGTGAAGTCTATAGCTATTAATGATGGGATGTTTGTAAATCCCTTTGCCACAAATGCGGTGAAGACCACCCAGATTCATAGTTGGTGGTAGGAGGAAATTGCCAGCATTGATCCAGGCCAGAGAACTCCGACCCTGCACATGCTTACATGTCATTGGTAAATGAATCATCTCAATGATTGTTTTCATCGCTGGCATTGTGCATCTGTTTTTCGCAAAGATTACTTCTTTGCATGCAGCAGAAGTTTACCTCTGCATGACCTCAATTGACTCGATTTACGGATTTCGAACAAAGTTGCCTACAGAGATGTGGAAAATCAGAGCCTGGCTATTGGGAAAGGACAGGTTCCGATGCCCCACAAACATTGGTGAGGCAAGTCCAAAGTTCCCTTCTGGTTTAATGGTTATTTTGACGATCACTTTAGGAGTGCAATTTTTGATTTGCAGTGACTGAAATTTGGGATCTTATCCACTGGACATACTTCAATGGCCTACAACAGATGGGAATAGAAGACAGATCATTGATTGATAAGATCAACCCGACATTCCTTGCCCTCACAATGACAGCCATCCATCAATTCCTGACCGCCCGGAAAACCGGCATCTTGAGGGTCCCACCAGAGTTTGGTCCATGTGGTGGAGCACAACGTGAGTGCAATACAAGAAACATTAATCACTTGGTGCATAATGCGCGCACAGATGTATTCCATGGTCTCGATATGGATTTTCATTCTTCCCCACCAACGGTAGAACCCAATCGGACAGACATTGTCTGCGGTATGATTCGCCGAAGGATTCACTCAACCTGTACAGACCCGGCGATGGCAAATCCTCACAGCGATTGGGGAAGCATTCATGAGGACTGCCTTTAGTATTTCCCGGAGGAGCTGCTTCAGTCACCCGACAGTCCTTAACAATGTCCTAGCAGTCTTGAGGCTGCTACAGAAGCTAGCATGAAATTCTCTGCAGTTCTGCCTATGGGTGGTAGTGTTAGCAACGGTTCCATATTTGGAACCGGCTGGTTATATTGGTCTGCATGGCAATGGCTTTCCCACATCAACAATCAACAATTTTTTAAGCGAACTGCCCAATCAAGTCCACCAATAGTAATCAGACAATGTAGAGCTAGGTACGTGAAATATGCAACTTTGCATGGCGCATCGTTTGGTTGACTCCGATCGTCAATTACATTAAAACTCAGCAAGCGGTGGCGCAAAAACATCGCTTTGGACCAAAAATGACTGTATTTTCAAAGCCACTTGCTGAGTTTTGAAGATGTCAAACATTGGAGACCACCAGAAGTTGCACCATGGAAAGCTGCGTATTTCACATACCAAGCACTAAATTTTCTAATTAATATTGGTGGGCTGAATTGAGGGAACCAATTAGCAAAAACCGGAACCGAGCCACCCGGTTCCTGGGTTTCTTAGAATTGCGATAGAAGAACCGGTCGGAACATGGAACTGTTGTTAACACCAATGGGCAGATTTACTTTCAACAGCAGCAGCCAGCCCATCCCCTGCAGCAACAGCTACAGCAACAGCAACGACATTACAAACATCACCAGTGTTGAGAATATGTGATTAGGTGATGGAAGTATGATTGCAGAGGGTGAGCTGTCGCTTGGAGGGTAAAAATGGTGTCAGTGATCAGATTTAGGATTTCCTTTGTGTGATATTGTATTCAAGGTTTCGTCGATATATCATAATAGTAGTAAATATAATAGAACTGATGGTATACTTAAGTCTGATGCCAAATGCGTGATATCATAATCGCACTGATGCATAACCCTACCACGATGGTTGTACTGCACGGTAATAAATGATCTTGTAAGAACATATCAACTATCATGAACCACATCTGCATGGTAAGTATCATTGGTCAAATTAAGCCATGAGGGTCCTTAAAAACAAGAACTACAAGTTTCATTAAAAGTACAGAGCTAGTACTATGATCATTGGGAGAACACAGCGAATTGAGTGACGTAGGAGTAGGCTGAGAGATTATTTGTGATCTTGGCAAAGGAAGTGTGAACCATTCGAGAAGTGCTTGTAGTCACATTAGCAAATGAGGGTACGTGGGTTGTGATGTTTGAAAACCCCATCGCGAACACTCAAAGAACACTCTGAACTGTCAAACCAATGCCATATTTCGGGGAAACCTCAACTTCATTTTTTTGAGTTTGTGGGAACAATAAACTGAATAAATTTTAAGAAGGGAATCTGTTTTGTGATGAAGTTGGGAGATGTACTCTGAGACTGTGATTGGGCAGGTTTCAACATGCACATGGAGGCCATGATCGAGAGAGATTGGAGATGCCGTCTGAGGCCGTCAGATTGTGGAAGTTTGGTGGTGCACTCATCAGCCATAATCGAGCGAGATTGGAGTACTTGGAGGTTTGCCGGGTGCTGTCAGACTCCATTCATCAGTTGGTTAACATGCAAATGTGGGAATGTGACGAGGCGACTTTACCACTGAGCTCTCATGGAGAGCTCACTGGTGGCATTTGATCTTCTAGAGAGGCATGTCAGAAGCTGAAGAAATATTCATAGGTCCACTTGGAATCATGAGAATTATGGGCCAGGAGTCAATCTTGGCTGGATGGTCTACTCGCTGTATGCTCTACACAGTGTAGACTGTACTCGGTGCATGCTGTACCCGGTGTATGCGATACCCAGTGTATGCTGTACTGGGTGTATGCTGTACTGGATGTATGCTGTACTGGGTGTATGATGTATTCGGTGTATGCTGTAATCGGTGTAATCTGTACTCGGTGTATGCTGTATTTGGTTTATGCTGTACTCGGTGTATGCTGTACACGGTGTTTGCTGTACTTGGTGTATGCTGTACTCGCTGTATGCTGTACTCGGTGTACACTGTACTCGGTGTATAATGTACTCGGCTCATGCTGCACATGGTTTATGTTGTACTTGGCACATGCTGTACTAACTGTTAACTTAGGATCATCGCATGGAGAGATAGCCAGGGAAGGCTCAACTTCACGTGCTGTGATGATGTTAGAGTGTGAACAAGAAAGAGACCTGTGGGATGAAAATGGGAATGAGATGGAGAATACGAGCGGATATGAACTCTCTGTGGTATGACTTGCCCAAGTGGATTTAGATGCCATAGGATTGATGTTTTTACCCTCTGGATCGGGACTCGTACCTGCCAGATTGGGGATGGTAAAACTGACCGTCCCATGGAATTTGCTTATGTCCCAGTTTCTGATGATAATTTCCCTCATCCCTATTCTTCTTGTCCTCAACTGCACCATCACCTAAGATCACAAAGTTATGTTATCCCTCTCTATGTTTCCATGCCATGATCCTTTGTTAACACCGAGTACAGCATACACCGAGTACTGCATCATCCCATGATTGACTGGCTCCAGCACTCAACGAGTCTTTCATTTCTTGGCAGATCTTGCTGTACTCAACTCTCTACATTCCCACAACTACACGTTAACCAATACTTAGACTCTCAGCTCTTGATCCACCACCTACAAGTACTGCACCTATCTTGCTCGATCACGGCCCCCGATTGATTCGCCAAACAAGCTTCATCGGGGCGTCGGAGTGATTCACAAATCTCGCTCGTACATGGCTTCCAACTGCATCTCCAACCTTGCTCACTCATTGCCTACAATTGCATTTGTAACGTCGCTCGATCGCAGTCTTGGAGTGCATTTCCCAACTCCCATGTGAATGGTCTCCCAGTGCATATCTAAGATCACTCGATCTCTGGCTCGATGTCCATCTCCAAACTCATATGATCACAGTGTGCCTACATGATGGAGCTGGAAGGGAGGGAGTGAGAGGTTGTGATGGGGTATCCGGCCATGAGGAACCACCCAAATTGTGTGAATCTATATAGGCTTGGCAAGAGTGTGAGGAACTACACAAGTTGCATGGATCATTAGAGGCTCAGCAAGAGTGCATGAGGAATCACTCGAATTGTGTGGATTGATGACTGCTTAGCATGAGTGCGTGGAACAAAGAGCTGGGAAAGAAAAAGTCTGAATCTTGTATCATGAGATGATGTCTATCTACCCCAGGGTGTCCCAAATATATTCTCCCCACCTTGGAGTCCATCTCTGTCATCCCTGTATTTTTGTATACCCCCCCCCCCCCTCTAGTTGCTCAGTCCGTCATGATATTGGTGTATCTCCGGCGGTCCCAGCCTGATCCCTGCCACCAAAGTAATGGCAGTGATGGTGAATAATGGAGTTTCCTGTGACAATGGCCTCCGAGTGCATCTCAAAGTTCAGTCACCAACTATCTCCAGGTGCTCCTACGAATATGCTTGGGTACCGTATTGAAATATATTAAGAGACATAGAAAATCCATACCATATTATCATATAGAGAATCTTGAGACCATAACAAAGACGAAAATGATACATGGAGTGCCTTGCGGTGATGGAATCCTAAGAACCACTGCTTCGAGAATACGGCTTTCCTGTGAAGCTGTGCAGAGGTTACAGCTGCTCTCGAAGTCTCCTGCAGACCTGCACAGTGGTCACAGAAGCTGCAAATTTTCAATATCCTATAGGTCAAATCTTGAAGCATCCTGAATGCACCTCCATAACTGCAGGCACTTCCTGACAAACCTGAAAATACTCTTGCAGAGTCTAGTGTTAGCAACGGTTCCAACCCGCTAGATCGGTTCGGGGTTAAGGTTGGGACCGGAACCGAACCGTTGCCAAGGATTTTACCACACGAAAACCCGGACTGTTGCAATTGGGCCGGTTTTACCACCAATAACCCGGCATTTTAACCTCACAACTTTGGCTCCAATTGAGTATTTGAGTTCTGTTCGTATTGTGACATGATCAGTAGATAGATTGTGCAGTTTTACAAGCTCTTTCACCTCCCGCTGGCAGATATGCGATCCGACCAATATTCGTGGAGTCGCGATCGAAAACCCGCGAATTTCGCTTAGAATTGACCATTTTTTGACAGCCAATCGACGAATATCAGTCAGATCGCAAATCTGAAAGCAGGAGGTGAAAGAGCTCATAATTCTGCATAATCTACGTACTAATCATGTCGCAGTATGATCAGAACTCACATACTTAATTGGAGCTAAAGCTGTAGGAACCGTAAATTTGGAACCGCGGGTTGGTTCCAACCTGGGCAAATACCTGCGGTTCTATGTCAGGGCCGGGTAACAACCTGCCAAGATGAAAGCAGTTTGGGTTTTTGGACGGTTCTGGAACCGAACCGAACTGAACTTCAGTTCAAAACCCGGACCGCTGGATGGTTACCAGGACCCAGTGCTAACACTAGCTGAGTCTGACAGCGCTTTGCTAAGCTCGAGGGGGGCCTGGGAGTATTTCGAGGTTGTTGGGAGCACTGGTGAGGTTGCCTGGAATGACTCGGAGGTTTGTGTGAGGTTTGCGGACTGATTTACATTTTGCTGATCTTGTCATTGTGATGCTCCACAATCCTCCCTTGGTCTGGTATCGAATTCTTCTTTTGAACCTTTGTAGATTGACCACTGAATTCACTAGTTGACAAACTTTCATGTGGTTGTAACAAGTGAAAAATTTGAATTGACTATCTGGGACCAATTTGCCCCCCATTGCTGATGATACTGCACATGATGGTGATTCAATGGGAGAGACAACTGCAGCTACTAACCTCTGTTGCCGTTTTGTGCCTGAGAGTCTGAGTCTCAGATACTTTGGAACTGGCTCACCACCTGACTGTCAGTTTCCCACTTAGCATGTCTCTCCTAGGTGAGCCATCCACCCTCAATTCGATCGGTACATGCACCTCCTTGTTCCTGGTCGTTGACTGGGCGTCGAGACTTGACTTTTGGACCATTGTTGCCAACCAAAGCATCTGCAAGTAGCCTCTTCATCAAGTCGCAGTTTGAGTCATTGTGAGAGTTATGACCAACCTGGCCACAGTTATAGCAGGTTATACCATTGTCTTTGGCCATGCCCACTGTACCAGTTGTACCACTGGTCTGCGAGTCCATTATCCCAGCTGGAACTTTTGTAGTTGTGTTAGTGCTTCTGCCGGAGCCACTTCCAGGTTGAGACTGGTTGCAAGATGTGTCCAGTACAGTGAGGTGCTCCATCTACTGCTCGAGGGTTGGAGTCCTATCACACATGCCAAGATAATGGACCAAGTCTTCATACACTCCCTGGTTGCCATTTTCGATCTTATACCCATAAGTGTCAGCTAACATCTCGGTAGGCATTGCCTAGTGCAGGTCCAATTTTGACTGGAGGAGACGGACACGCTTTTTACACTGTGTGATGCATTCCCCCTTATGAAGGGTCAGTGCTACCAATTTGTGTTTGACAAGGTCCGAGGCATTGGACGAAATATACTTAGCTTCTAATGCCATGCAACAGGTGGATCATTCAATGGGCTTACTCTTTGGAAGACAGTGTATGGCCCAGACCGCTGTATTACCTTCTAGCTATAGCACTGCCTGCTCATCCCAATCTGTTGTGCCGACCCATTCAATGGCTTGGGCTGCATTGTTGAAGTGGTGTTCCAAAGCAACCAGAAAAGAGGTGACATTGTCCAGGGTTCATTTGCCCTCATATGTTAGAAGGTCAGATGAGTGGAAAGAGAAGCCACGGCTTCCAGACAGGGCAGGGGTAGGTTCAGATAAGCCTTGAAACCCTGATAGGTCTGAGGTCGGTTCGGAGGCGCCGTGCGCCTGAGTGTGATGCACTAGGTCAGTTGTCCATCATTCAAAGACAAGTTCAAATGCTCCCCCCTTGCATTCAAGGTTGCTTTTCACCAGCAAGAGATTATTGACTTGGTGCAGCAGCATCACATTCTCCAGCTGGAGCTGTATGATGTCTGTCAACTCTGCTGTCTCTGGCTCTGACTTCCACTTGGTGAGCCAGCACTCCAACTTGGCGCAACATTGTTTCTTGATCTGGAGCTCTGACTCCAACACCTCAATTGCTTGCGGAGCGGCCACTAACTCCCGGCTCGGGACATCTTGGACAGGCTCAGTAGGCCCCAAGTCTTTGACTTTTGTGGCCAACCGCTCCGTCAGGGTACAAACGATGGAGGATTTCTCGCCTTGTTCAAGCCTCTCGGACAAGATAGTATCTACAATCTGCATTCGGACATTCTCCATAGCCCCGATCCAGTCGATTGTTTTGTTGGACAACAGCCAGAGGCCATGATGGAAGACCTTTATTTGTTCTGTGGCATATTTGGTTTTGCGTAGTTCTGTAGGTTTGAAACCTGCAGTGGATGAGGTCTTGAACCTTTTGCTAAACCTGATTAACTTGGCATGGTTGACTTTGTTGGTAAAACTGACATCTTGCACATTGGGTGCATCATGCATGTCATGCATGTCATGTGTAGCAGAATGGGCCATGATGTTGGAGGACTCGTGTGATGTCTCTGTCCCATGGGCAGTCCACTGGCTGGAAGATACAACATGAAAGCAGCTACAGTGAGTTGTGTTTCGACTGTTTCAGATGCTTGTAAGGCTGTCAGAAGTTGAGTGTTGCTACCACTGTGGGCAAATAGCCTCTCTGTACATATGGAAGTGAATGTTATACATGAATGAGCAGACATCTCACTAGAACTAAGTACTATGCAAGTGTCCCAGAGAGCTGCACCTCAACATGACCTGAGCTGTCCACCTATGGTAATGATTTGGAGTGTAGAGCGAGTGAGACCAGGATGGTTATAGTTAGTCCAATTCTAGATATTATAGCTTCCTGTGATAAAGTAATTACAACTATATTATATGGTACTATTGACATTGAAGTTAAAACACATCAGCAAATAAGCAATCGCCAATATAATGTATCTTGAATATACAACTTCAAGTGCAGCATGTGGCGAGCTTTCCATAATCCCCCACTTCAGGTAAATGTCAAACTGTCTAGAAGATAAATGCAAGTCTTCAAGTCAGACTGGTTCACCTTCCAAGTGCTCCAATATAATTCCAGATGCTCAAAGGTCACCCTGGAGCTATGCAATGTTTTCTGCAAAGCTGAAAGAGCATATTTCAGGTGTGTCTGAAAGCACCTGTAGTTATGGAGGTGTTTTCAAGATGCTAAGAGTCTTGACCCATAGGATGGTCCAACTTGGGTGCAGCTGAAATCTCTAAGCAGGTCTGCAGTAGACTTCAAGAGCAGTGATTCCTCGGTGCAGCTCTGAGTGAGGCTATAAATTTGTTATGGAATTTCAACAGCGGTGGTTCTTGGGGTTCTATAACCATAAGACATTTCGTCTATCATATTCACCTTTGTTACAATCAACAGAAGATTTGTGGCATTATAATATGACTTGTATTATCTGTCCAAGTCTATCTATATATATATATACTATTGAACATCAGCAAAATGGAAAACAGTTTGGAAGTCATAACAAAACAACACAGCAACTCTGAGCGGCCACACTGATCCTTCCAGATGCTCCCAGATGGTCCCGGATCAGCCGAATGCAAAGTAATGTACTCTCAGATGCTTTGGGACTCCTTCACCGGTACTCCTCAATGCTATGGAAGTTGTGGAACCGAAAACATGAATCCCTGGAAAACTGTATAGTTGTCTTCAAAATACCACAAAATCAATCTATTAGGATATGCAAATTTTAGAGCAATTGGGAGTATTGGCCACATCTCCAAGACTATACTGGTGCACCTCAAATGTGGAGCCAAACTCTCTGTGAGTGATTATTATAATGTTTATGCCAAATGGTCCAATTAAATTAACTATCTTCCTCCTGCACACCATGATTCAGCCATTGTAACATAATATAAAGTTCAGTAGGAACCTGAATTCACATGATTATATACAAGCCATACACTATTGATTTTGTCTGATGCAGCATTCCCTCACACCAAAGGTGCCGGTGCAACAATTGATCCAACAGGTACAATATGTGTTATATCAGTTTTTTCAATTTCCCGGATGAATCTGTCAACACAATTAGCTCAATTATGTGGATCTTTGTACTGGGTTTGAATCACCAATGCATATTCTTGAGCTTGAGGGTGTAATATCCATTGTTCAGTCATGTTGCACCTCTCAGAAGAGGTCGATGTCATTTTTCTGGCGGGCACATGCTCCCGAAATTGGACAATGTGATTTGGTGGAGTCAAGCTAAAGTATAATACAGGAACAGAATGAACTTGGCCTTGGAAGGTGTTATCAAGGTCACATTCCGTATATTGGACCCAGATGTTATGGGATTCAGGCATGATCCCTTTGTTGGGATTGCGATATTCTACCTTGCACTCAAGTCCCAGATGCTCAACAGATGTAGAGTAGTCAAATGGTTGACAGTAGTACAACAGCCCAATCTGGAGTTTGGTAAATATACTGGCTTTGAATACATTCTGATCATATCAGAGCACCAGTCCACTAACTTTGTGTCCCCGTCCTCTTGAATTTGTGCATGGAAGAGCTGCCCAGTGTTGGAAATTCCCTACTGTTCTAATGCATCTTTGTGTGAGGTCAGTTTAATACTTCTAAACACTCCATGGATATGAGTTTATCTCAAATGATGTACCTGGTGTGGCATGGGGCAGAAAAATGGCTCTTCCTGACAATGCTGCACGTGTAAAAGATGGGCTCTGCAAGTGGTTTACTATTTCTTGGTAGCAGATGGTATGTTGAAAATATTTGCAGAGTAAATATCATACCAACCTTGAAGGCCAAGATAACGGAATCTTCTCCATATATCCAAGACTGGTACACCAGTCATTGTACTTGAGCATCTGTCCAATCTAATTGACATTGATGGTAGATTGATACAGCTCTTTTACATTACCAATAGATAGCCATGAAGAAATATGGGTGGTGAAATTGACGGCAGAACCCATTCACTGAATTGACTCTGATATGTTGTTCACAAGATGCATATTTGGATATCCAAAATATATCACACACTGTTGGATGGTTTTCCAGAGCTCTTGAACACCAATTGCCTGCCACTAAGCTTAAAATGTAATCAAGTGGATGGATAATTCCGTTTTGAACCACATCTGCTCATTTGAAGTGATATCATATATCACTGTCTTCAACAGATTCACAAAGCAGTCCATATCAGCGATAATACAGGTGGTGGATTCACTCTCAGTATCAGATAGATGTACCTGCAATTACAAACACTTGTTTGGCAGGCATGGTTGGCTCCCAGTCAACCACTTCTTCTGGAGCAGTTTGCATTTGATCAAGTTAGTTGGGGAATGTGCTACTGGAACTGGTTGCCTTTGTCCTGAGTTTCGGCATTAGTTGTTGCTTGTAATGTTGTAATCATATATCGAAAAGATTCCATTCAACCTGGGTCATCTGCTGGATATCACACACCAATTGAGCTTTTACCATCTACTGATCAGCATTTGACTATATAGTTGCTGCTTGTGAGGCTGTATTCTGGCATACCTGAAATTGCCTTTTTCATATGATCGTAATGTTTACAGTCGATTACACCTGAACTGACATTGCAGAACGGATTTCATGAATGTTTAGTTCTTGTAACTGATACAATTTCGTTGCCAACCGCTCATCCACTGTGGCCTGTGTAGACTTCAACATTTGCTGTTCTCGAAGTGCACCATTCGTGTTATATAATACTTTCTGTGCCTCGTCTGGTGCTGTGAGAGATAGGTCAGAGAGATTTTGTTAGCTAACAAGTAGAGAATATTTACATAATGCCTGCACTGCTCCCATTACCATTTCATCAGAGGCTGAATCTGCTGCAGTTGCTCTGACATCATTGGAGCATTCAAGAATTGCAGCGAAATTTACCACCAGTATTCAGATCTTGCGCTGAATCACCTATCACTACCAGCACCTGGTTTTCTATGAATTGAATGGTTTTGGGACGCACTGGAGAACAGGATATCATGATACCAATGTCAATTGACTGTCAAAACGATTCTTCACAGTTCTAGTTTACAGAAATTCCAGCAGCCAGTGTATTAAGTCTTTAACTAAACCCATGAGCTGCTAATGCAATTCAGCAGGCAGCCAAAGCTGATGGACATGGCAAAGAGGGTATTGCAAGAACTGGGGTCGGATTGGATGAATACCAAGAGTGTGTAGAACATCAATATTAGTTTCGTCCAGACTCTGCAAGTATACATGCTGATCTCCTCAATAGTGTTAGCAATGTTTCCAGGTAACCCGGCAGCTGTCAAGGGATAGACTGGAAAAACAATTCGGTTCAGTTCCAGACCCGTCCATAAACCCATAGTTCTGCTTCTTGGCGGTGCAAACATGGATCCGTACCTGCCAATCCTCGGGTATCACTATGTTTGGCTAGACTCGTCGGTTCCAATCTCTGGTTCAGCATTTCAGGTTGTGCTGTTTATGGTCACATTCAGCAATCTTATTGTTAAATGCAAAATATTAACGATGGTAGGTCATTTTTCAGTTTGGATGTACCAGCCACCTTTATAATCACAATATGGAAAGACACGCTCCCTGCCCCATCCTGGAAATCAGTGTCAAGGGAGCGTCAACGATTTTTGGTCTTGCATCTTGGGTAATTTGTGTGGAGATTGGTTGCACATAGTCATAAATGGAGTATTGGCCACCTGTATACGCAAAAGAGGAAGCGACACGCGCTCTGCCCCGTCTCGAAAATGAGCATCAACTGAACATCAACGATTCAAGGTCTCGAAACTTGGATAAGCTAAGTGGCGCTTGTTCGCACACCTCAATTCGAGAGGAGTTGGCAGCCTGGCTAGGCAGCCAAGTAAGCAACATTCCTCCGACAGCCTCCCAGACAATCACAACATATTTCATTTTTAATTCCAAAACTAAGAGTTCATGAGCGTTGGAGCCTAGAAAGACAGTCAAAACATTGTATAGAGACAATGACCAACGGATTGCTCTTTGATCACCCATGATGCAATGCCAAACATTGTTGACGCTCTGTTGACACTCATTTTCAGGATGTGGCAGGGAGTGTGTCGCTATCTTGTTTTCCTCAGATGGCAGCCAATACTTTGATTATGTATAGTAACAACCGAATTACTTTTGAATTACCTGACTTAGAAGTCCCAAATTCTTTGACCCTCTGTTGACACTCATTGTCAAAATGGGGCAGGGGGTGTGTGGCTCTCTGTTTTGCCCATAAAGCGAGCCAATGCCACACGTATGAATGGCTGCAACCAATAGCCATGCAAATTATGAATGATGCAAGATCAGACATTGTTGACACTCTGTGGACGCTCAGATTGGCATGGGTGTATCCACAATATGTTATCACCGAATTTGGGATTGTATATCATTAGTTGTGATCTGGCAGCCTTTGTACCGTTTTCATGTAATTTCTCCTTCATCACTATATTGTTTTTTAACCATACATATAAATATATCCTTTCAAAATATACTTTGAAGTGTCTGCTAATTGTTGACAATAATACTCTCAACCATCCTGTTCCATTCCATCCATGCTCTTCTTCACTGTAATATTCGCTCAATAGGCCGCTGTCGTCTGCAAAATGGAAGTCAGCTGCATTATCCCACAGCTGATAGTGTACTATGGTCCTTTATCAGTCAGCAAATCCGGACCAAAATCTTGATCGTGCTTGCGATACTTTGCATATGCATCTAGATTGCAAAATTGAGGGTTGGGAGGACAACTATGTACATACACATATCTGGGTAGCACACCTTCAATCTTGGATGTGTGAGCTCCCTCATTGTCACAAGGTAGCACAGGTGCCTTTCCATGCTGATGTGGCATTGGTTCTGGTGTCAGATGTGTCAGTCGCTCTGGTGGAGGTGCACCTGTGCCTTTCCACCTCCAGCGTGTCTGGGGATTCTGCACTGTGCCATGTTGGCAACGAAGGCAGCCATCTGATTGATTTTCCCCAAACATAGCAGGGTGTCTTTCCATTGCAGGCTTCACATCATTATGCCAAGGAAACTCAACGGCCTGCTTCTTCTCTCATCAGCCTTTGGCCCCTGGTTGCTTGATCAGGTATTGGGTTCCCTCTATCATGGAGCACGAAAACCCACCTTCGGCCATTTTGGCCATATACAAGGCACGGCGGATGTCAGACTGATCTAGCTGTAACCGACCTCCTTGCCACACCATAGTTGCAGACATGATGACACCTACAAGATCTTAGTTGCGGCATCTCCATATCAGAGTAAGCTATTACCTCTACCATATACACTTCCGTAGCATCCTCCAAGGTGGTTAAAGCCTGTTTCATCCACACCCAGGGATGCTTATCACCAAATTAGTCTGCGGAAATTGCAGAGCTGTGACCATCATGATGTTCAATGTCGCAGATGGCAAGGACACATGCCTTGGTCGACCATAGAGGTTTCCCATTACAGTCAGCTATTGATTGGTCATGCAGCTTTCTTCATACACCAGCTGTATGATATAGCGTTAGTTGATGGCCGTCTACCTCAATACAGATATACTGACATCCTGTCGCATGCTGCTTCTTATTCTTGGTGTTTCCCGTTTTGCAGACCATATTTAACAGTGAATCCAGGGTCTTTTTTTTTGGCGGATGCATTTGCAGTGTCATGGTGGACTAAGTGGTGACTGCATGGTAGGTGGGTCTCAGCAGGTGACGTATTGGATGAGGCGACAGTTGTTCTGCTCTATTCCGATTCGCTCGCACCTTCCAGGGGTGTGTGTTGAGCGATGATTTGCTGCTGTGGAAATGGAGAGACGACAATGACGAAGAGGAGTGGGAAGTCCTGAGGAAGATGATAATGGAAAGAAGTTGGAAGTCGTGAGGAATATATAGTTGGCTTCAATTCAAAATGGAACACGTGACAGCCAACGTGCACTCCCAACACCAAATGAATCCTGCTGGGTAACACTGCCGGTTGATTAGGTTTCCAACCGTCCTGCGATTTGCACCAAGGCCATTTGATGTTGTTTGTTTGTTTACCAGGATGACTCAAAGTGAACGACGGCTGACATGCAGTGTTTGCGAGATATACCGAGCCAATTTGTTGACTGAAAGTACATCTGGTGATATTGGTCTCGAGTAATTCCCCGGGTCTTCCCTCTAACAGATGCTAAACATCATGTAATGAGGTACGGTTAGCATTGCTATTCCCAATGTAGTTATGGTCAAAACGCAGATTTTGCTTTGTTCAAGTCCATTAAGGGTACCAACCTCAACATAAACGATGCAGCTTCCCTCCATGTGGTCCATATCTTGCAACATCCTACATCTCGCCAATCAACAAAGTCAATACAAAATTCAATGGTTAATGCTGAGAAAAAGAACCTTTCACCACTACTAGCAGGCATATACGGCACATCATCAGAGTGCTCCACATGACGACATCATCAGGTGAATGAAGGCATGAGCTGCTTGGAAGGGGAATCGGTCTGAGCCCTTGGGGCATTGCGCAGCTTGTGATGGAAAAAGAAGAGTGTGGCGGGGACATGACGAGAAATGCATCTTTCAAGCAATGAACAGAAGGAGGAATGGGTCGAGGATTATGTGGATAGAGTGACCGCTGTGGCAAGAAAGTGGGTTGAAGATGCAGAGACAGCACTTAAGCAGCAGCAGGAAGATATGAGAAATGCTGAAAAGGCAGGATTGACAACCACAAAGCATGAAACAACATTTGAGGAGATATGAAACCCCATTGAAGACGATCTGAGCGATCTGGCAAGTACTAATGCTGGGGTGGATGGACAAGATGAGGTTGATGTTGAAGAAAATGCCGAGTGGGGCAAGCTGAGCGAACATGACGAATCTGGGTGGGTGATGGGCACAATCTCCAGCATGATACAGTGTCGGATGGATTGTTTTCGGCAGAAGCAGATGAAGTTTAACCAATTGAGGTGACCAGGCTGGGGAGACGCGGCTGACTGCTTCCATGAGAGAGATAAGAGGTACCAGATGACTGAACCGAAAGTTCCGGCTGTCTGTCAACTGCAAATGGATGATGATGCAGCGTCATCTGCAGCAACAACATTTGGTGAGCCTATGGAGACACCTGAGAGTGTCGCCAGAAAATCTCAAATGCTGCAGGTTACGTCTCGACCAGGGAGTTGTCATATGAGGCTAGGTTCCCGGAAACCGCAGACACACAAACATATTCCATCCCTCTCGTCTGAGGCATCCCCTGTTTTGTCAATGATTATGAAATCAAAGCCTGTTGAACCAGTAAGCATTCATCTTTGTGTATAGCTTCCCAAGCTAATTACCATATAGAAATTGGATTTGGACCAAGACATGGTGATGGTTCCGGTGTAACCAGAGGAGTGACTTGGGCAAATCATATCTTTGATGATGTATCTTTTGGAAAAGCAATAGGTGTACCTATTTTGTTACGTGTCAGCTGTTACTTGAGTTCAGTGACCCAATTGCAAGACTTGATAATTCGTCTCTGCATGTGCAACAGTGGGTTGGACCGTGCCAATCTTCTAGACTCCGAACTGCATTGCCTGACAACCAATGAACTTCATATCATCCTGCCGGACACAGTTCAGTCAGAAAAGTAAAACTAACTTGCAGACAAAACTAACTAACAAAATTTAAGTCAGTGATGTCATATGAGTAAGAGATGGAGCAGTCAAAACACGATGCGAACCAGGATGAATGACCACCATCATGCTGCATTTGTTCAGGCATCCAACTGCATAAATCTCTGCACAGGCCTGGTGAACATCGTCGAGATTTTGAACATTTCTTACAGTAGGTCATGCTTATAGCGGAGCATCAGCTGTATGAGGAAAGGTGAGGAAGAACGGTACATACAACAAAAATTAGTGTAGGGATCTAGATGCGGTTAATTTCCACCCGAAACCACTGTATTGTGATAGGCCGATGTCATTTATCGCTCAGATAACATCTCTACTGGTGGATAAGTAATATAGTGGCTTGGGAGCTTTTGGAGGCAAATGTGTATACATAGAAACAATTCATTGGCCACCAATGACGACTGTATGCATTTTGACATACAATTGTTGAGGATCCGGTGACTGTCAGTACGTCATAAGGTTGAGCATCAACGGAGTATCAACAATTTTAGATCAATCATTTTTGGCAATCAAAGGGCTACATAGTCACTTCCTTCCACAGTGATTGTATTAGCTGTGTTCATAGGCGTAATTGAACGTGACACACTCAGTGCCCCATTCTGGAAATGAGCGTTAACGTTGTGTGAACAATGTTTAGTCTTGTGAGTCTAATAATCGAAAAAAGACTTGGTCGCTCTGACACATAATCACAGCATTGGCTGCCTTGAAGGCCAAAAATGTTAGCTATGCCATCACAACTATGTCCAACAAATGTGCGTCAACAGCGTGTTAACAATTTCTGTTCTTGCATCTTGTATATTCAAACTGCTGTGCAATGACATTAAGCTATAATCAAAGTGTTGGCTGCCTATATGGGTAAAAATGGTATTGAAGATATCGCTACCACTTGGGAAAAATGAGCGTCAATGGAGCAACAACGATTGTGGGTGTTGCATCCTGCATAATCAACAGGCAATCCAACTGCGTCAACCGATGATCATAATATAGGCCGCCTTCATGGGCAATAATGCTACGGACAATATCGTTACCCCCTCCGAATAATGTGCGGGCAACAGAGTGTCAATGATTCCTGATCTTGCATCATGGATACTCAAAGTGCTGCGTTTCGGCTTTAACCCATAATCAATGTATTGGCCACCTCTATGGGCAAACATGCTAGTGACAATATTGCCACCACCTCCTAATAATGAGTGTCAATGGAGCGTCAAAGATTTTTGGTCTTGCATGTTGGATAATCACAGGGATATGGAACGGTGTTGACCCATAATTGACCTATCGGGTGCCTTTCCGGGCAAAAATATGAGTGACAATATGGCGTCTGCCTCCTACAATTGAGCACCCGCCGAGCATCCACAATGTTTGTTGGGGCTCAGCAAGCTACACTACAATGAACTGCATTGTATTGTTCCTAAATTGAGGTTTATGCAGTCAGCCTTTTCAATATGTCCTTGTATACAACTTTACAAATATGCATGCAGTGTCTCACAGATAAGACTTTTTTTGCTTGTAGCTCTAGAGTCAATATTTCAGAACCGGCACTGTACTTTGCTCTAATGGAACTTCTGGCAGTCTCTCGAGTCGCATTACCCAGCTATGAAAAACCTACCACGATATTGGATTGGTAATCTGTAAATCCCTCATTGCTAGAGGTTATGACCTCTTCCAGAAATGCAGGTGTCTTTATTCGTGATTTGAGCAACCTTACTTTGCAAATCATCACTGATGACTGGTGGGCTTTAATAAATGCGGGCTCAAAACATCCCATTGGTTGGAATAATTCAAGACATGCTCCTTCGTGGCGATTTTATTTGCACGGCAGAATTGAGGAGAACGGAAGCCCTGGCATCATATCTATCATTTGTCATCAAGTTTTCACCATCTATCAGAATACGGGACCAGCTCGATGGGGACACACTTGGTGGCCAAGGCTCACATCACAATGTGAACCGAATTAACAGAGTGGGAAGTGACTGAATTCAATAGTTCAATGGTCAATGATACAGCTTTGGCCATCCTGAGGAGGCAAGGATGTCGAAGAATTACAATAGTAAGATCCCAAACCAAATTCATATTGGACATTCAGGTTCAATCCATACTAACTGAGTTAACGCACAAAATTCTCCAAACTGGCAGCGAAGGACTGTGAAACATCCGAAATTCACCAAGACACGTGCAATCGCTACCCCATTTCAGGAGTTGTTTCAGATCATGTTCCTTAGAATGCTATAACAAATCTTGTGCTATGAGGCTCTTATACAGCATTCAGAAGTGACCTAGTGCTGCCATCCACTAACACCCGTAGCAACATTTCCCGAAGGGAATACTCATAGACGGTGGATGTAATTCTGACGCCATTGCCATCACGAAGTACAGTCAGTTTAGCATTGAATGGGTGGACATCAATGACCTAATTAGCCATAATACCAGTCATTGCTTACGATATGGATCAAAAGTGAGCATCGCATAAAGTACAACTCGCTTTCTATGAGGTTGATCACCAATTCATCACATATTTCAAAAGTTATTTTAGTATGATAGGGCAAGCGCCATCAGATTTGAACAAGGCTAGCTATTCATTTGAAGAATGATCTCGATTGTTTTGAGCATACCGATGGCCGTTTGCTTGGAATTATGACTGACAATGCTTCCTTCAATAACTTGATTACTGATGAGGTGCAATCAACCCTTGAGGTCTCCGGAATGGAGTGGGCTGCGTTGAGGATCTACATACCAAGGCTGGCGCACGTCATACAACTGGCTTTAGGTGCATTCATGAGCAGGCTCAGTGTGTAAGGCCGCACCAAGTCTTGGGGAGCCCATCAGCGCGACCAGCAATTCTGAGAGAATGAACGCATAGACATTGGGAAGAGTCAAAGACTTCGAATCGACAGCAATGCTAGACTTGAGATGGTGTCGGCCATGAGACCACGTTTAGCAAAGATAATTGAGTATGTATGTATTTCATGATATTTTAACAGTCCTGCAACTAACCTTCATATTGCAGAGAATACTTGCTGTATTGATTACACTGACACCTGGTTATCGAAACGAGTTCATTGACTGTCAAAACACTAAAGTCTGCATCGGGGTACCACCTAGTATGGATGAGACAGCTAGTTCGAATCTGAAACTACATTGGCTTGAGGGAGCCTGCCAATTACGAGAATTCACCTGCGAGTGGCTCCAGAATCCAGAATTCTGTGAATACTGGCCACTAATCACAACACAGGATGAATGGACCAGTGTCAAATATGTCATAGAAGTTATAGGACCATTCCAATGCCGGACCCTGGGCATGTTGAAGGGACCAAAGGCGAAATTGCATCACATTACCATCGTCTACAATGACAGGTTCGATCATCTGAATGGCGTGAAGCGAGCTGTAGCTAAAAAGTTGACTCCATGGAAGGAAGACTTGCACATCACCGTGAGGTTAGTGCAACAGAAGTTGATCAAATATTATGCAAACACAACACCTATGACGGCTATGCTTTTAATTTTAACACATCTTCTGGATCCTTCCTGTAAGTTGCGATCGTTTAACCAGTGTGACGATGGAATGAATATTAATCTTGACCACAAGACTTCGTATGATACCCAATACCAACAGGCATCTCTGGTGTATGTGGTGAACAATTGCTGTGCCAAACACAGATGTGTGCCAGTCATTACACCCGAATGCCAACTGAGAAACAGTCTCTTCCCCTCTGCAACGACTTCAGGAGCCCGTCAATCTTCCTTTGATCCATATGATTTGTCCAGCTACGATGAAGAATACGTAATGTATTAGAATGTGGCTACAATGACTCCCGGACGCAGCGATCATGCAGCACACATATTGACCACCGCCAGCCTCTATTTGAATTCACCACCTGCGTCACCTAAACACTGAGGGCAAGTTCATCCAATTCGGAGTGATTACCACTCTGACTCAATGGAGATTAGAAGTACATTTTGGATTGCGGATATCACCAACTGGTAGTGTTGATAACAGTTCCGGACCGTCACTTCAGGTCCGGGTCCGGGTCCAAACCAAACGGTTGCCAAATTGACGGTTCGGGTTGTCAATAAACCCAAACTGTCAACTCGGGTCCGGTTTGATGGTGAATGCCAAACCAGTCTGAATTGGTTGGGTTTTCAGCAGGTCACCCAGCGGATCCATCCATATATTCATATACGGCTCTTGTATTTGGAGTGGGTTAATAGTATCTTATCAAAATCACATTTTCAACACCCAATGATACGTTTTTGCATGCTGTGCAGCATGCATTATCGCCCAATTTGGAATAGGTGTTTTACCTGTGAGAAATGGTATTTTTGCGTCTCAGGGCGGTCAATGATTCCGTTAGGAATGCGAAGATTCGTGCGATGCCTACATTACAAACTATGCAACAACTGAAGCTGTTGACGCTCGAATGACGCTCATTTTCAGGTTGCGACAGGCAGCATGTCGCTGTTGTTTTTGCCAGTAAAGGCTGTTGATTTTTGATGAATGGATATCTGAAACCAATCAGAACATGAATTCCGCAAGATGTGAAGCAAAAAAATCGTTGACGCTCCTTTGACGCTCATTTTCACGATAAGTCAGGGACCATGTTGCTGTAGCTTTTCCCATTAAAGGAAGGCAATATCTGATAAATGGATGTCCACAACCAATCGGAATATAAAATAGGCAAGATGCAAAGCTAAAAATCGTCTATGCTCCATTCACGCTGAATCTCAGAATGGGGCGGTCAACATGTTGCTGTCTCTCTTGCCTAGAAGAGCTGCCAATGTATCAGTTATGCATAACAGCGACCAAATCACTGTGTAATTACCGTACTTTCAAAACCAGAAATCGTTGACGCTCCGTTGATGCTCATTTTGATGTATTGTACATTCAACATCTGCTGCCATCATTAATAGTTTTCATCATGATTTCAACTTATAGCGAGTCGTTCTGATCGATTGAGACTTGGCTCTGTGGAAACGCCGAGTGCAGTAACATTCTTGCACTGTTCGCTCTCACACAACTAAAATTTATGTATCTTGCTCCAAGTTTCATTGCGCCTGCTATACATCTGTTTATCAACCGACATTTGCAAACTAATGCTCACAATTTGCCCATGATATATCTCTAACTGAAACTCTCAGTCAAGATACACAATGAACCTGGTGAAACATCGCTGCATGTTGTCCTACTTTTTCTTCACTCCGTTATTCCTCCTCATTTTGCCTGCATTGACCATCACCAATACATTTTGAGCCTGTCTCTTTGACTTCCGTGTCGGCCAAATCAATCCGGGAACATTTGGCACAGCGCTCACATCCTGCTGCTCTGGGCAGTCCGGATCATCAATGCTATTGTCTTGCTCTATATCAGATTCAACGTCCGCCACGCGATTGTCTTCGCTGTCATTTGGATTATCTAAGTCCCCATTCCGGTTATGCCAATATTCAGAGTCCGAAATGCTTGCGGATGCGCTACCTTCATCACATTTGACTGGATGATGGTTGATTCTTCAGATGAGGCGGAAATTTAATATTTCAGTTCGTCCTCCCGGGAGGTTCTCTGCAGACAAAGGTGGTGGCAAAGGAGATCCTTCCGACAATTTAAATGCAGCCCCACCAGCATGTTGAAAGAGTGACCACGATGCTTTGACGATCTCTTGCGTGTCCGAAATTTATCGCAAGGCAGTCATCTGCTTCTTCTGAGTGCAAAATTCCTTCTTGGTAGCACATAGGTTTTGGCTGCCCTCCCACATGTCCAAAAAGTCTTGAACCGTGGCAATTGTGTGCAGTTTCCTGCCCTCCGCCTATTTCTTCATTTCCGAGTTGTTTGTTGGGTTTGTTGTATCCAATTCTGGGTCGGTGCCAGCCAAAATCCCCTTATAGGCTTGAACAAACTGCCTTACAATGACTTTTTTGCAAAGGGTCTTGCCTGTGGTTTTTGACTCCCTCCAGCCAATAACATCTCGGCCTAGGGTACAACTGGCGTCTACTCCGACACCGCATGGTATGATATGGACTATGTTGCACGCCACATTGGAACAATCGTCATACTTTGAGTGCGTTTCCTCCTGTTGACGCCACCAGTCAGTTATGTCCGGCAACCAAAATGTACTGCTAATCTCCATTGGGTTGGAGTGGTAATCATTGAGATTTGGATCAATTTGCCCCCAGTTGTTTGGTGCTTCAGGCGGCGAATTCAAATAGAGCCTGGCGGCGGTCAATATGCGCGCTGCGTGATTGCTTCGTCCGGGTGTCATCCCAGCCACATTGTTAGGCATCAAGTATTCTTCATCATTGCTGGAGAAATGATATAGATGAAACGATGATTGACAGGATCCTGAAGCTGTTGCACAGTGTATGAGATTGCTGCTCAGAAAGCTTTCATGCTTATTGACTGGCACACGTTGATGTTTCGCACAGTATTCATTCTCCACATACTTCAGAAAGCCCTCTTTGTATTGGATAGTATAGGATGTCTCGTCCTGAGGATCAATAACCATTCCCTTGACACACTTTCTAAATGATGGCAACGTCGGAAAAGAATCGAGGATATGTGCGGAACCGAGCAGCATGCCTGTCATTGGAGTTACATCAGCATAGGGTTTGGATAACTTCTGTCGAGCTAACTTCAAAGCGAAGGACAACTCTTCCTTCCATGGAATCGTCTTCCTAGCCAAAGCTCGTATCACGCGGTCCATGTGATTGAATGTGTCATTCTACACTGTGATAACGCAATGCAATGTGACTGTATGCCTCTTCAAAATCCACAGGGTCCAATATCGAAATGGCCTCAATACTTCAATGACATATCTCACAATGGTTCATTCATCTTGAGTTGTGAAAAGTGGCTGGTAATCAGTGTATTTTGGATTTTGGAGCCACTCTGGTGTGAATTCGCGTAATCAGTAGGCGCGCTCAAGCGATCCCAGTGTTGAGTTCCAATGTGTCTTTATATTCATAATCGGTCGTACCGAGATGTGAACATTGGCTTCTTGACAGTCAATGCACTCGTTTCAAAGACCAGGTGTCAGCGTAATCAATACAGCAAGCATTCTGTGCTATATGAAGGTCAATTTCAGGACTTTGCAAATATCATGAAATAAATACTGTCTCAATTATCTTCACTAAACCTGATTTCATGGCCGACACCGTATTGATTCTAGCATTGCCCTCTTTTTGAAGTCTTTGACTCTTCCCAAACTCTATGCTTTTGTACTCTCCAAATCGCTGATCGCGCTCATGGGCTTCCCAAGACTTGGAGCGGCCTTTCACTCTGAGACTGCACATGAATCCACCAAACGCCAGCTGGATATGTGCGCCACGCTTGGTATGTGGTTCCTCAATGCAGGCCACTGGATTACAGAGGCGTCGAGTGTTGATTGCAGCTCGCCAGCCATCAATTCATTTGAGGAAGCATTATCCGTCGGAATACCAAGCAAACGGCCATCAGTAAGCTCAAAACAATCAACCACGTGCTTCAAATATAAGGCTAGCCTAGCTACAGTATGTCCGCCATTGACATACCATCCTTAATTAGCATTCGAAACGGGTGTTGAACTGGCAATCAACCTCATTGAACGCGAGTTGAACTTCACACAATCCCCAATTTGGATCCATATTGTATGCAATGACCGACGTTATGGCTAGTTTGTTCGGTGATGTCTATCCGTCCAAAGCTAACCTAACTATATTTCGTTATGGCAGTTACTTCTTAATTGCACCCACGCTGAGTGCATATTCCCTCCAGCAAATTTTGCTAATGGCCATAGCGGACGGCAGCACTAGGTCATCATGTAATGCCTTATATGACTGTGGTAGCTCTAGATATGATATTGCGTTCCATGGAATATGAGCCGAAACAAATCCTAACATGGGGTAGCGATTCCATGTGACTTGGTGGAATTTGGAAGTTTGAAAGTCCTTAGCTGCCAGTGTGGAACATTTTGTCTGTCATTTCGGTCAATATGCATCAACCTGGATGTGAAATATGATCTACCTCTTCGCACTTAGTATTGTGATTCCTCGACTTCCTTGCCTCTGCAGTATGGCCAAAGCTGTTTCTTCAACCGTCGAACTAGTCAATTCAGTAACCTCCGACTCTGTTAATATGTTTAACTGTGCGATGTGTGCTTTTGCCAGCAAGTGTTTCCCCATTCAGCTGGTTCCATGTTCGGATGAATGGCGAAAAACTTGATGACAAACAATACATATGATGCTGGGGCTGCCAGTCTCCTTAATTCCACCGTGTAAATAGAATCGCCACATAGGCACATGTCCCGAATCTTTCCAAGCAATAGACCCTTCTGGACTACATTCATTGAAGCCCACCGATCATCGAAGATGATTCGCAAAGTAAACTTACTTAAATCAGGAATAAAGACACGTTCATTTTTGGAAGTGATCATAAGCTGGAGCAATAAGGTGTTCAATGATTTTGAATCTGACATGGCGGTAGAAATTAGAATGTTGGGTAATCCAACGCAAAAGACTGCGGTAAGTACCAATACAGTGAAGCAGACTGCGGGATCCTAAATATCGACTCTACAGCTAGAAGCAAAACAATCTGATCTGTGAGACATTGCATGCCGATTGGTGAAGTGGTATACAAGGACATATTGAAAAGACTGACCACGTAAGACACAATTCAGAAACAATGCGATGCAGTTCGTCATTGCGTAGCTTACTGATCCCTTACAGGAATTGTTGACACTCCGTGGGCGCTGAATTGTAGGGGGTGGACGCGATATCGTCGCTAGCATCACTGCCTGTAAAGGCAGCTGATGAGTTGATTATGGAATAACGTCGTTCCATAGCCCTTGGGTTATCCAAGATGCATGACCAGAAATCAATGACACTCCGTTGATGCTCATTTTTAGGAGGTGGTAGCAATATCATCAGTGGCATTTCCGCCCATGGAGGCCACCACTGCATTGATTATGGGCCAACGGCGATGCACAGTGCGTTGAGTGTCCATGATGCAAGATCAAAAATTGTTGACGCTCCATTGACGCTCATTTTCAGGAGGTAGTAGCGATATTGTCACCGGCATTTTTGCCCATAATGGCAGCCGATGAGTTGATTATGGGTCAATGCCGTTCCATGGCCCTTAGATTGTCCAAGATGCAAGACCAAAAATTGTTGACACTCATTTTAGATGGGGGTAGCGATATTTTCACAAGCATTTTGGCCCATATAGGCAGCCGATGCATTGATTATGGGTCAATGGCGATGCATAGGGTGTTGAGTGCACATGATGCAAGACCAAAAATTGTTGACGCTCTGTTGAAGCTCATTTTTTGGGGCTGGTAGCGCTATGGTCCTTAGCATTTTTGCCCTTGGAAGCAGCTGATGAGTTAATCATGGGTTGAGGCCATTCCGCGGCCATTTGATTGTCTAAGATGCAAGACGAAAAATTATTGTCCCTCCGTTGACACTCCATTGACGCATATTTCTTGGAGGTGGTAGCGATGTAGTCACTAGCATTTTTGCCCATGAAGGCGGCCGATACATTGCTTATGGGTAGATGCCGATGCACAGTGCTTGGAGTGTCCATGATGCAACACCAGAAATGGTTGACACTCCGTTGACACTCATTTTGAGGAGGTGGTAGCGATATCGTCGCCGCCATTTTTACCCATATTGGCGGCAAACACTTCGATCATAGCTTAATGTTGTCGCACACCTGTTTGATTATCCTAGAGGCAAGAACACAAATTGTTGACGCTCCATTGATGCTCATTTTCAAGAGATGGTCGCAATGTCAACACTAGCATCTTCAGCCTGAAAGGCGGCCGATACTTTGATTATATGTCACAGCGACCATGTCTTGTCTTCGATCCTCAGACTCACAAGACCTAGAATCATTGACGCATCATTGACCCTCATTTCCAGGATGGATCAACTAGCCTGTGACAATCCTTGTTACCTATAAAAACCACCAACACAATCAGTTTGGAAGGATGTGAGTATGCAGCCGTTTAATGGCCGAAAATGTAAGACCAAAACTCGTTGATGCTCCGTTGATGCTCAACTCAATGACATACTAACAGTGAGTGGATGATCAACAATTGTATGTAAAAAGGTATATAGTGGTCATTGGCAGCCAATAAATTGTTTCCATGTATAAACATTTGCATCCAAATGCTTCCAAGTCTCTCAATTTCTGATCCACCACTGGACACGTCATCTGAGTGATGAATGACATTGGCATTTCACATTCCAGCGCTTTCAGCCGGCAATTATCCGCATATAAATCCGTACACTAATTTCCTATATAGTTCGCCTGACTTCCTCACCTGTTCTTATCCAGGTCATTCTCCGCTATTGCCTTGACCTGCCATAAGCAATTTTCAACATCTTGACCATGTGCACGAGGTCTGTGCAGAGACTTATGCAGTTAGATGCATGATCGTATGCAGCATGACAGTTGTCATTCATTCCGCTTCGCATTACACTTTGACCTTTGCATTAATCACTTGTATGCCATCATTGACTCATATTTTGTCAGTGAGTTTCGTCTCTAATTTTGTTTTAACTGTCTGACTTACCAGTAATGGGCAGGACGATATCACGTTTATTGGTCGTCAGTTAGTGAGATTTGAAGTCTAAAACATTGGCATGGCCTATCCGACCCTTGCACATGCATAGACAAATAATCATATCTCACCATTTGGTCACTGAAATCAAGTAAATGCAGACACATAGCAAAATGGATACAAGTATTACATTTCAAATTGATACATTGTCAGAAATGCCAAGTTGCCAATTCATTCCTCCGGGGATGCAGCAGCCGTCACAATGTCTTTGTCGGAATCCGATTTCTAGATGATAATTAGCTTGGGACGCGATATGCATGGGTTGGACCTTCTAGGTTGGACAGGCTTTGATTGGTGAGTCGCAGACAAATCAGGCATTGGGGCGGGCAGGAGGGACGGAATGCATCGGTGTCGCTGCGGTTTCCGCGAACCTAGCCTCAATTGACCACTGCCTGGTCGAGAAGTCACTTGCGGCATTTGCAATTCTCCGCGGACGCTATCAAGAGTCTCCATACACTCACCAAATGTAGTCGGCGCTGAAGACACTGCATTATCTGCCATTTGAGGTTGAATGACAGCCGGAACTTTTCATTTGGTTGTCCAGTACTCCTTATTCCTCTCACAGCAGTAGTCAGCCACGTCTCCCCAGCCCGGTTGCATCAATTCATCAAGCTTCATCTGCTTATGCCAAAAATGCTCCATGCGGTATTGTACCGTTTAAGAGATTGTGCCCATCACCCAGCCGGATTCGGCATCATTCCTCAGCTTGCCCCCCACAGGATCATCTTCATCATCATGCTAGTCTTCCCCATCCTCCTCATCGTCGGAACTTGGAAATTCGCTCAGACTATCTCTGGTGGCGTTCAACATCTCCTCAACTGTTATTTCAGGCTTGGCGGTTGTCAATCCCACCTTTTCAGCATTTCTCATATCATCTTGCACCCGTTGAATTGCTGTCTCTGCGTGATCAACTCGCTTTCTTGCCACAGCGGTCTCTCTTTCCACCTAATCCTCAATTCATTTCTCCTTCTCTTCATTGCTTAAGATGTGAGTTTCTCGTCGGTTCCCTGTTGCAGGCTTCTTGGTTGATTGCAAACTGCGCAATGCTCCATGGGCTCGGACCCGTTCTGCTTCCAAGGCACTCTTGACTTTATTCGCTTGATGATGTCGTCGTGTGGAGCGGTTTGTCGATTTGCCATATTTGCCAGCCGGTAGTGGTGACAGGTTTTTTTTGGAGCATTAACCATTGTATTTTGTGTTGACTTTGTTGATGGACGAGATGTTGGATGTTGCAAGATATGGACCACATAGAGGCAGGCTGCGTCTTGTATGTCAAGGTTGGTACGCTGAATCGACTTGAACAATGCAAAATCTGCGTTTTGACAGTCACTACATTGGGAATAGCAATGCTAACCATACATCATGGCATGATGTTTAATGTCTGTTCCATGTAAGATCCCAGGGATTTGTTGAGACAAACATCAGCAGAAGTCCTTTCCATCGAAGAATGTACGGTTGTTATCAGACACAGACGAGATCTCAGCCGTCGTTCACTGTGATCAATCCCGGTACACAAGAACACACCATCAGTCCAAATTCGTGCAAATTGCAGGATGGTTGGCAACACGTGCAACGGGAAGCTATGCGCAACAGGATTAATCTTGTGTAGAACCGAGCAAGTTGGCTGTTACGCATGCCATTTTGACTTGAAGCTAACTATATGTTCCTCAGGACTTCCCACGTCTTTTCGTTATCTTCTTGCTCCGGACTTCCCACTTCGTTTCGTCATCATCATCTCTTGACTTCCACAGCAGCAACTCATGCCTCCATGAACAACTCAGCAAGATGAGAGTGGAAAAGGATCGAGCAGAACGACGGGTGCTTCATCCAATTAGCCACCCACTGAGATCCAACTCCAACCTAGACACCACGTTGTTCACCGCGACTCTGCAACTGCAGCCACCAAAAATATGAACCTGGACGCACAGTTGAAGATTGTCCGTAAGATCAGATGCCGCAAGAATCAGAAGCAGCACTTGATCAGATGTGAATGTACTCGTGTCGAGGTACTCAACCGTCAACAAATGATACAACATTCAGCTGGAATACGTAGAGAGCTGTGTGACCAATTTATAGCCGCCTGTAATGTGAAACCTCCATGGTCGACCAACGCATTTGTCCGCAAAGTCCGCGAAATCGCACATAACGATGTTGTCAGGTGTGGGATTTGCGTGGACAAATTTAGTGATAAGAATCCCCGAGAGTGGACCAAATATCCTTTGACCACCATAGGGGATGCTACGGAAGCGTATATGGTTGAGGTAATAGCCCAATCCAATATGTAGATGCAGCAACTAACTTGTTGTAGGTTTTCAACATGTCTGCAACTATGGCAAGGCAAGGAGGTCAGGTACAGCTAGAACAGTCTGACATGCGCGTGGCCTTGAATATGGCCAAAAATGCCAAAGGAACGTTATCGCGCACCAGAATAGAGGAAACCCAATTCCTAATCAAAAAACCTCGGGCAGAAGTCGGAGAAGAGAAGGAGTGGGGAGTTGAATTTCCTGGTCTTGGAAATGTGAAGGCTGCAATGGTTAGACACCCGGCCATGTTTCGGGAAAATTAGATGGACGGCTGCCTTCCTTGCCACAATGGCACAGCACAGAATCCCCAGACACGCTGGAGACCCAGAGGCATGGGTGCACTTCTACCAGTGCAACTCAGATAGCCGATACCACAACCAACGCCAAATCCACCAAAAATATCACCTGTTCCACCCTGTAACAAGGAGGCAGCGCACTTGTCCGAGATCGAAAGTGTACCACCTGGTAACAATGAGGCAGCGCACTTATCCGAAATCGAAGGTGTGCTACCCGGATATGTGTATATACATACTCTTCTTCCCAGGGCTCAATTTTTCAATCTTGATGCATATGTCAAAGATCGCAAGCATGATAAAGATTTTAATCCAGATTAGCTGACTGATGAAGGAACATCCACTGGTTAGTACACTATCTGCTGCGTGGTAATGCAGCTGACATCTATTTTGCAGATGACAGCAGCCTATTGGGCAAACCTAACAGTGAAGATGAGCATTGCTCAAATGGAACGGGATTTTTGAGTGTATTATTATCTACAATTAGCAGACACTTTAAAGTATATTTCAAATGATATATATATATGTATTATCAAAGAACAATGTATCAATGAAGGAGAAAGTACATGAAGATGGTACAAAGGCTGCCAAAACACCACTAATGACATATTAGGCCAAATTAAATGATAACATATTCTGGATATGCCCATGGCAAAATGAGTGTCAACTGAGCGTCTACAATTTTTGGACTTGCATCAGTGGTAATCTGTGTGGCGATCGGTTGAGGCCATTCACAAATGAGCTATTGGCTTGCGTTTTAGGCACAAGAGAGAGCCTCACTCTCCCTGCCCCATTCTGAATGTGAGCGTGAACGGAGCGTCATCGATTTTTGGTCTTGCATCCCGCATAATCTGCGTGGCGATCGGTTGCGGCCATTCATAAATGTGGCATTGGCTGGCCTTCTAGGTAAAGGAGAGAGCCACATGCTCCCTGCCCCATGCTGAATATGAGCGTCAATGGAGCCTCAGCAATTTTTAGTCTTGCATCGTTGTTAACCTGTGTGGCCATCGGTTGCGGCCATTCATATATGTGGTATTGGCTGGATTTATAGGCAAACGAGAGAGCCACACGCTCCCTACCCCATTCTCAGTATGAGCGTCAACGGAGCGTCAACAATTCTTGGTCTTGTAAGTCAGGTAATTCAGGCGCGATTTGGTCGTTACTATGCATAATCAAAGTATTGGCTTCCTTCGTTGGGAAAAGAGATAGAGCCACGTTCCCGGCCCCATCATGACAATGGGCGTCAACGGAGCGTCTACGATTGTTGACCTATCATCATGGGTAATCAAAGCGCGATGCATCAATTATTGTGTATATATGATGTGCTGACAGTTTTTCTAGGTTATAACCGTCTTGAACTCCTCATTCAATCATTGTGAATGAAATTATCTGTGACTGTCTGGGAGGCTGTCGTGGGAATGTCGCTCGCCTATCTGCCTAGAGAGGCTGCCAATTCCTCCTTAATAGAGGTTTGCAATCATGCCGCACTTAGATTACCTAAGCTGCGAGACCTTAAATCGTTGACGCTCATTTGACGCTTATTTTCAAGACGGGGCAGGGAGCCTGTCACTTCTGCTTTTGTTTATAAAGGAGGCCAATCCCTGAGTTATGACTGTCTGCAACCAATGACCGCTCGGATTACCCAGGATGCAAGACCGTAACTCTTGACGCTCCATTGACTCTCATTTCCAGGATGGGCCAGGGAGCATTTGTCCACATATTTTGAGCAGAAAGGCTGTCATTACATCCAAAACGAACGACGACGTACCATTGATAATCTTCTACGATTAACAGTAGGATATCTGTATGCGGCCATAGATTGACCAACCCAAAATGCAAAACTGGAGATTGGACCCAAAGGGTCCAGCCAAACCCAGCCAAACCCGCGGGTTGACAGGTACGTGGCCGGGTTTGGACCGCCAAGAGGTAGCAGGTTGGGTTTTTGGACAGTATTGGATACTCAGACCACAGAAAACGACTCGGAAATGAAGAGATAGTCAGAGGAAAGAATTTTTCACCAAATGGCCATTGTCCACCACTTGTTGGAGATGTGGCAGGGCAGCCAAAACGTATGTGCTACACAGAAGGAATCTCACACTGAAGAAGAGCAAATGGGAGAGGTGGGAGAAATCTTGGATACGGAAGTGATTGTGAAAGCATCCCTCTCACTCTTTGAACATAATGGCGCAGCTGCACTTAAATTGTAGGAAAAATCACCTTTGCCTCCAGCTGTATCTGCAAAGGGCCTTCCTGGAGGAAGACCTCAAGTATCAAAAGTCCGCCACAACCGAAGTACCAACCATCATCCAGTGGCATGTAATGAGGAGAGCGCACCCGAAAGCATCTCGGACACCAAAACTTGGCTAACCTGGAATGGTGACTTGGATAATCTAAATGAAAGCGAAATGATTGCACAGCGGACAATCAATCTGATATTGAGCGAGACAATGTCATCGGGGATCCGCACAGCCCAGCACAGCAAGATGCAAGCACCGCAACATTCTTTCCCTGTTTGATTCGGCCAACACGGAAGTCAAAGAGGCAGGCTGAAATGGTGTTGATGACGGTCAATACGATGGAAATTAGGAGGAAGATGGGGAACAAAACAACATCGGACAGAATGTGTCAATGTATTTTTACCAGGTTCTTTATGTTGTTTGACCGACAATTTCATTTAGAGATTCATTGTGGGAGAACATTGCGCAGCGGCATGTGAATATTGGTTGATAAACAGAAGAGTAGCTGGCGAAATGAATCATTTCAAATGATGTAGAAATTTCAAATGCATGAGAGCGACCAGGTCAAGAATATTAATAGGCTCAGCGTGTCCCAAGGGCTGAGTGTCAATTCGGCAGAAAGGTAACTAATAAGTACAAACGATGAATAATGCAATTACCGATTGCAACAGATATCGAATGGATCATAGATTAATATGTTGGTCAACGCAGGGTCAACGATTATTGGTCTTGAAAGGACAGCAATTGAAAACTGATTTGGTCGCTGCTATGGATTACTGACATATTGGCAGCCTTTATAGGCAAAAGACACAGCGACATGGTCACTGCCCCATTCTATAATTAAGAGTCAACCGAGTGTCAACTATTGGTGTCTGTCCATTTTGGGTAACATACGTGACGATTGGTTGCAATCATCTATACTTGAATTATTGGCTTCCTCCTGAGGGAGAATTAATAGCGACACACTCCCTGCCTGATCCTGAAAATGAGCATCATTGGAGTGTTGACTATTTTTGGTGTTGCATGTTGGTAATATCACTGGAGATTGGCTGCAAAAATCCATAAACGAGGTAGTGGCCACCTTTAGAGGCAAAAACAATACCGACACGCCTCCTAAACAATCCTGAAAATATGTGTCAATGGAGTGTCAACAATGTTTTGTCTTGCATCTTGGGTAATCTAACTGGCGATTGGTCACAAACATCCATAAATGATGTATTGGCCGCCTTGAGGGGCAAAAACAATAGCGACATGCTCCCTGCCCCATCCTGAAAATGAGCGTCAATGGAGCGTCAATGATTTTTGGTCATGCATCTTGGCTGATCTAAGTGTCGCTTTGTGGCAATGATTCACATCTGATGGAATAAGGGCCTTGTCAACCAGAACAGTGCATGCCGTATATGTAATCCTATCATTACCATGAGTGTGAAAGTTACATCAATAATTTGTGGTCTTGTGTATCGGGTAGTCAAGACATTGCCCGGACATATGGGCTCATAACGGAACCATTCACCGCCTTTCTAGGGAAAAATTCAACATATTAAGAGAAAAACCCAGATTCCAAACTAATCGATATGGCAAAATGTAAAAGATGCAAAAAGAGATTGTTGGCCGCTGAATATGCAATTTTGGTAACATACTATTATTAAACTGCAAAACCAAGAGTGTTATGTGAATCTACAGATAGATCTGCTCGGCAACCCGCTGAAAACCTACCCAATACACTCAGAGTTTGAGATTTACATCTTACCATACCTGACTTGACGGTTCGGGCGTATTGACAACCTGCATCGCCATTTTGGCCATGGTTCGGGTAGGACCCAGACCTGGATCTGAAGCGACCGTCCGGAACTGTTGGTAACAGTACTTCTGGTTGCCCCAATCTGAAATTGCAGATACAAATGCAATCCAGATGCAGACTGTACGAGTCCGCATCTGGGCCGAGAATGCTGGCGTTGTAGTCAGCCAATGGGCAGCAGACAGCGTGGGGATTTGGTTGGAGAAGGGTGGCGTCACGACACAACGGAACGTTAATACAGTGAGAGACCACGTCTGTGAGATTGCACAGTTGATGGGGATCAGCAACAACCAAGGCGCTGGCCCCGAGTAATGGGATGTCCTAAATGATCATTGGGTTTCTCACATCAGGGTTCTGACATCTAACAAGCCGCTTCCAAACCAGTCCACCCCAGATGACACTAACCTCCATGGTCAGAAACTCAAGGCAGCACTGGACTAGTGTGCGGAGTTTGGCCTTCACTGAAGGGACAATAGTATCAACATAACCCCGACCAAGAGGAGGAGGTTTGTACACGTTCGTATGTATGTAATCGCCCAAACGCTTCTCTTGCTCTTCCAGAAGCTGTGTAGATAGAGCAGAAGATGTGGAAGAAACATCGGGACACAGCTCTTCACTGGTACAGCCATGTTGCGACACCTTGACTGATATCCATGTCGATCCATTTCTATTTGCCATTGCCTATGTGGATCCCAACATTGCTGGCAAGAGGGTGGGTGAAACCAATACTCAGCTATTCTCATGGCAGAGGCCAGGGGATGATGATGACATACTTCCGATAGTTACATCAATTGTCATTAGGACCATTTTGTGAGGCATGTATGCTGCAATCGCCGGAGTTCCAGACTTCATCCGGAAAATCTGACAGCTAGCGGGCTGCCTAGAAGAGCCTAATGAACACGGTGGTCCGCAAAGTCATAATATCACCCGACTGTTTGATACAAAGGCTGCTGCCGGATTGCCAAACGCGGCGATGAAATTATACAGCCTAATGCATTTTTGCCTTGTATATCATGGCCAACACGCTGATGGCACATCTGGTGCCCAGATGCCTATGTGTGGCGGCAGCAGCTACCATTCTCTGGATGACATCTTCCCACCTTCAGCTGAGTATCGGATCTATGATATCGGGGAGGAATCGGATGACGATGCCGAGACTTGGCACCCAAACCCAACATGTTTCCCGACCACATAAACAGCCCTTGAAAAGTTTGAAGGGAAGCATTGGGGAATGATTATAGGACAGCAGCAATACCTTGAAGTCATCCGAAACTGCGCTCATGGTCTCTTCGCTGATTATGAGCAACATGATGTTGCTGATGAGGATGTGGCTTGGCTACGCGAGCAGAATCACATGGTTAATCTTCCCCCGGAGAGCTCTATGGCCAATAGGCAGCGTACAAGCAGCTGCCCAGCTGCACATTCGTCATTGTGACAATGGAATGCACTGGCTGGACGGTTGTTCAAGGATGTGCGTTGTGGGTGGTTATTTTTCTGGCACTTTGGAAGGTGAACGAATGGGTGATAATTTGTAATTCTTTGGTGAGGTTTGTGTCTCTCTTTGGTGTTTTGTTTATTGTATTATTACGTCAGTCAGATTCATGAATGAAGGGCTGTGTTGTGAGTTCATGATACAGGGATTAATCGTTGCGACATATGTCTTTGGAGAAGAGATTATGATTGCGATAGAACTCGGTGTATGGCGATCATGAAATTGGTAGTTTGGTATCTTCAAACAGCACAAGATAGCACTAATGATTAGTGAAACGCGAATGCTTTTTAGCGCATTGTGATCATGGTCTTTGTCACAAGAAGCCAATCAACAACGCTGCGGCATGCTTGTCACCTGCCATGCTTAGTTCCGAGTGCCCGTCCATTTAAGGAGTTGGAAGAACGGGTGGTGTGACAAACCAAGATCCTTGAATTGTTGACAGGATAAAATGACGCATTACAACAATGCTTTTGATCTTATCAATGCTTTCTTTTCTCTACACAATGCTTTAACTCATTCACCATACATTCATTCACATTTCCTTGAGTCACTCCTGTAATTTTTTTGTACTTATCACTTGCCGCCTGTTTAAATCATGACACAAACATGGCGCACTTCTCCTCCTCTACCTGTTCCTTCTAACACCAGTGTATGCAAACTATCGATGCGCAACGAGAATCTTGATGACGAACTCAGCACGATCCAAGATAATGACAATGATCGTAGAGATGCCATGCCAGAATCTGAAGACAAGCCTCGTGGGAGACTCTCGAGGAGAGCAATGGGCAAGCGCCCATCGAAAGATTCCTTCACCTCAACACTCGGGAAATGTGTTGTGGCAACTAAATTCAGTTGTACATCGGCCCAACCCCTCCATCCTGAGTGTTGGGAGATCTGTATGGTCTGGGATGAGGAAGATGAACGCGAACCAGCCCCGCTGGTATCAAAGAAGATATTCAATTCAGCATTCAAATGTTTCAATGCACCCGCTAATGAATATATTTACTACAGGAAGTATTCAAACAAAGCCGGTGAGCAATTGGATGCTTAGAGAGGTGGAAATCTGTGGCAATATGAGCCCTTTGTCGACACCATCACAGGCCTCATCGTTTGGGCAGAATACAACACCCCAACAGCTATTTTAGGGGTTCAGACGATAGTCATGGCATGTTTGAAGCCTATAGCTATTGATTGCACAATGTTTGTGAATCCCTTTGCTACAAATGCGGTGAAGACCACCCAGATTCATACTTGGTGGTATGAGGAAATTGCCAGGATTGATCCAGCCCAGAGAATCTCAGACCCTTCATGTGCCTACATGTCGGTGGTAAAGGAATCATGACAATGATTGTTTTCATCGCTGCCATTGTGCATCAGTCTGTCCCAAAAATTGCTTGTTCCCATGCAGCAATGATAAACTGATGCCAGACTTCAACAAACTGTATTTAAAGATTTCGAACAAAGTCGCCTACAGAGATCTGGCACATCGTTGCCTGGCAACTGGGCAAGGTCAGGTTTACATGCCCCACAAACGTTCCTGACGTTTGTTCAAAGTTACTGTCATGTTCAATCGTTGTCTTGACAATCAATCTAGGAATGCAAGTTTCGATTTGCAGTGACTGGGATTGGGGATCTTAGTCACTGGACAAACTTTTATGGCATGCAACAAATGGAAATGAAAGATCAAGGATTCATTGATGGAATCAACCTGGCATTGATTGCTCTCACCATGAACACCATCCACCATTGCCTGTTGGCAAGGCCCACAGGTGAGTTCATGGTTCCGACAGAGATTGGTCCAGGAGGAGGAGCACAAAGTAGGTGTGATACAAGAATCACTGATGATGCGCTTACCAATGCATGCACAGATGTCTTTCGTCGTCTCGAAGCGGATTTTCATTCATCCCCACCAGGGGATCAACCCAGATATGTAAACAATATCCGCAGGATGGTTCGTTAAAGGATCCACTCAACTGGTGTGAACCCAGCAATGGCACAACCTCACCATGAGTAGGGCAGCTTTGATGAGCACTTCCTTGATTACCTCCCGGAGCAGCTGATAGAGCAGCCCGACAATTTATTTAAACGTCTCAGTACCTTTGTTGCAGCTACTGAAGTTTGCATGTGATTCTCAGCTGTGCAGTGTAAGGGCAGGTCTGTCATCGCAAGGAGCAGCCGGCCCGTCCCTTGGAGCAACAGCAACACCAACAGCCGCAACATCACCAACATGAGCAGCATTGAGAATCTGGGAGTAGTAGATGGAAGCACCATTGTAGAGGGCGCAATGTTGCTTGGAAGTCAGGAATGGCATCAGCGATTGAATTTGGGATTTCATTTGTGTGCTATTTTATTCTCGGTTTCGTTGATATATCATAATAGTAGTAAATGTAATAGAACTGATGGTTTACTAAAGTCTGAACTCAAACGTGTGAAATCATAATCACTATGATGCATAACCGTCCCGCAATGGTTGAACAACTGGAGCATAACGAACCACCTTGAATCAAAATAATAAACATCGTGAACCACTTCTGCACAGCAACTATCATTGGTCAAATTATGCCATCAGTGTCATCAAAAACAAGAACTACACACTTCATTCAATGTATCGAGTGACGACTATCATCGTCGCTTGAACAAATTACATTGGCCAATGTAGGAGTATGCCGTGATATAATTTGTTGTATTGCGAAGGAAGTGTGAACAGTTCGTCAAGTGCTCATTGTAACAATTGCAAAAGTGGGTACACACATTGCAACGGTTGAAAGCAGCATTGCGACAACCAAAAAAACCCTCTCAAAGGTCGGAGCAATGCCATATTTCAGGGAAATCTCCATTTTGATGTTTTTAGTTTGTGGGTTCATTAAACTAAATACGTTTAATGAAGGAAATTTAGTTTTTGTTGATGGATATGTGTTTTGGTTGCCCAAACATACATTTGGCCTGAATCCAGCCAAGGCTGCACTAACCAGATTAAGATCTTAGTCCTCTTTTGAGAATTGCCATCCATGCAGTGAGTATATCAGTAAAATGCGAAATTGCTTTCTGAAAATGGAATGCATGCACCGATTCTTCCCACCATTTGTAACAACTACTCCAACCCTCATCGATAGATTCTTCTACCAGCTGTCAAAGGGCTCAATGATGGGATCGCGTCGTGCGAATGTTTCACTAACATCTTTCATTGTTTGGGTTCATTTACCGCAATTGCTTCAAGTTGGTCTTCCAGATTGTAATCATATTGACGATGTTTTCAACTGGTTCATTGGTTTCAAAAATATATTCTTAACTATTTAATCACGTGAGACATCGATTATAAGCAAGCTTCCACAACTCCCGTAACAAAATTAAGACACCTACAGTCAACACTTAGCAGATTGCTATATATGACTGCATTGATTACTTCAAGCATCAAATCAAATATTCTACATGCAAAACAAATTGAAAGCATTCAAGCCGATGGTGTTGCTCAAGTACCACTGCGCACTATCTGGCCACGGTGTCAGCAGAAGCAGGTGTACTGCCCCTTGGACAGTGCTTAGAAGGTCGATAATAGTGGTTCCAACTCCGAATGAGGCTTATAACAGTAGCTTTCATCATTCATCGGATGCATCAGTGGTTGATGTCTCCCCCTCACAATCACCAAACCAGCAGTCTGACGTACCAGCCCTGTTTCAAATGGGTGAACCACTGCAGGAAGCCCTGTAACAATTGATTAGGCATTCTCAACAACGAAACAACACTTCAAACATGCAGGAATGCTTCAAGTAGTCCACTTTCAGTGGCTATCTGTACTCGTCCCCATCCACAGATAAACTGAATCATTTCGTGGTGGCTTCTGTATTCCCCACCTTGTGGATCTGGTGTAATCAACTTTATGAACTGCATGCTGTTCGCATTGAAAAGACATTGCCAGAATCACCAATGACATTTACTGTATGTACCTTGCATGATTGAGATGACTGAGATATAATTGTGATCAATGTAGTCTGTGATGTTGACAAATTTTCTGAATCACCAAGCAATGTGATTCTGTAGCTCCCCTTGTGGCATTGCACGCCGCATGGCCAAGTTATCAAGGGACTTGATTTCTGGTGATGGGTTTTTCATCGTTTGATCAAGACAGTCCTTGATTAGAGGAATGTGAATGTCGTGACATTATTTTGCAACATATCCATTCAGCTCCCGATACTGAAACACCTCCTTTCGGGGTGTAAGGCCAAAATCTGGAAGGTGGCGTTATGACGATTCAATTGTTGCTACGCTGCGTCACGATCCATCATATCTGTTCCGTTTAGTTCAAGGCTTGCATTAAATCGTTGCCAAGCTGGTGGATATGGTCAGAGAGCTGGTTCAGGAGATTCATCTTCAACAAGTTGATATCTAATTTGTCAGCGAGATGTTGTGCAACATCTGACTTGATCTGCATTTTATCATCATCAATGCGACAATGGTTTGCAGCCATTGAAAGATTGTTCCAAGTCTGCTCACTCTGTCATTACTACTTTTTGTCCAAAGTAAGCCGCTTTTCCGAGGCTTCCAAGTTCTTCTTTGTTGATTTGGTGCTGTGGAATTGAACAAAAACATCCTTCTGATGATGAAACTCCTCCAGATACTTCTCCATGTACTCGATCACGGCTTCAGTATGGTACCAGTACTGTGCCATAAAGTGAAATTATTCAAAGTTTTTGACGCACAACAGGGCTTCTCTGCAGGGAATCATTGGGCTCACCAAAGGGTTCGAAAGAGTCGCCACAAAAACTGGAACAATCATGCAGCGGAGTGCTTCCATCTCCTTACCACTCCATTACATCACCTGGTTATATGGCATGATGAATCAAGCAAGCCAGGATATGGAAACACCATTGCCCAGAGCAGGTGTAATTTGTCAATCCTGCAATGTTCTTTGCAGAATGACGTTGCCCAGTCCATCAGATGCTTAACCACGCCGGGATAGACTGTATGAGGAATCTCGGGTACTATAATTGTCATCGTGGAGATGCATATTCGATTATAACAGCGAAAGTCCGAAGTGATTTATTGGAATCTTAGAAGAAGTATGCAAAGAAGGCGTATTGCAAGTAGAATGATGTCACAAGGTATTCGAAAGGGAAGCATATACTGAGAAGATTATCTGAGAGGATTTATTATAGTATTCTGTATTTGATGTCTGAGTAAGTCTAGAGAACTGTTCTCTAACTGGAGAACTAACTTCTATATATACAATAATAATAGAGTGATCGTCCGTGACCACGGTCACGGATCAATAACTTGAACAGGAAGAGACAAACTCAGCAACTGTACAATAGTACCCAAGAACTGTAAAGAATATGACAGAACCATCTAGGCACGTTCATTTAAGATAAGCGCTGATAAATTCTTTATCCAACGAAACCACAGAGAAGATTCTAGACAAGTTCTAACCGGAACTTTCTAGACATCCTAGACACAAAAGATAACAAAAGTATTAAAAGTTATTAACACACCACATTATTCTTATCCATAAAGTACCAGCTTATCGTAAGGAGAATACTTAAGAAAGTACAATATTAGTAAAGAGAAATGTAGATACTTCCGTATTTTCAATACCCCTTCACACTTTGATCCAAATATCTCTGATCATATGTGGTCATTAACATATCTCGGTATTCCCTTTGTACATATATCTGCCAAATCTTCTTCCAATGCTACATACCTAACAGACACATTTCCTTGATCGATTTGTTCTCAAATACAGTGACATGCTACAACAATATGTTTTGATCGGTCATTAAATTTTGGATTATATACCACATCTCTAGCAGCATTACTGTCGCAAAAGAGAGCATTTGGTATATCTATGTTCAACAACTCTTGGATTCCACGTTTCAGCCAGAGATGATGTTTTGTCATCATAGCATGTGCCATATACTCAGCTTCACAGGTAAAAGTAGCAACCGACTGCTGTTTTTGACATCTCCAGGAGATGGTAGCGTTTCCAACTTGAAAAATATATCCTGAAAACTTCGTCGTGTATTGAGACAATTGCTGTAGGATGCATTCGTATAAGCAGTCATATTGAGTTGATTATTCGAGGGATAAAAAAGGTCTCTATCCTTCGTTCCTTGGAGATATCTAAGTACTCCTTTTGCTGCCATAAGGTGCTTTGTGGAGGGAGATGAGTTGAATTGAGAGAGGTGAGTGATTGTATACGCTAGATCAGGTCTTGTTCCAGTAACTAAATACATCAAAGATCTGATCATTTGTTGATATGCCGTTGCTTCGGTACGCTGGTCACCATCTTCAAGACCCTTCAACTGTTTGTTTGAGTTGATATGCGTCGAGACAGGATTGCAATCGTGCATCGAGAAACGGTTCAGAATCTTAACAATGGATTTCGTGTGTGAAAGATTGATTCCATCGTTGGTAAAGGTTATTTGAATTCCTAGAAGCCAATTGAGCTCACCCATATCGTTGACTTTAAACTAAGTCTTCAATACGTTAATGGTTTGCTCGTTTAGCTCTCCAGTCGCTTCAAACAGTGTACTATCGTCCCCATATATTGCCAAAAAGATATCTCCTGTTTCGTGATCGAGAACGCGGGGATCCCAAGCAGTGATAGCAAATCCGAAAGGTCCTAGGTATTCTACCAACCAGTAGTACCATTCCCTTGGAGATTGATTCAACCCATAAACACACCACTTTCACTCTGTCACCATCCCATCTAACCGGCTGCCTTCAGGTAGATGCATATGTACTTCTTCCTGCAAAATTACATATACAAATGCAGTTTTAACGTCCAGTTGTCGAGGTCGCCATCCTTTGCATGCGGATAATGCCAGTGAAATACCAAGATAATCATAACGAACCACGGGGGTGAATATTTCATCGTAATCCTCACCCACAATTTGTGAGAATCCTTCGGCACCTAACCGTGCTTTATATTGTTCGACTTCTCCTTGAGCATTTCCTTTTGCTTACTTTCCCATCTGCTGGCCACAATCTTTCTTCCTGCTGGTTTCGGGATAACATCCCAAACATCATTTTCCTTAAGTGACATAAGTTCTTCATCCATAGCCTTCTTCCAATCTGACCATTGTGGTGACACTCTGGCCTGTCAGTAGGACTATGGTTCATCAACTGGTAATACACTTCAATTTGCCCACTGAGTTCAATCCAGTCCTTCCAGACTTTGAGGTTTTGGGGAAGGCGGTCGAGGAGGTGCATCACGCATACTAGCTTCAGCAGCATAACTCTCAATGCAAAAGTGTTCAGGTGGATTAACAACTCTTCCAGCACGAGTGACAACTTGAACAAATGGAATTGCTTGCGGTGTTATTAATCGAGAAGGAGGAGGAGGAGAACTTCCCAATGGACGTCGAAATAGTTGGTTGGAATTGTGATGTTCATCTTCTAGGAAGTGGTCTGCAGGAACAACCGTTCGAATAGATTCGTCGAAATCATCAACTCAGTCGAATACTTTGAGCAATTCATGTTCGTTATGTGGTTCGAGTAAAGCTTCCGGATCGGCCATTCCATTGGCATTGTAAACCCAATAGGGAGCGTCTAAATATTCGGGTCTTTTTCCTTCCTAAATGGCTGCTAACAACAATCGATCAATAGTCGGATGAACATTGTCGGACAAGTCATTACTTTCTTGTGGATCCTTATGCATTCAATCCCTACACATACTATCCGATGTTTTACCTTGATTAGTATAGGTATACTTAACGGATGTTAATGGGGTGGTGTCTGGGAGAGGAGTCCAAATTTGGTCAATTCTTCGGTTTATCATTGGCGTAGCCCCTTCAGTCCTCAGAGGGGGGAAGAAAATGTCTGCCAATACTATGGTCTTCCGAGTATCAGGTAGGAACACTCTATAATGATGATGGATATTGTTTTATCCCATAAAGATAGCCCTTAGTGCCCTTGGAGATAACTTCTTTCCATCCGTTCGTTTCTGATACTGTACATGAGTGTAACATTCTCTGCGGAGAGGTTGAATGTGCTGGATCGATGGCCTGGTAACATAGAAGGCCTCATACTGAGTTTGATCCTTTATTGCCGAATGAGGTTGTCAATTTTTCATATATACTGAGGTTAACCCAGCCTCAGCCCATAACTGCTTATAGTAAGTTGATGCACGTTCAAGCATGGCTCTAAGTGATTCACCTATCGTGCGATTGAGACATTCTGCAACTCCATCTGACCCGGGGGAATGCGGAGGGGAAAACTCATGTATTATTCCCCTTAATTCAAAGAACACTTTCAAGTCCTTGGTAACATATTCTCCTCCATTATCAGTTCGAAATGCCGCTGGAGTTTTGTGGTGTTGAAGTTCCATTTCTGCCACAAAATCTTTCATTATTTTAGTAGTCTCGGATTTTTATTTCATAAATCGAACCCACACAACACTAGTAGCATCAATCATTAAAAGCAATGCAGTAAAGACAATTACCAAATGACGGAACCGGAAAGGGTCCACTCAAATCGGAATGAACGAGATCAAGGCTGTTCCTATCCTTCTTTGATGTACATGTTGCAGGAAGCCGAGTAATTTTGCTTGTGATGCATTAGGAGCAGACATAGTTCATTGGACTTTTTGGTATTTTGCTGTTGGAATACATTTGTAGTGATTTATGCATCATTGATGGTGCTAAATATCCGAGAGCCTAATGCCAGAAGTTATAAGTAATATGGGCCGAATGTGTTATCGCAGGAATTTTAAACAAATTTCTGTCAAAAACAGCTTCAAAATCCACTTTCATTCCCTTATTAATTGAAATATAATCCCCCTCTCCAAACTCTGTATATCCTTTTTCCCGTAACTTCCTCCATGAAATCAAAGGATGTGCTACATCAGGAACATGCAAAACATTAAGAACACAAAACGAAGAAACCAATCCATCTCTCAGAACACAGTCCATAATCACATCTCCCTTGCCCACGATCTCCCTGCTCTTTGGTGAACTGGATTCAATGAATCCGGGACACTTCGAGTAGTTTAGGAGTCGTTCTGCCAAAGGGATCATGTGTGAGGTACAGGCCATGTCAATGTAGAAGGATTTGTTTCTTACCTTATTTTCTGTGGTAATGTTCGCTTCCTCAGCCTTATCCTTTTCTTCCATTTCCTCCTTTTCCTTATTCATCTTTTGTTGATGAAAACATTGATTCCAGGTATGTTCTTCAGACTTTCAATGATTATGTTCCTTGCACCAGGTGCAAGTCTTTGATGACATGAAGGAGGAGGAGGAGTTGTTGAATTTTCCGGATTTTGCTTGTTTCTTCCCCTTCTTCTTATTACCCGAAGGTTTAGAAACAACAAGGGCAGAATTACCTTTGATATTGGATGTGTCGATATCCATAAGTCATTGCTCAATGTCAGCATACGACAAACTATCTTTCATAGTAAAATTATCAATCAAGTTTTTATGGTATTTAACCAAAAAACCCAACAAAAAATCTCTTTTAGCAGTATCTTGAGCAAGAAATATAGGGAAAGTCTTTTGGTATGAATTGGAGAAGGCTTTGGAGAGTGTTATAAGGCGGAGCTGCTGCGACTCAAAGTTGGATATAAATGCTGGTAAATCGGTACCAGAATATTGAGTAGGAAGGGAGACCAGATTCATCATCTGGGAGACTCGGGCGAAAGCTGAGTCTCTATAGTATTCAGTATGAAGCCAGATCCACATCAGGTGAGCGTCCTCAAGTTCGACAATGTTCTCCAAAATGTCTTGTGAGACCACCTGTATGAATATGGTTGACGCAGTATGTTTAGATGCTCGAAGACATCCATGTCTGTCTGGTCACCATCATCTGCTGCAGACACACCATCAACCACTACTTCGTACGCCTTAATACCCTTCAGAACTACGTTCATTGAGGCACTCCATATACGATAATGATCTTGGCTGGTAAGTCTCTCGATCCTATCGAGTGTAACATTAACTGGTGTTTTCTTGACGACTTGTGCCGAAAAGGAGAACATATGTAACTTTCCAGAGGAGGATCCTTCTACCATTGTAACTCGTGTTGTAGGATGAGGCAAAGGAGGTAGTGTAGGAAGTGGTGTTGTTGAGGGTTCGATAACTTCTGGATATTCGACAGGAACAGAGTGTACGTCAAACAAATTCTGACTAATTGGAGGATATTCAGAATTTGAATCAGGGTCGCTCATCCGGGTTCATAACCTATTCGATTATCACAGCGAAAGTCCGAAGAGATTTAATAGAATCTCAGACAAAGTATGGGTAGAAGAAGTATTGCAAGTATACCGATTTCAAGAAGTAATCGAAAGGTAAGCATATACTGAGAACCGAATTCAAGAGGAGATATTATAGTATTGCATAATGGATGTCGGAGTAAGTCTAAAGATCTGTTCTCCAACCGGCGAGACAACTTCTATACGTGCAATAATGATAGAGTGATCATCCGTGACCAGGGTCGCGGATCAATAACTTAAACATAAAGAGAAACACTCAACAACTGTACAATAATACCCAAGAACGGTAAAGAATATAACGGAACCATCTAGGCACGTTCATTCACGATAAGCGCTGATAAATCCTTTATTCAACGGAACCAAAGAGAAGATTCTAGACAATCACTAACCGGAACTTTCTAGACATCCTTGACATAACAGATAACAAATTCATTCAAAGTTATTAACACACCACATTATTCTTATCCATAAGGTACCATATCATTGTAAGGAGAATACTTAAGAAAGTACAATATTAGTAAAGAGAAATGTAGATACTTCTGTATTTTCAATAATGCATGCTATATTCTAGAAGATACTATCTGAGGTTCTAATAGCTCAATCTTCGAGATATTGTCTTGCTTCCTGTCGATCCATCACCTCTCCCTGACTTGCAAGTATCATCTTTTGGAAGTATAACTGATATTGTCTCAATTGCCTTGACAATGAATTACCTTCTCCCAATGACAATTTCAGTGCTTCGCACACCAGCGAATGCTGCTGCTTGATCGAGTACAAGCGACTGTCATCGATGTAGGCAGCCATCCATTCAGACATGGCAGTTAAACATTGCTGCAGCTGACCATCAGCAGAGAGCATCAGCTTTCCATTGTTGATAAGCACATCCAGAGGATGAAATATCAACTCGAAGACATACCTGACATCCTCCTGATCATGGATTCGTTTATCCTTCACAGCCAATGTTTTTCCATCAACTTCAATGTCATATTTCAAAGGAACCGGCAGAAGGGCAACAAAGATTCTTCCAAGATTTGAAGGCTTTGATCTAATCGTCAAGTCAATGTTTCCAAGATTGGAATATACTGGCCATTCCTTGTTGTTGTCCGAATAGTTTGTAAGATGTATCTGGTCTGAAACGCCGAATAACCGGACCATCATTGCACCAAGTGGCCTCTGTAGCAATTCAAGCGGTCAAAGTTTCCATAGCGATGAAAATTTTTGACTAATGTACCACATCATTGCACCACCAGTTGCTTGATTTCACCTCTGAGTAGATACATTCCTCAGCATCATTAAATTCCTTTGCTGGCGCATATGACATATGTTCCCTGAACGCAAGCTTTTTCATGAGGAACTCAATGCATTCGACAGGGTTGTGGTACAAGATACATGTGCTGTCATCATTGCTGAAGTTGATTGGATTAGCCAATCCATTGGAACACAGTGTGTCCGAGTTTCATGAGTTGATGCGCATCACGCAGGACATTTCGTTCAATCGTTCAAATGAAGGGAGAAACGCAGTGAAAATGCTGCCGGATGCCATTGTACGGTTCCTTAACAGCTCGTGGATAGCGGCTCTGCTCAAGTAGTGCTTGATGCACCACTTCACGAATCACGCCTCCTCCTGACACAATAATGGTGACCATACATCTATCTCATTGTCGAAGATATTGAAATACTCATTGTTAGTAGGCTTGCTGGCTAAACGGATGTCCAAGTGTGGAGTACCATGAAGAGGTATCCAAACTGGGGATTGCATCGGATCGACACACGCATTTTCACTGTCGGGTTCTATTTCGCTGGAATCATCATTGGAGGTGTAGAGACAATGGTCGCAATGCGGTTTATGATTGAATGGAAGTAGAATATTAACGTGCTAGTTCCCTGAACCATATTATGGCAGTTGTTCTGTTGATAGGTAAACTATCTTTTCAATGTGGTTGCGACGGCTGTGAGTGATGTAGGTGGCGATTTAGAAGTATGTCTGCAAGCAGTAAAAACTCAATTGAAGAATATCCATGTATTGTTACCAAAATGAAATGTCGCAACCGCATTAAGAAGCGTCTCGATGGTTTTCAAGAGGCTCATACAATTGCCAGCTGGCTGGTCTTCCGACAAAGCCACACTTCGATTTTCTTTTTCCAGCAAAGTATCCTACAACTCACATAGGATTTGTCATATCCTCCTTCACCCATTTGCAAAGGGTTTAATTGGTAACTCATTTTCAGTATCACTTCGATCTCGAGATGCATACGGCATCGGAATTCTGCTCATTGTGGCAATGGTTTTGAACCCATACCCCACAGTCCTATGCCCATTACATCATTTATGGTTATCACATTTTGTTCAGTTCGTACGTTGCTTGAACTGTGCATTCTCCTTAGATATCGAACCAGCGATGTTAGAGCGGGGTACAACCAGAGCAATGACAAACGAGTGAGATATGACTGCAGTTCACACTGTTAATTGCCATTGTGATGAATTTAAGTATTCAGTCGACGAAACAGACTGCTTGGCTAATGCTAGGGAGATTGTATCCTATGTGAATAGCAGCCAATATACTGTCACGGGATCGAGATATCCCCTCGTATCCCACATATATATTTTTCTTGCCTGCCCACTTTGCTTGCCATGTCCAGATCGTTGAACACACCCTACTCACCTCTGCTACCGCATCGCATGACCCTTCACGATATATTAAACATTCCCAATGCTTCCTTAGAGTAACCAGCATATGATATCCACTACTCAATCATTGGCCATGATTGAGAACCTCAATTGCGATGTGATTCCTGCTGTTGACCGAAATCTGTCATCATAGATGGTAACACAATCCGGATGCTGACTGAGCATTTCTGCCCCTCGGCGGAAAATGCCAGTGTTGGACACAGCAAATGGGCCGCAGAAACCATTGAGCTTTGGCCGGAGAAGGTTCATTCCACAATGCAATGGAAAGACAATAATGTGAGGGAGTGCGTCTGGGAGGTTGCCCAGTCAATGAGCATCAGCAACAAGCTAGGCGTCAGCCCCGAGCAATTGGAACTTCTAATTAACCGTTGCGGTACTCGAATCGGTGATCTGGCATCTACACGCCCGCTCTGGAAATGGAGCATGACGGACCGGACAGTCCTGGAGGGTCGCCAACTGGAGGCAGCACATGATGTGTTCGCAGAGGATGACCTTCACTGAAGGAAGAATAGGATCGACTGAACCCCAACTCAGCAGAGAAAATTTGTCCATGTTTGTATGTATTTCATTACCCAAATCTTTCTTTTGCTCTGTGGGATGTATTGCATATACAGACGATGATGTGGAGGAAACCTTGGGTCACTGGTCTTCGCAGATAGGGGGGCGTTCCATGCCTCGACCAATTTGCTTGTTGAGCCATTGCCCTATACCATGGCCTATGTTGATCCCAATGTTGCTGGGAAGGGGGTGGGTGGAACGAATACTCAGCTATTCTCACAAAAGTGACCTGGGAATGATGAATCAATACTTTCAGGAGTTACATCAATCGTCGATACAATGATTTTGTCAACGGTGAATGCGGCAATTGCCGGTTTGCCAGACCTCTGCCGGAAAATCCGAGAGGTTTGCGGCAGCCAGGATGAGGCTAATGCAGATTGCAGTCTCTATGCACGTAATGTTACCCAACCTTCGATTACAATACGGCTGCCAGATGCGGGAAGGGAGCGATGAAATTACTCAACACAATACGTTTTTGTGGGCTTCATCGTGGCCAACAAACCGACAGCACGTCTTGTGCACAGTCGCCTATACATGGAGGCCGCAGCTACATTCCTCTGGATGACATCCTCCATCCTCCAGCAAAGGATATGATCAACAATATTGTGGAGGAATCAGATGATGATGCTGAGATACGGTGCCCAACTCCAAGACACCGCCCAACTACCAAAACAGGATTCCAAGTGTTGGATAGGAAGCTTCTAAGGAGGATTAGCGGGCAGCAGCAATGCCTTGAAGTCTTCCGAAACCGTGCCCTGGGTTTCTGTGCTGATCCTGAGCAAAGTGTTGCTACTGATGATGATGTGGCTTGGCAGCATGAATACAATCACATTGTGAATCCTCCCACTGCAGGCTTTTTGGCCAATACCAGGCATACATGCAGCCACCTAGCTGCAAATTAGTTGTTATGAGGTTAGAAGGCACTGGCTGCAAGATTGTTCAAGGATATGTGTTGTGGGTGGGTATTATCCTGGCACTTTGGAGGGTGGATGGAGGGATGATAATTTGGAGTTTTTTGGAGAGGTTTTGGCTCTCTTTTTACTGTTGTATTGATTTTCTTATTACATCGGTTATATTCAGACATGAAGGGTTGGGTTGAGAGCTGATGATGTGGTGACAAATTGTTGGGATGGTTTTTTAGGGAATGGCCCAGCAGCAGCGAAAGAACACCATGTATGGATATCCTATAATTGATAGTTCAGCAGCTTTGGGCAGCAGAAGTTAGCCCGAATGATTAGTAAAAATCAGAATGCGTTGTAGCTCATGGTGAGGATGCTTTTCTTCATCACAATCGAATCAACAACCCTGCATGATGCTTATCACCAATCATTGTTAGTTCTGAGTTCCCATCAATCCAACGAGTTGGAAGTGTGAGTGGCAGAATATGCCGAGAAGCTACAATCTTCTATGAGATTAACAGATGGATCTTGATAATTCCTTCCATCTTCTCAAAAGGTCTCTTTCTTTTAAAGACAGCTTCAATTTGTTTGCGATGCATCCAAGTATAGTTCCTCTAGTCACTTGCGTATTTTTTTTGTACTTATCACTCACTGCCTTTTTAAATCATGACATAAAGGCTCCACATCTCTCCTCTTCCTCCTCCTCCCCCTCCTTCCTGCATGAGGAGAAAGACGCAATCTATCCACAACAATGATCTCCATACAGATCTCATCATGACACCTGAGAATTTCTATGATCATCGATATGCACATTTAGAATCCGATGACAAGTCTCCTCAGCAACAATCCTCAAAAGTGATTGGCATCCAGCCATCAAAGGATGCCTTCACGTTGACACATGGAAATCCAGTCATGGTGACTGAATCGAGTTGTATTTCTGTGCAACCTGTACATTTTGTATTTGACAAGTTTTATCTTGTCTTGCAGGAGAAGGACGAATGACAGCCTGCACCACTGGCATCGAAGGGTATTTGTTTAAGCATTTATATGATTGAATTCACCCTCTAATATTGATGTGTACTAGAGGAAGGATTCAAATTAAGCCAGAGAGCAATTGGTTGCTTGGGAATCGGGAAATCGTTCGCAATATGAGCTCTGTGTTGACAGAGTGACAAGCCTCATCGTCAGCACAGAATACAATGCCGACACAACTCTTTCAGGCATTCCAACAATGGTCATGGCATGTGTGAATCTCATAGCCATTAATTATGTGATGTTTGTGAATCCCATTGCCACCCGTGTGGTGAAGACTGCCCAGATTCATAGTTGGTGGTATGAGGATAAAGCCAGGATTGATCCAGCCCAGAGAATGACAGACCCTCCACGTGCCTACATTTCAGTGGTGAATGAATCATCTCAGTGATTGTTTTCATTGCTAACATTGTGCGTCAAGCTCTTGCAGAGATAACTTGCTCCAATGCAGCAATT
>Ga0307515_10000715_pt1 | contig 76356 bp, 66 predicted proteins | sample 17_EM_MG_FD_194513 | JGI IMG/M metagenome (GOLD analysis project Ga0307515, IMG submission 194513) | Populus trichocarpa ectomycorrhiza microbial communities from riparian zone in the Pacific Northwest, United States - 17_EM | ecosystem: Host-associated > Plants > Roots > Unclassified | place...
AGTAGCTGTGCTCGCTCTTTGGCATCGTACCGGTCGAACTCTCCGCACAGAGGTTGAAGTCATTCACATACCCCTGGATCTTCGATGCGTACTCCTGTACATTCTCGCAATTGTTCAACTTCACCGCTGACATCTCGTCGCGCAAAGCCCACACATTGAGCTTCACCTTTGACTTGTAGTCCTCCTTCAGCTGATCCCACAGTGCCTTCGCGTCTTTCTGAACGCCATACTGCTGCTGCAATGACCTCTCCATCGTGAGGAGAATGGTCGACCGCGCGATTCCGTGCTGCTTGTTCCATGCTGTAACTCTGTCCCGTCCTTCGCATCGGGTGCTTCCTCTGTACCGTCGACAATGCCGAGAACCTGCTTCTGCTCCAAGAGTATTCCAATTTCCAAACTCCAGCTCTTGTAGTCCGTACCATCAAACATCTTAATCGTGATTGCTGTCGATTCGGCTATCTTGTCGTCCGTACACCCGTCGGGTCTATCTGTACTCCTCCGAGACCATGTCGATGATGCCGCAATTCGAGTCGAGTTCATCAAATCAGCGAAGTGCCTGGGCTCATAACCTGTTGTACGGTGTCCGGTGTCCTGAATTTCTCTATTGACCTAAACTCACTGACTCTCGCTAAGTCTAATTGACACATACACAAGAACTAAAGTGCAGGCGGCTCCGCCGCACTCAACCCAAAACCAACCCACGTGATGAGCGCACTCGAATCCGTCCCCACAATATACAACGCGACAAGTGACATTGATGCAGGGCGCGGAGTAATCCGCCACCGGGTTGTCTCTGACGGCTCTGACGGAGCGTGTCCACTCTGCCGGAGCCATTCCGCCCGGACGGAAATGTTTTCTGCTGATGCTATAGCAAACTGAATTCTCCTTGAAGCAATTTACCACAAGTATTGGGCCACCCAAATACATTGCATTCAACAAATGGAAGAAAATATTGGTTGCTGCAATTCGGATGAAATGCATGCGATCATTATCTGCTATCAGAACAATTCTAAACAGCTTTCAGATAGACCCCTAGATGGATTCGATGACAGTCGATGGAGTTGGTTTTGAAATATTATAGCAGCAGAGTTCCGAAGTCAAGAAAGAACAGAATCCATGCCTACAAGGGGCCAGTGACAGATTTGTGGGAGCATGCCAGCAAAAATGTAAGATAATACCTCCCATAGTAGCCTAATACACTCTTGATGATAACAATTCACTGAGTGCCAAATGATGCTCCTATATCACCCAAACAACCACATGCCTTGTATTCAGATATGAGGCACTGGGAGGAGATGATTCAGTTCATCACAAATATCAGTGGCTCCAAATGAACTATATAGTCTAAAAGCGACACTTATGTGCAGCTTGGCATCAGATGAATTGGACAAAGAAAATATATTGATATATGCACATGGGGAATTGATGAATCACCCTGCATATGGACAGACTTCATATAACCGCTCCCTTTCCAATGCTTTCAAGTTGAAACTGTGTCACAAATTGAGACTATATGTCATTGAAATGATGGTGAATATGGGAGAGAAAAATGCGGAGCAGGTGATCGAACAGAAACGATAATCCCTGCTTGGCTTTTTCACGGTACATATACCCAACTACTAATCATTATAGAGATGCTTTGGATGGTTCTGAGGAGAATGCTGGAGTACAGGGTGAGGAAGATGGTGTGCAAGGGATTGGTAATAGTATTAATGCAAGCTTGGGTTGAAAGAATGCAATTAATTATGTTCAACACAGATTTATTTGTTTGAAAGCCTCGATGTGAAATTCCTAGCAATGCACCGAAGTTCAAATACCCCACTGTATGAGCCTCTAAGCCCAATTTACCTTGCAGCAATGGAAAGACATCTTTAACAACTAATTGACAACACCCATACAAGCTTCAGCGGTTCAGGAGCAAGAGGATAGAGGGGAGGTCCACAATCCAGATATTAGCAGTTCCACATTGGGCACTGTTCTCAAAACTATCAACAACAAATTGGAATATGCGTAACTTGATGTGGCAGCCAGGATGCTGACTGCATGTCCAATATGTTCAAACGAAAGCTGACCAAGTTCCTGGCAACTGGTGTTCAATTCAAGGCCTACCTGGCACCATGGGTTGGCGGCACTTGGTTAGAGAAAGACAGTTCACTGTCAGGAGACAGGTTTCGGCTTTTGATATCCAAGGAGTGCTAGTGGCAGAACAAATGAATGTAGGCAAGAAAATTACCACAGTAGCAGTAGCTACGATATGCATATTGCTCTCTGAGCAGTTTGTTGCCAGGTTGCCACTGTCAACTATGTGGAGGAATAGCATTGATGTATAGGTGGCTATGTTACAGATCAGCTATCCTAGCATTGTCGGTGAACACTGAGAGTTGGATCTATTGCTGAGATGGGATAGAGTTTCCCACTGTCTTCTCGAGATCCACACAACTCCACCTTTCTTGCAGCAAGGTCTATTATCACCCCTTGAACCAATCTTGGCAGTCACAATACCTGGAGTGGCAGTGACATTCAAGAATATCATCAACAAGTTGACATATGGGACTGATTTCAAAATTTGTAAATTGATTTGATACTTAAAATATAAATCTCACCTATGAGAATCAGAACACAAGCATCGACATGCTGGAAAACCAATGGAATATCCACTTTATTCTATGGGATACTACATAATCCACTCCAAAACCAACAAGCTATGGCCAACACTTACACAGGACATAGATTATTGGCATGTTTGATGAACCTCAACAGTAAGAGGTGCAAAACAATGTGGGCTGGGAAATTGCATTGAATGTTAGAGCTGGATTGATGCATCACGTCACAGCAACACCGGGATTCCATTCACACTATGACTGGTATTACCAGAACATGTGGCTATTGTCAGTTGCACCTGAAGATCCTGAGGATTATAATATGATTGAAAAGCATGGTACAGAGGCATTGTATTCTGTTGTGAAGAGTTTAATACATGTTATCTGGACAGAAGACAACAATGGTCAATAGGAGGCGGCGCACCAAATGATGTAGATTTCAATGCCATGTATGATCAGGAGGCTATCGGAATGGAAAGTCGCAAATAGGAAGCCTTGTGTTCAGGTTCCGATGAAAAAAACATACCCAGGTGATCTCAAATGCACTGCAGAACAACAAGCAACACTGCAGACCTGTGTCAAAAAAAACACTGGTCGAGGTTCTTCAGGAGTGCGGAGAGGACATATATGGTGGCTAGGTTGTTCTAATCAGTAGTGAGAAACTCTACACAATGCAACAGTCCAAGACAATGTTACAATGAATGGCCATCCTGTACTTGGGTGGATTGTCTGATTTCCAAAGAGGTGGGGGAGACATTTCAGCAAATCCTAATCAATAAACGGATGGTATATCCTGAATCTGACCAGGATGAAGCATCAAGTGAGGCCTGCTGTCATCAACCCAAAAGATATAAAAATGCTGTCATTGGTACACCTCTTCAACACAGGTTGGTGACATAGTGACTGCTTCCGGGCATGGTGTTGTACATAAGATGGTAGTTAACAACAATTCTGCAGATCATGATGATAAATTCCACATGCATGCAGACATGGGCAGAGATGAAGGTACACAATCACAGCTCAAATTTAAGGTTTTAACGAATCCATCGGAGTTCATAACTGCAGCCCCAGTAGGATAGTATCACATAAATATTTCGGCAGATTACAATGCAGAAATCACTCACAATTTCTGCAAATTGAATGAGCAGTGTTAGACATTCGCACAAGTTGTGTGACTGGGAAAAAATAAGAATTCCGCATACATGGCAATTGAATCCAAATCCCTGTACCAATAGTAACCAATCTAGCGATTTCAACCGTGACTCAGAAGTGGCCCAAATGTGAGTTCCACACAACCTGGTGGGTCGACTGAACTACTGATCATTGATGAATTACCCATATCTGGAGTCGTATGCAGACCAACCCAAACCGCTGGCATAGCACGGAGAACCACTGCAGTCGGATAAAGAAGTTAAACCATTGTCTTTGACTATCAGGATGGTAAAATCTACATATGCCTTTACAAGTATTCAAACAACCCATTGTCACTGACTTATACAAACAGTCACAAAGCACTATCTGTAAGGCAGTCCAGTGCATAAATTGATGATTTCTCTGTCATTTTGAAGTGAATCAAGTATTTATATTAGAATTGTTATTTCTGAAATTATTATATATTAGAGAGGGAGTTCACTGGCATTCTTGGGTATTTTGCAATTAATTTGAGATGAAGTCAAATTGATCCGCACTTGTTTTGTGAAATAGTGAAAACAAAGCTGCATTGGACAATCATCTCAGTGAGGTTGTAGGAACTGTAGAGTTGTAGGCACAGTGAAGTTGTAGATGCTGTACAGTTGTGGGCACACTGGTCAAATGGTGGATAGTCATGGAATATAATTGTTGCACACACTGATTGACTTATTCATCCTGCAATGGGTAAATTCTTGCCCATTCTGAGAATGGTAAAAATATACTGAACCAGAGGCCAAAAATTCCCTTTGAAACACCCCGCTCGGTTGCTTAAAATTGATTACATTAGAACCACAATATCCAGTTCTGCGATATGATTCAAATTGTTCTTGAACAGCACATTGTGGGTGTACCTGATTCCTGAGGCAGGGGATGAAATTCGAAATCGAACAAATCAAAACCATAGAATATATTGCTCTTGGGTGCAGCTGAGAATCCCACATTTCCCAACACTGCCATACAGACAAATAGCACACTGCGCATTGTCCAAATACAATTCAAAATAGACACAGTTCATGCAATCTTCAATTCCGGTGTCAGATTATTAGACATTGTTGGATACTGGAGGCTCAACAGCAGCTGTTGCTGCCATATGGTTGAAGTTGAGGCACACCTCAGATTGGGAACCCAGAGAGTCACATAATGCACCTTGGCTTGAATATACTTTCCTAAGCCCAGAGCTTTTCTGGCAGGTACTTTCAAGCCTATGATTGACATTCAGCCAAATCGCACATTCTGCAATCAAGTCAAGTATGATGTATTACGATTTGTATAAAGCCAATGTTGTCATGCAACAATCTAGGATTGACATAATATTTCAGCTTGGGTATGCCTTTCAGCAATAAATTAGCCACCAATGGTTACATATCCAATTTGTGCATCACATGACGATTGTTTCATTTGAGGAATGTTCTCTCTGACTATTAATGCCTTTCAGTTGGTGGAGGCAGCCCATCCACATTGTCATCTACCACAATAGTGTATGTTTAAATAGAGGCAGCTCATCCAGCTTAGCCTCTGACATATAAATATGAATCTATACTTCTCTGTATGTAAGTGCCACAGCAAAAATCCATCACTGTCAAACATACTGACAACTTGTCTATTGCAGGAATGGTAGACACAACACACTAAACCAAGAATGCATATCCCTGGCCAATTAGTGACCTCACTGAATTCCAAAGTAACTACATACTATATATTGACCTACATGTCCAAATCTTACAATAGCTTCTGGCAGTTTGGGCTCCATCATAAGAGCTGGATCTTAACAGACAGCATGACAAAAGAAAGATCGAACTCAGCAACTCTGCAGATGACTGGCAACTCCTTCTCACCCCACTTACTGTAGTTAATCAAACAGACCTAAATTTTCAATGATTTGAGTGCACACTAGTCAGGATTCAGACTAATCATATGTTCAGGCCGTCAAAATCTGTATCTTACAATCAGTTATGTGATCAGATTTTAATCAAGAGAGTTCAAAGAGACAGAATAATGATCACCAGTCTGTACTCGGTGAGTCATTTGGTGACCAGCAACTTCCAGTACACCGCATATCATGTAATGCATATCATCATCCTGAATCATATATTATCTTCACAGGTTTCTGCCAACATGCTACATCCTGATGAATTCATTATGATCGTGATGTCGTTAACCTTCATGTTAAGAAAAGACAGCTTCGAACAGTGCAAATTACTGACAAAGTCCTGGGAGCCTGCCACTCCAGCCATTGCATTGAATACTACATAACAATTCAAGTGTCAGAGCACCTCAATTCCCCAGATCTGCATGCGATTATTCCTCTACCCCCTGTAAGATGACTTATCACTATTGATTCAAACTATCGTATAGCTTTCAACTGCAACAATTATCTTTAGTCAACTTAGTTGTAGTAAGACTCATCATGAATTTATTATTAAATGATGTGACATTGATGCTGGATATTCAGCGCAAAATCTGAATGTGAGTGAGTATTCATCACCTATTGGCTAGCAATCATGGCCTTGAGGTTGGCCAGAAACAATAAGATTATCTGCGAATCATTATCATACCTTGCCATTCTTTCTCTCTGCTTCCACCTCTGGGTTGTGGACTGATATTCACTCCCTCCGCAATTAGCAGTTATATAGTCGTGAGGGTATTCTGCAGAGATGACCCACAGATAGATGAATAATTGGGAGGTTATGCTATCAATATTGCCTTATTGACTGCTAATATAGCTACATCATCCTAGTATATGTGGGTAATGTGACAATATGTGTCCTTGCAACAGATGTACCATATACAGAGATTAATATTTAACTCATATGCATAACCAGTATGGTTTAAACCCGCATAACTCACCCATCACTTGCAATGTCCCAAATCTATTGAATACTGCAGATTTTCACCATTGCAACAATTATATGCCATGTGGTCAACTCAAATGCTCAATCTTTCATGCATAGTTACTACATTGCAGGAGTCATAAGCAGGGGCACTCATTGTCATTCAAGTTCTCAGTGCTACAATTGTTGAGCACCAAGGGTTAGTTAATGCCACAAACTATGTTATTGTTTTGATTTCCTCTGGTGCATCTGGCTTAATTGTATGTATGTTGACTGATACTTAACTCCACATCTTCCATCCATAGTGTTGTTGACAGAAGTGCAAACATTCAGTATTGGGCATTAGGAATAAATCAATCCTGGTGTATCTGGCTAATCCTAAATCACAATACAGGACTGCCATCCTTGACATAAATATCAACTGTAGAAGACATCAGTCCTGAACACTTTGAAGACACACCTCAAAATGTATCCTCCTTGACATTGTGCAACTTCTTTCACTATTGTTCCTGTTATTCTATTGTTCTTAGTCTTATTTTAACAGTTATACACTGTCTTTCCACATACCCCTAATTCTATCTTCATTTCATCAAATGGAACCTATGCCCAGCAAGATCAGGAATTATTACTCACAGAAGAATCAACAACCAAATCATGCAAGAGCACTTGATCTCACATTGAAGAAAATATCCAATCTTCTTTATCCATTAGATGATTGACTTCCAACCCACTTCCAACCCTGCCTTCTTGCTTAGTATTGGAGACAACAAATGTCCCAGATGTTATTCATAAAGCACAATGGCACTCATGATCAGCACATAGCAATGACTAGGGTAATGATACTCAAGAGCCTGCCTTGTCATTGGATATCAAAACAGACAATTTGGATAATTGACATGATGACATGCATGTAGGCCAGGCACACCAAGACATCAAATTGAAACCAGCCACGGTTCCACTGCCAACGATGTGTAGCTGTTCTGATACTGTCATTGAATGACATCCACTTCAAAATTCCTGAAATCCAGCTGGGGTAATGGTACAACCATCACTGAAAAACGTAAAGTCAACTCTCCTTGACACATTATGCGAGTTTAACTGTGCACTCGCCCAGGCACTCCCCTCAGCCATGTGTGGTGGAGACTAGAATGTTCCACCACCACTGGCCAGTGGAGATCAAAATGTTCCCTGTCACTAAAAGGCTACTTGACAGGGTAGGGAAATATTCATGCAGAGAATTGAATTGACAAAGACTACTCTGCCTGTATCCTTCAATGCACTGTTTATTATACTTAAACAAGCTTGAAACATGGTGTTTAAAGCTTAGAATTGTCAATGTATGTTAGCTGGTACTCTTGCATCTACACTATCTGTGTGTCAAATGCCTGGCAGTCCATCTCTCAATATAGGTCCACAAACAGGAGAAACAGTAAGTCTTGAATTCTGTTTAGTGCTCCTCCATCTGGCTTACAATATTGACTACACTCCTATACATCATTAAGACTCAAATTTAGTTCCATTCCAGTATGCTTGGCAGCTAGCATTCATTAAACTATTGTGCATACAATAGGGCTAGATTTAGGCTCTGAGACTGAGCTTCAGATTCAGATTAAGGAGCTTTTGTTTGGCAAGCTTATATCTCAAAGAGTGTAGATGGTAAGATACTATGGTCCACCCAAATGGGAGTTCTGAATCAAATTTACCAACAACTCTTCTTCACCGTCAATTGTTGGGGCACCACTCTACTACATCCCAGTTCTTTCAACTTCTTGCTCTACAGACTTAAGTGCTGGCAGCACCAGCTATTCATTGTGAGTTGTCTGAATATGCTACTGGAAAGAAAGCTATTGCTATGTTTTCTCAAGATGAGTATCCAGGTAAATTTTGCTTTTCCCCAGTGATAGATTTTACTCTGGAAGCTACAGCTGCCATCATTCAATACATTGGTGGTCCATGTCATGCCCCCACCCTTCAGTACAACTCCACTAGGATAGGCACTCTTCAATCCCTGTCAGTACTCCTCAGCATTGTGCTTGTAGATTTCATTGCACAGTGAATTCCTCTTCTCCAGGAGCACCTCCACGTCAGAGGCAGCGCCTCCATCCAGTCAGTGCTCCGCTGGCTAGATTGTTCCACCTCCACGGCGATCATTGCATTTCACCCCCCCAATTTCTGGTTGTCCTCCATAGGAATGGGCACTCCTCAGTTCCCATCCATACTGGTCTGCCTTAATTGGTGCTACTCTATATCTCTCTGCACTCCACACCCCCCCTGTGGCACTCCTCTGCTTGTATGTGTGCTTCTCAGCTGGGATAGGCACACCACACTCCTCATTGGCACTTCTCACTCTAGATTACCACACTTATATTTCATTCAGCACTCCTCTATCACCTTCTATGATCTTCTGTTTTCCACCCAGCACTCCCCATCCTGGCGTGTCTCTTTTTCTGGCAGTTGCTTCCCTTTTTCACCTGAACTTCTCAGATTGCCTTTTCAGGCCCATTTTACTCCTCTGCTATCGAACATGTTGTTTCACCTTTATTAGATATCACAAATCAAGCCAGGTGACATTGGACTTCAATCTCACCCACTCACCATGTACAAATCATCAGCAATTACAGCAAACTCCTCCAGCTTGTTTCTGCTATTGACAAATTGTGTATTACTGATTTCATTGACCCTGATAAGATGCGAAATGAAGTGGATGGCATTGACACTATGCTTGATTGATATTATTCAATGACTTGGTTGGTGCTTGATTTTGGTTTACCTTCTTCTATTTTTTAACCACATATCATTTTCTTTTATTCCTGACAGTAACGATGCAAACAATTGATTGATGAAGAAGAAGATTGATAGTATAAGTACAATTTAGAAGTGAAATGGACAATATTCCATGCATTGAATCACAGTGGAGGGTAATCCATTGTTTGTGTACCTTCAGAGAGTCTTGCATAATTCATACTTTCCTCCAAATTAATCTTCATAAGAACCGAGAAATCACTCAAACTCTATTTGGAATCCCTGCGTTGGTTGGGTCACACTCACGGGTGATTTCAACAATATCGCCAGCGCTCCCCTGGGCTCCCAAATGTATCATAATCACTGCCATTGCTTTCCTATACCAGTCATCAGATCTCCAACTTACTCTGAAGGGTGGGTATATTGCCCTCATAGGTTCAGATTCACTCCCGGAATTGAAGCTACTAAGTTCACACACCGCCTCCTCTCAGACACTCCTGGAGGCTTTTTGTATCCAATGTACATTCTGTTGATGGAGATCTACTTGGAGGCTGTGATCCAGTAAGTTGGAGATGCTCTCAGAGGCCATGATCAAGTGAATATGGTGATGCACTATCAAGCCATAAATATTGAACATTGACAGAGAATCTGATTCAAGGGAATTTGGGAGTGGTTGATTTGGAGACAGGCATATTGGAAGCTGATATCACAGTCATCGGTTAACTCACCATTGGGCAAATGTGGGGTGTATTGTACAGCAAAGTCTATGGTGAGATGAGATACGAGAGACTGACAGGGATAAAATGATATTTATTCTAGGGTTGATGCTGTACTTGGTGATGGCTCATTATGAAGATGACATGAAGAAATAGAGTGTAATAACTGAACATGTTGTGATCTGGTGATGGTACAGTGGTAGACAAGAAAGAGAGATGGCCAGTGATTATTAAAACCAAATTGAAGTAAAGAATGAAATGTGGCAAATCAGATATATGACATGCCTAATTGTGTTTGGAATACTGCATGTGGGTGTTCATAATTGTAAGATAGAAAGTTGAACATGCCTTATGGGATGATGAAAATTGAATTTGATACTTTATTTTATGAATTTCCTGTTTCTTATTATAATTTCCCCCATCTTCTCTCCTCTCTCACTTTCACGTTACCAACACTACCTTACCCTCAAAACTAGCAGTCAAGTCATTCCTATCGGACCCCCAATGCAAAGATGCTCAGTTAACGCCAAGCACATCACATACCACTGATTGACTTTCTGTCATCAATTCTCCCACCATTGTCACATTTAGGAGTTAACTTCTGATTGTCACCTCGACTCTAACAGCACCTCTCTACAGATCATGATATAACAGCTAGCACTGCATTAGTGCTGAAAGGTGGAGTCAGCTAGTTACATTCCCATGATTGTAAGTGAACCTTCCTATGAATAGAGTCTCAGCATATGTTGCATCTACCTTCCAAATGACTGTGTCCAGATTGACTACCTCTGAGCTCTCCTTCAGCTTTACATGATGATGGCTACCAAGAACATCTGCAAACTCACTTGACCACAGCCTCCAAATGCATCTCTATGTTTGCACAGATGAGACCACCAAGTGTTCCATTAAGTTCACAATATTATCACCAACAACTTTGTCCAATTGTTACCTCCAAGTTCATTTCCAAATTTGTTTGATCACAGTCTTCAATTGTATTACCCAGATTCCTCTGTGACAGCAGCCAAGTGCAACTCCACGCATGCTTGATTACAGCCTTGATTTGTAACTCTAAGTTCACATAATTATGTCCTTCATGTTTGCACAATCATGGCCTCCAAGTACATCTCTAAACTCACTTGATTACAGTCTGCAAGTGTGTCTCTGAGTTCACTTGATTTTGGTCTACAAGTTCACACTGCTGCAGCCTCCAAGTGCAAATACAGATTTACTTAATTGGAGTCTCCAGGTGCTCCTCAGATTACTCTTGATCATGAGATGCATGTTCATCTCCATATTTTGTTTGAACCTGTCATTGAAGATCATCTGCGAGTACACTCGATTATGGTCTTGTAGCCTCTCGCTTCGTTGATATGATATCAGCGACCATTTGCATCCCTCAGTTCACTCTATTGCCATCCGCAGATGTACCTCTAACTTCTCTCCAGCCCCACCTGCAGTCAGTTTAGATCTAAGTCGGAAGATAGATAGCTATATAGATAAATAGATATGTAGATACACAGGTACAAAGACCATAATACAAATTTAATACATCAGTTTCGAATCGTTCAGTGGTGGCGAGTAACTACGATTTCAATCTGCAACCAGAACATTTCCAAAGAAATATTTTCGCATACTGCTCTATAGTGAGTTGAGGTACTCCCAGGCTTGTCACCTGCATTCCTGGTACTCCCCTGCTATTCACCGGACCTCCTATGTCCTTGCAGAATTGTTGCCAATGCTTTCAGGCACACCTGCAAGCCACTGCATCAGTGCAGTCGCCTCCAAGATTTGCCACCAGCACTTTCCAGTTACACCAAATCGCCACTATCGCTGTTCAGTCAAGTTCAGGATTTGAGGGCTCTGGGATCCTTGTCCGACAATTTCCACACACTCCCAGAGGACCTTCTCAATGTAACCACATCTTCCTGATGCTGATCTGGGGCAGTCTTGAAGGTAACTGATACCATCATTACTAAATAAGAAGTGCATGTGTGAACTTAGCAGGGATGGTCACTAGGCTGCCAATTGTTCAGAAAATATCAGCTTAAAATGAAGATATTGGAAAACAGGGCTGATTCGGAGCCAGACATGGTAGTAAATGTAGGTGTGATCATGAGGGCAGACTAAGGGGTAGAAGTTGTAGCATTAATGGAAGGAGCAGTAAGGACATCCAGGAAGTGACACTAAGTGAACTAAATCTGATTCATTCAGCAGTAGATTTACACGATGGTGCACACAATTGGTAGGGGGTATTGCAGAATATACACTACTTCTGGTGGCATGCGATTGAATGTTTGTAATGGTGGGAGGCTGGGAGGGTAGCATTGCAGTCAGAAAGAATCGAAAAGTTATATAATTCTGCACTGACTATTATAACTTGGAACTATACTGATTGATCATGCTGGTATTATGTTCTTCTACACTCAAAAAAGAAGGGAGAAACTCATTCACATATACAATGTACCATTGTGGTGGTAGCCATACCTTGGTCAGGCTGAAACAGTTGCAACAGTTGCATTGCAGTTGGGTTCGGTTGAAAGAACATAGTGATATGCAAATTTAGTCAACGGGGTGAATGGAAGCTCTTAGATAAATCACCAGCAAGCGAAACATCCTCTCCAAGCGAGACAGCCCGGTAACCTCCCAGCCAGTGAATTTACCCTATACTGTATGAAGGTCTCTGCTCTCTACAACCACACCATTCACCAGCCATTCATATATATAATGTGAAATGTCAACATGCTAAGCATTATTCCAGAATTGATGCTAGCAGCATGCTACAATACTGAACTAACAGGTCTGGAAGATGTTATCTTTACCTTCTTGCAAACAGTGTCCAAAGCATATGATCCTCTAAAATCAAGTCTTGTATACCGCAGAAATCGCTGTTCCAATCAACAGGAAGCACACCAGTGCAAAATTCTTCCCTTCAGCTGCCAAGAGTGCAATTTTGCTATGGATTGTGAAGTGAAATAGTTGTGGATTTGCACTATGGCTGGACCATTGAATGGAAATTGTAAAGAGTCTAGTGAAGGTAGAATAGCAGTGACAGATACAAGTGTGCAATTTTGTGCAAGAGCAAAATCCTCCACAACAAAATATTATGAGAAAGAATGGGATTAAGCAGTATCTTAATCGACATCCTAATCTGGCACCGACATATGGCAGCTGTATTCACCACCATTATGGATATGCAAGTAATTCTCATATCATCAATGAATACTTTCATACAATTGGTAAAGGAATTGGGTGGCCAAGATGTAAATACTGTCCAACAACCAATATCAATAAAACCGAATTTGTAATCTGTGTTTCACCATTACCTCAAGATATTACCGAGTGAGGCTATAAGAATGCAAAAGTCAAGTACGAGGGAACACGCAACTTCATTACTACTCTGCTAGCTGCTTCAGCTGGTTGTGTTGTTTTTCTGCTATACATAATGGAAAAAGGAAGTCAACACATATTCAATTCGTATAAGTCAGTACAATGGAAAGTCCAATATGTACACTGGACTGTGACACCTAGAGATTAGACTGACGCCAAAATTTGATAGGCCTGCGTGACGATGGGATATAATCCTATTTCAATCAAGTGATATTCAGTGACATATTGCAGATTCATATTTGTTAGCCATGTTTCATATGTCAACTGTACGTTTCTCTCTTACAGAATGTCCAATCATATTCTTGTATTTTGTAGTCCACCACATTCTACACAACTATTGCAATCAGTTGATGTTGGACTCTTTTCACCTTTTAAAAGTCACCAGTGGAAGACAGAGGAAGACTACCTTCTAACTACTACCATTGGAATAACAGATGTCCTCTTTTCTCCTCTTTTTCCTCTTTATAAGTATGCCAGATCTCTTGCTTATTCTTCATAAGATATTGCCAAAACATTTCAGAAAACTGGAATTCATTCCTTCAATCCATAACCAGTTCTTGGTAAACTCAAATATCCCACTGATCTTAATTGTTCATCCAAAAAGACAAAAGTACTATACCATAGTGTACTTCAACTGGATCATACACCTTACACCAAGTTTGAACTACAATTGCAAACCAACCAAGCTCTTACCTGTATTATAAGTACATCAGAAGACAACATCTGTATATCGATATTGTACTTTTATTCATTGCAGAATACATGGGTGTACATGTAGACATTTCAAATACGCAAGCTTGAAAGGTTTCTGAAGCAGTAAAGAGAATTCAACCCTTGCAGAAGAATATGTGACAGCTTGAATACCACAATCTAGTGGCAGTTATAGCAGAACAGGAAATCCTGTAAAAAATCTAAGTGCAAGGGGAAAAACAAAGCAAAAGAGCATCCAAGAAGCAGAAGAGTACTATCAAATATCCTATCAGTATCTCTGCTACACCCAAGAAACAAACAGTCTGCATCAAATCAACTCAAATGATGGTACAGTGATTACAATTCCACTTTATTTCTCTCAGTACTGACTTCAAGATTTCAGATAATGACTTCATCTGCTCTACATTATCTACCACCTCTTCAGAATGGAGATATTGTCCTTGTGTTACCAATGTCTGCCCTTACCCTGCACCAGTTGGTAATGCTCCCCAGAATCCTAACAACTGCCTTCCAGATCACCCTCTTGAAATGATACAAAATGCACACAGATCAGTAGTCAGTAACATTATCTCCTTGGCTTTTACAACCTCAAACTAGCCTGTTCATAGTGATTTTGCACCCAGAGCATCAGATATTTTTGAATGTACATGCAGCGATCTTTGTAAAATGATTGGTAGGAGGTGGTACTCAGCAATGTAATGTCATAATATGCACGCAGACAGTGTTTCGCTTTAGGTGGATGTCTCGCTTTCCAGTGATTTACATTATCAATGATAGCAGTATACCCTGATTTGAATATTGATGGACTTGGATTGTTCGGTTGGTTCACAGTGTATCAGTTAGCAATACATAAAATCATCTTATATAAGGATGTGTTGGATGAAATTCCGCAATATAACAGCCATGTAAATAATTGACTGGCTTATCTATACGTTGCTCTGCGCAAACACGTGCACTCACGCGCACACGCACAGCTCATAGCGAGCTTCCTGTAGACCCCTGCACAACACACAGCCTATAGTCATCTATAGTCGATTCATAGAGACGTGGGCATGTGCCTAAGGAATTATATATGGCTGGCAGCCAATGATGGACATATACCTCTCTTAGCAATCTGCAGTAATCGCTATTATACCGGTACTGTAAACACTATCGCTGCAAGTTCACTTGAGAGCCCGCTGGCGCTTAGGAGCCTGCTTCAGAGCCTGCTTGAAAGCCTGCATGACAGCCTGCTTGAGAGAGCTGCGCTTGAGAGAGCCGAGCATCGGGATGAGTAGAGTTTTCCATTGGATTCTTGTGACGGATGGAAAACTCTGAGTTTGAGGAAGCTTTGGCTAATAGAAGGCTCTAAGTCTGTGAAAGCTTTGACGCTGATGTTGACGTAGGCAACCTACTTGTCTAAGCACTTCTGGTACTATGATCACCATCACCATCACCTTCACGATTGTCATCATCACCATTACCATCATACCATCACCATCATCACCATCAACCCCGGACCAAATGCACACAGTTTTGCCCACAATCAATGGGAAGCGGGCCGCAGATAATGCTGGAAAATCTGAGTCGGAGATCTGCTCTCCCCAAGATCCAATTGTCTACCTTTCCAGCATAATCTAAGGCTGCAATTATAAACACCAAGACCATGCGGCATCGTGAGATCTCGTCACGGTGGCTGGGCTAAAGATAAAGTTGAGACTATGATATTGACCGACGTCATGATTTCTGCCACCATACTCCACCCGCCACCTGCCACCCGCAACCCGCCACCCTCCACCCGCCACCTGCCTCACACCTCCCGGTGCCTGGCGCCTGCACCTCAGCAAGTCTCAATATCGAGCACGCAGGAGCATACATGAGAACATATAGTCAAGTGAGATTGAGAGTGTCTTCCGACTCGAGAGTGTACTTGGGAGCGTAGAGCCAAGTAGGCTGGGAGTGTCATCGATAGCAATTGGGAGTGTACTTGAGAGTGTGCTCGGGAGTGTGCTTGAGAGCATCTTGAGAGCTTACTTGGGAGCGTACAGTCAAGCAGGCTGGGAGTGTGCCATCGAGTGCAATTAGGAGCGTCCTTTAGAGCATGCTTGGGAGTGTACTTCAGAATGTACTCGGAGGTGTACTTGGGAGCGTACTCTGAGTGTACCTGGGAGCGTCCTGAGAGTATACTTGGGAGGGTATAGTCAATCGGGCTGGGAGTGTGTCATCGAGTGCAATCGGGAGCATCCTTGAGAGCTTGCTGGGGGGGTACTTGAGTACGTACTCAGAGATGTACTTGGGAGTGTACTCGGAGTGTACTTGGGAGCGTCTTGAGAGCTTACTTGGGATCGTATAGTCAAGCAGGCTAGTAGTGCGCCATCGAGTGCAATTGGGAGCATCCTTGAGAGTATGCTGGTGGGGTACTCGAGTATGTACTTGGAGATGTACTCGGGAGCTTACTCGTAATGTACTTGGGAGCGTCTTCAGAGCTTACTTGGGAGCGTAAGTCAAGCAGGCTGGGAGTGTACAATCGAGCGCAATCAGGAGTGTGCTTGAGAGCATGCTCAGGAGTGTGCTTGAGAGCATCTTGAGAGCTTACCCTGGAGCGTAAAGTCAAGCAGGCTGGGAGTGTGCCCTCAAGTACAATTGGAAGCGTCCTTGTGAGCATACGTGGGAGTGTACTTGAGAATGTGCATGGAGGTGTACTCGGGAGCGACTTTAGAGCTTGCTTGGGACCGTAAGTCAAGCAGGCTGGGAATGTACAATCGAGTGCAATCAGGAGTGTCCTTCAGAGTGTATCTCGGAGTGTGCAATGAAGTGTATTTGGCAGTTTAGTTTCAAGTTTGTTGAATGCAGCATGACGTGTAGTATCAAGCACACATAATTGCATGTGTATCATAGCAATCTAGTCATTCCACAGGTCCATTGGACATCATAGTCCAGGTGTCAAATATGCTATGCAATACTGTTCCAAAAACAGCTTCTCTAGGAGCTACACATCACAGAAGGTCATTTTTCCCAGTGGTAGGTTTCATTTGAGATGGTTGCCATTTCAGATACAGAATAGACATACTGAGAAAAAATGATCACTCAAACACCCAAATATATATGAAATATACAGAGCCAATAAGACCAGCAAGTTTACCACATGTTCATATTAACAATAGAAACATGGTTGAACTGGTAAACAAAGTTGTGCTTCTCAAGATCATTAACCATGTCACATTCAAGGCAGATTATACTGAAATCTAGCCACAGATTACAATGTTCAAAATAACCTTGGGAATGGAGGAACTATTGGTGTTTATATTGTAAGTTAGAGAACAATACCACCATCTCTAATAACACTCAGATGAACTACTGTCAGCATACTAGTTACATAGCTTCTGAATATGATTTATTTTAGGTATAAAGCTATCGCATTACAGTCTCTACTGCCAAATAATTACCAAATGTGGAAAACACAAACTGCTTATAATTAAGCAACAGAAGTATTACAGAGTGAGAAGATCTCAATTGCATTGTGCTATAACTGTTCTCTTTGTCGTAATCGCAGACAGCAAGCTACTGAAATCCCTTAACTACTATGCAATAGATGAAATCACAATCAGAGATGATCCATTGGGAAAATGCTATTTCACCATGTGTTATTCACCATAAACTATATAACCTCCTGTAGTTTCCCGTAACAGCCATAATGGCGGATAATTCCTTTCAGCCCAGAGCCACGATAAGGAGTGTGGATAACAAATGCATTACACATGGTAAACTTATGGAAGTATTTCTACTTTACCTCTTTACTTCTGTGTACTAACAAAGTATTCTTGTGGTGATAGTGAGAGTGTTTGTACAAGACATGGTGTAATCAAGTATGCTAGATATGTACCAAGCATTATTGGCAGAGGCTTCTTGTGCAATTGCACTGTCATGTCAAAACTCAAGGTTGGTTGTCAGAGTAGTTGCTGTGATCTTGACAGCAGTGCTGTATGCTATCACCATGGCCTTGTCAAAGCCCACCGTCAGCTGTCAGAGCCACACTAATAGCCACCCTGATCTTGTCAGAGGCTAATCACACTGACTCCCATGTCTGGTCAGTGCCCATTGTCACAGAGCAGAGTCTACAAGCATAGTCTCTGTAATCTTCTCGGAGGCATCTCATTCTATCACCCTACTCATGTCAGAGCCACCATTAGTTGACAGAATCCACATGTATAGTCGCCTTGATAGTGATGAGGACTCATGGTCCAATATTGGAATCTATAGATGTATTTCACAGATTGCCATTCTAATCGTGATTATAGATCCATTTACAAGTGGAATGCAATTTGTCCATTTTCCATCAATTGTATTCCAACAATAAACCATCACACTAATGTATACAATATTCATGAGCAGCTACATGTGCTCGTTGTTGATTACCAACTCCGAACCTTGCCATGAGGCAGTGGGTGCCTGCTGATCTCCACCATTAATTGCATCGATTCTGTCCATTTGTATAGGCATGATCAATTGTTACATTTCTGGTGGGATACTTTCTCAGTGTTCAAATAGACCACTATATGAACCTGCTAAAATGTAAGATACATGAGTCCAAAATGGTGTTCTGTATACCCTCGTATATATCTGCTTCAAATGTAATCCACCGAAAACTGACACCAGCCCAGTTGTCCAAGGAATGGTTTACTGAAGTAGTAGCAAGTAACAAACACTCCAGTGTCACCATACTGGTGAAGTGCCATGAAGATGGCGGTCGAGTGAAATTACGTTTTGATGTGTTCAGCAAGGTTTTTGCGATCACGTCCGATTGCAAATGAGGCAGACACAGCTTTCTGGTATCTACGTCGTTTGTCTCGACATTAATTGAATCAGTCAGGTTCAGTCTTACTTCACCCATACTGTCTGAATGCTAATACCATTATGTACAAGGAGAGATTAGCTTTGTTGCAAGCTTTTGGTGGTCATGGTGTAAAAGAGTCCAAGATCTACTGGAATAATGATCAGGTTCAACTTCACCAGCCTGATCAGCAAAGAACACTGGCATAGCAGACTGGCAATCCGCCAGCCTAGTAGTCTGTACTACTGAACGACATGAAACATGCGAATACTGACTGTGTAAATGGCTAATTTTAAGACATCAAACTCATTGATTGTGATACTAAGAGTTTTGAGTGCTTCCTTGTAGCTTTCATTGGACACTTTGTCAACATCGACATGGTAGGGGTCCTTGATAAGCACTCTGCAAATGAATAGGTCTCGAGCAATATCCCACTGTTCTTTTCCCCACCAGATGTCAGCAACCTGTTGTTTGTATGGGTGGCCAGTATCAATGGCAAACTCATTCTGCTTTGGTATCTAGCTGTTGTCTAAGTCAGCGAGGTTGCGCAAATTCACAGCTAATAAGTGAATGTTGCTCGTTCCTGCTGAGCATAGCACTCCTGGTTCCCTGGAGGAGTGTTATGGAGTGATTGCAATGAATATGAGGTGTCAGCTAGAGAGTTTAATGCTGGATACGGGTGTAGTTATTACCCCACCAGGGTAACCAAGCGAAAGAGGGGTTGATCATACCTAGGAATTGTCAGCCAATGCAGGGGTGGACATTTCCGCTGCTGTTTGCCCACCACTGGTTGTCAGACAAACTAGGTGTTCGAAACTAGAAATGGTCAGAGTTGAATGCAGGGTTGGTTATATCTGCTCCTACTGACCTGTCACTGGCTGCTGGGAGGACTTATTGATTGCATCGAGTGATTGTCAGTTGGATACCAATGTCGAACAGGATGCATCAGTACCCCGCCTTTATTGTTCACACTGGATCAATGACTATAGTGACTGAGAGTGGAGGAGGTTTGTGGTGGGAATCACGGTTCATTGTCAATGACATCTTCATTGTCAATGTCATCACAATTGCCCATCTGTTGGCCTTCTGAGCTCTCGCTACCAACGTCATCATCCCCGGATTGGTGCTGTTGCCAGCCATTCCCTTTGGAGAGAGTCACATGGCCGGAGGCGCTAGTGTTATGATTATTGCAGTTGCTGCTGCTCTGGGACCTGCCACTGGGATTTGTATCACTGTGGCCACTGCTGCCTCCAGATGGTCTTGGGCAGTTGGGGGTGCTGCTGCCTGATCTGGTTCTGTTTGCCTGTGTGCATTGAATGTTGTGGTGCAGGTTTGCATTGGGTGTATCTGCATTCCATGTACACGGAAATCACAGCTTGTCACCATGAATAATACAGTGTATTTCTATCTCCTGTCACCTATACATAAGCTCGTTAGAGTTTACAATAAACCCAGAAATATTGATTTCCATGACAGTGTTAAGCTGTATTTGGAAGTCGAAGTCATGCACTAAACATATCAGAATCACGTTCATTGTCAGAGTTGAAATCATTCTGCATTCGCTGGGTCTGCCCAGTCAGAGTTCAAGTAATTACCATGTAGTCATGGTTGCTTCTGCTCTCGGAGTAGGGTAGTTGTCAGTAACAGTGATTGCCAGAGTTAGGGTGATTGTCAGAGTTAGAGTCATTGTCAGAGTTAGGGTGATTGTCAGAGTCAAAGTTGTATATTATATGTTGGGTCTTCCAACTAAATGTTGAAGTAATGCCCTATTGCAGATTGGGTTGCTTCCCATATCTGAGTTGGGTGATTGTCAGCTTTAGGGCAATTGTCAGAGTTAGGGTGATGGTCAGAGTTAGGTTGATTGTCAGTTAGGGTGATTGTCAGAGTTAGGGTGATTGTCAGAGTCAAAGTTATACTGTATACATTGCATCTCCCAAGTCAAAGCTGAAATAATACCATATTATTGGTGGGGTTGCTTCCCGTCCCAGATTAGGGTGGCTGTCAATGATAGGGAAATTGTCCGAGTTGGGTAATTGTTAGAGTTGATGTTATACTGTATTCATTAGGTTCTCTCAAGTCAAAGTTTAGTAATGCAGTACTATAGATGGTTGTCAGAGTTAGGGAGATTGTCAGAGTCAAAGTGATACTGTATACATTGGGTCTCCCAAGTCAAGGTTGAAGTAATACCATATAATCGGTGGGGTTGCTTTGTGTATCAGAGCAGGGTGGTTGTCAGAATTAGAGAAATTGTCAGAGTTACAGTAATTGTCAGAGTCAAAGTTATACCGTATATGTTGAGTCTCCCATCTCACAGTCAAAGTCACTACTGGACTTTCCCATGTTCAGAATAAGTTTTATTGGTTCCATAAGTTAGAATTGATATTATACTACTTTGTGAAGTTTCAGTAATCATCCCATCTTCCCGACTATATTCTTGCCAACAAACTCCTACTTTGGGTCACCCAATGAGACCGTTGTCCCCCAATCACTCTGGGATCTCACATAGCAAATTCCCCCTCCCACGTGGATCTCGGTACAGCACAGTTTGGCCTTCACTGATATGTGAGTTGGAGCGGCAGACACTGTCGCAAATGGTGTGCTCCTACAAGTCCATGAAGATCTCTCAACCTGAACCCCATGGCCAATGGCTGCTGGCCTGACCTGAGCATGAACAAACTGGATGTCATAGTATTGGAATGTTATGTTGCATGTAGTATAGCATCATCAAACTGCACATGGTTGGAGGTTGATGGGATTAGCAGTGCAGCTCTCCAATGTCCACGAGTAGGTACCTAACAACTTGCAGAGGGTAACTTACCTGGTGAAGTGTTGCACCATGCATATCCTACTGGTTGTTATTTGTGTTGGCTAGTGGTTAGGCCCCCATATTCCTACAAAGGCAGCTGAGAAAGATTTGGTTGAACCCTGTGGGCTGCTCTTATCCCTAGCTGACCCTCAAACCTGCTTTATCCATGCAGCTGAGGTGAATGGCCATTGCATTAAAGTCAGAGTTTCGACAATGAAATGCTTAGAAATGCTGTCAATGGCAGTGTGTCTTGCAGCAAGTGTAGAGTGAGAATTTTGTCACAATTTGCAAGGCCACAGTGCATGATAGGTGGTATACACTAAGCGCACTAACTTACGCTAATGTAAAATCTGTGATACAGCAGCCAGGGTTAATAACCAGTAGTGTTCCTGTATCTAAAGTCGAGCAAGTAGTTAGTGTTGGCCATACACAATCGGCACTCTGCTTGATAGAAGAGAAGGATGTGCTTGTCAGACCAACTTGTTTGATCAACCAGTCAGTACAACCTGTCAGAGGGACCATCTCAGGGTGATCTTGTCAGAGCGCCCTTGTCAGAGCGACGATCTCAGAGAGACCATTTCAGAGCGACCTTCTTGCATCGCCCTTGGCAGACCAACCTGTCTGTGTATTCTTGTCAGCGCTGAGTTATGCTTGATTGGCACATTTCATTTACAACTGGGTCATGCAATTGAAATGGATGAATGAATGACATGGAACCATTGGAGTTGACTGTGGGGCAAAATGAATCTGTAGATGAATCCATGTCACGGACCCATTGCAATTTGCTGTGTGTTACTTCTGCTGATGTTGGCAACTTAATGATCATAGTGTGTACTATATATTTATATGTCGTGGAAAATGTTGGTAGCACCTTCAAGGCTACCCGAATTGATGCTCTCATACAGCATAGATTTCCATTCCCTAACCATGATGTTCAGTACAAAAGAATCCTGCAATGCCAGTTACAACTAGCTACTTGTCCAAAAGTCTCAAATGATGCCAGTTCAATGATAGTATATTGGTTGATGAGAGCAAGAGAGAGGCAGCTACTCCACGTATCAGCTCTGCAGCCAAGCTGATCACATCAGTTTGATGTCAAAGTAGTATCCAAATGGGTTTTTGCTTCTTTGTTTGGCACTGAAATTGTCTCTTCTTTCCCTGACGTGAATAAACACTACGTTCAAACTTAGGCCTACAACCAGGTGGCATGGATATCTCGTCGGATAGGACTATTGTGCTTCCATATGCCTGATGAAATTTGTTCACTTCTTTAGATCTTGGTTTGTTAGTCGGAGCATTGTTTGGTATCAATGGATTTCGGTTTAGTTTAACATTGCTGTGTCCCTTCAACATGGTTTTAGCAACTACCGAAACCATCATTTATTGTCACCTTGACAGTGCAGTACTGGCAGAGTGATATTTTTGCAGAGTGCTTATGAGTAGAGATTTGACATTGTTAAATTCTGAAGACTTGTTGTCCACCAAGCATGGTCATCGCAAACTCATTGGATTGTCGCGATCAGAGTGGATGTAAGATTGGGGTCAGATTTGTTGTCATAGGGCTTCTGTCAGATGGGCTGGTGTTGGAGTGGCTGCTGACACAGTGGCTGCTGTCAGAGTGGCTGCTGCGAGAGTGGCTGCTGTCAGAGTGGCTGTCAGAGTGGCTGACTGGTTGTTCAGCAGTCAAAGACAGCGACAAAATTACTCTGTTCGTTGATACTAGTTATCAATGCAGCACAAAACCTTCGTAAGAGACAATCATGAGATAACCCAAAAGCGACCTACACTCAGCAGAGCAAACCTTAAAACCCAAACAAACCACAAGAGAAATCAATTGAAACCCAAACAGACATCAAAATTGACAACGCAACGAGAGTCCCCAAACTAAACAACCAACCCAGAACGAAGAAAAGCACAGACCCAAAACTGAAAAGTATAGAAAGATCACAAATCACCTAATGTCCATTACTACATCGTGAGATTACACAATCACAGCAGACTTGATTGTCTGTGGGGAAACCTTTTGAACCATGGTATCATATACTTGTTCAGCATCCAGATTACTGTTAGCAACGGGTCAGGGTAACCTGCCAGCGGTCTGGGTTTGGACCGGATAAATGGTTCAGTTCGGTTCCCTATCCATCCAGGAACACAATCCACTCTTTCTGGGCGGAGTTTCTACCCGGACCGGACATAAACCCATCGTTTTTGGCCTGGTTCATCATACACCAGAGCCTTATTTTCGCGAACTCGGAACTTTGGGCCCAATAAAGTATTTGAGTTTTGATTGTATCACAATATGATATATACGTAAAAGATGCACTGTTAGTTGCTCTTTCACCTCCCGTTCTTCAATTTGCGATCCAATCAACATTCATTGAGTCACTTCGAAAAACGCCCAATTGTGGGTGTTCTTTCACAGCAACTCAACAACCAGTACTCGGATTGCAAATTGGAGAATTGGAGGTGAAAGAGCATCTAAATCTGAATCTTTTACATATATATGATATTGTGATACGATCAGAACTCAAATACTCAATTGGAGCCAAAGTTGTGATTGTGCCAAAATGAGGAACCGCCAAAAAACTGCGGGTTCGGTGCGGTTCAGTTTTTTGAGCGGGTTAAACCTGTTGCAACGGTTCCAGTTTGGTTCCAACCTGGACCTGGAACTGAACCGCCAATTTGGAACTGTTGCTAACACTAATCCAGATGAATGTCCTCACCAGCAGCGGTCTGATCAACCTCCAGGACATATCGCATTGGGGATTGCTTGAGCAGCTTGCTAGATTCAATCAACTGATCGATTCTGCTGATGTTAACCAATGACGTTGAATGTTGCATTTGCTGTTGACCATTCTGCTACATTCATGACCATATCGGATTTTCCATGGAATTCTTTACACACTCTTCCGCCATGATGGAATTTCAGCAATCATAATGTAGGTTCCAGCTCTCATTGCTTGTCATATAGTGCAACAGAGGGACACTCAGCTGTCCACAGTTGAAAATTGACTTCTTCACGGAGGCGCATGCATTGGCACTTATAATGCTATGAATAGCAAAACAATCATAGCCAAATAGGTGGCAGTACTGTGTACAGTTAGTATTATTGTCATATGATGAGTGGATGGCAGAGTTCAATGTCAGAGTTGATGTGTATCAGAGTTGATGTGTGTCAGAGTTGATGTGTGTCAGAGTTGATGAGTGTGTTAGGGGTTCCCCCTTAGTAGTGGTAATGATACATGAATGGATCGCAGCAGGTACATGCAGCTATAACTACGGTAGTACGTATGCACAACACCTACTCCATGATGATGACATCATGTTTGTCAGCCAAGTGATCTTTAGTGGGATTACACTTGGGCCACATGTCAATCAATTGGTGATAGGTACGCCCTCACTGGCGGATTTAAATATGATGATGCAATCATGTCACCATTACTGGGAAGTGAAAAACCTTCAGCAGTGCACTTGATTATGGGCCACACCTAGTATATCTCGACAGTTGGACAACACACAGTTAGGTTGCACTTACACCGAAATACAGGTGCAGCAGATGATACGGAAAATGCAAGTACGAGGGATCTGCAGGCCCACGCGCAAAGCAATGAGAACACTGTGTGACACTCCCCGGTCTATGGACAGTCGAGACCTAAGCATGCGGTGCCTGAGTGATCAACAACATTGGCTGAATATAACAGGCCCCAAGCAAAACCACTAATTGGGTTGAGTCACTATGCATTGCAACGTCATAGTCATGAAATGATATGGGGTTGATCTGTCATAATCTACGTTGGCATGAGTATTGGTGGGTCATGGATTCAATCTCTGAAGTAATGGCGAATAGCCAAAGTAAAGGCGAGGTATGTAGTAATAAAGAGTTATTAAAACATATTGAGATAAGCACTGAGAAGACTATATGTCGTCAGTTGTTCCAACTACTGAACAAATGAGAAGCAAGATGGCCAAGTTGAAGTTATGAGTTGTCATATTAGTGCGATTGATATCATGTCATGGGGATGGCCCATAGTGGGGGCGTAACACCTTGAAACCACTCAGGCATGAACACGATAACCTTGCGGGAATTCGTTCCACCATCACTGAGTCACTTAAGTTCATCTTGGCGATAAGCTATCAAGCGATCTATGTGTCATAGCAAGATTCCGATGTCAAGCTTGAACTGAGGGTCCATCTATAAAGAGCTCACAATTTTACCGCAATAAGAAGAACAAGATCTGGCAGCGAACAGTCAAAAACATGCCAGCAAAGAAAGAATCTATAATATTATTGAGTTTTTATGATACGTATATATACCTATTATTATTATACATATTACAAGAATTGTAGCCGCAGCCCTGAACCCCAGATGAGTATTACCTTTGCACACGAAGCGGATATATCTGTGTTGACTCTTGGAAAGGTTATTACACTATTGCGAGAGCAACAATATTTATTTGCGGCGCAGTGTGTTTGGTGGCTATCAGCATTAGTGGGGTTAGCACTAGCTTTGAGATATTATTTGGATCATCAACAATTTCCATCATCAACATGGCCAGTAAGTAATACAGCCGAATCAACACATTAAACACGGACAAATCCGGATAAGCCAGCGGAGAGAGGACACGATATATCACCTATACCTTGTGACATTCGAAGAAGGTCTTTTACACTTGAAGGTCTTTTATCTCTAGAGGAGTCAGATCCAAAATACATATCAGATCCATTATATCATACTCGTAAGGGACAAGTTCATTTCAAAACTAAAGCTCAGCGTATGAAGGGGAGTAAACTACTCAATAGTCAGATACGCAATTTATTGAAGAATACTGGATGTACTGCCATTACTGTCTATTGCCGCGATACAATTTGGTTACGATATTTTTAGAAGCATTAGAGACAACAGTCACCTTTTGTCCTTTTGTGCGTTTACGCTGTATATCACTTGCCAGTGTAATTCACCTGGAGATATATTTAAAGACATAAGAATAGGATCTAGGGCCTTGCATAAGTATCGAAATCTTGAGGAAAGCATCCCCCTAACAGTGTGTCAGAGTTGATGTGGGTCACAGTGGATTTTCAGAGTTGATATGAGTGGCAGAAAGCATGATTGCAAATGAGTGCTAACCTGTTTGATGAGCCACTGGGTAAGTGGCCAATATACCTACAGAATCACCTTCTCTCAATTGTCTTTCACTGTCAAGGTATTCTGGTAATACTGTTTGAGACAAGCCAACTTTGGAGCCATAAACCACAATGCAGCCTCGATCTGATCATATGTCATACCCTTGAACTTCTCAGGTGCAGGTATTTGGTCTGTCATCCCTGGGAAAGCCTTTGCAAACTATAAAATTACCATCTTCAGCATAATTAGGATCGGTCTGCCCATGTCAGCAATGCTTGAAGGTAATGACCATGATCACTTCAACCACGATATTGCCAGATACATCCAGCCATTGGCAACAAAACTCTGTGTGCAGATATGGCAAGTACACTGCCATTGCAGGCCAAATGGCTTTGTCTTGCCCATTGATGTAGCTTTTGTGGAGCCAATCTTGGTGATGCTCTCCCTGAGCTGCTCATAGCTACCATCCACCTGATTAATATAGAACAATCCAGCTCTGGAGGACATTGTGAATGTACCAAGTTTCATGGTTACATGCATAGAAGGGATGTTAATCATGGGCTCACGGTTCTTGAATGGGATATGGCTCACCATTGTTCACCATAGTGTTAGTGTACATAAAACTACAAAACCTCGCTTTACAATAGTGTCTTTGTTGCAGTATCATCTAATAAGTATATCCAATGTGTGTTTGGCCCATCTGAGTGTCCACACATCACTGATTCGGGGCAACATAAAAGTATCCCAAGTGATTGTTGTGGAGTGAACAAGTGGTCCGAATTCTGGGCCTGTCTTGTATAGATCTGCAACTGGTGAAAACCTGTCACCACAATCAGTACATAACATATTACACCTATTTGGGATCCAATCATCAACAATGTTCAAAGTGTAGTCAAAAGCATCTAGCAGCAGCTGTAGGGTCAACCAAGATAATTGCTTCAGAAAATTCAGGATCCAATGAATGTCTTTGATGCCAGTTACAACTGGGGTTGCCATTTTCATCAACTTGTATTGCAGCTTGAGACTGAGTATAAAGGATGCCATATGGATATTGTAATTGCGGGAGTCCATTGTAACAATGTGCCATTTGGCCTCAACAACTTGTCAATTGGGGTCACACTCATTGTTAACCTGTGGGCCGCATGCAAGCCAACCTGATGAGATGTCCGAACCCTGAAATATCAAACTGTCAGCTGTATCTCGGTTGAAGTGCTGGTAGACATTGTCAATGGTCGAGATCATGACTATTCTCCATTTTTGATCATATCAATCAGCTCGAAGGGATGCCCTTCTACAGGACCATGTACCATATTGGAGATGTGTATTTACCTCACTGAACCTGGTCGCCGCAGCTTCCAATTCTGCCATAATTGGTTCAGCTCCATTTCAATCTTTGTTTGAAGTTACTTTAGTTGTATGTATTCCAGACATACCATAGAATTAATGGTGGGAGGTGGACCTCCCACCCCAGCTTGTGTGGCTTTCTTCTGACCTTCTTGCTCCATTCAACCTTTGCTTTGGGGTAGGTCATGTCGATCTCTCATTTGTTGAATCTGGGAGGTGGATTCTTGATATTTTGTTCATAGATATTAACTGGGTGATACATTATAGCTAGTGCTGTGAGAGTCTGTTGATCGTTAGTGTGGTGAACAGTATATCTCAAGGGCACAGCAGGGTGTAACCTTGCCAGTACCGCAGTCATCAGCCAATAAAGCTCCCTTTGCGACACTACTTTCCCTCTCTGCCATTCAATTTACAGTCAGAATTCAGTGTGGTTGTAACTGCATGTGTTAGAATAGTGACTTGAAAGTTCTAATCTCCATATTGATGTCCAACGCCACCATTGACTCCTCCAAGTCTTCTATCTGTAATTCCAAGTTATCCATCATCTCTGCTAACCTGTGAGTAAAAGTTACCTTTATTCTAACATTTTGACTGCTACTCTGACTGTGGGTTGAGCTTTCACATTCGCTTTGACAGTAGCTCTGACAATGGCTCAGCTCTCACAGCAACTCTGACAGCAGCTCTGACAGCGGCTGCACTCTGACGACAGCTCTGACAGCAGCTCTGACAGCAACTAGGGTAGCGGCTGAGCTCTGAGAGTAGCTCTATGGCTCTGAGTGCAACCACTCTGACAAGGACAGTAACTCAGCAGTCCGCATCAACATGTTCTATCAGGTCCTCCATCTGTGCATGCAAATTGTGGTCGGTGGCTCCCTCTAGTTTCCATAGGGCAATATTGATATAGTCAGCATCTACCATATCAAATTCTTCTGTGTTTTGAATCGTGAAATCTTGGTCCTCCTGATAGACCATCTGGCGAGGGGAATTGCTGTGTCATGCATGGGTAGCAATCAGCATTATCCCCAGTTCTGAATTGTCTTGGACCTCTGACATCCCTGGTTGCTCTTCCTTCCCTTCCTGTTCCTCCTTCTTCTCCACATCATCCCATTCACCAGCACAGATTTGGTCTCTGGAACTGTCTAGTCGATCTTGATTTAAGAGATTACTGTTTTCTTGGTGTTGATTTATCGTAACGGTTGATGTTTCTTCCAGGTTGAGGGGGTTGGTCTTGATAGTTGATTTCATTGTCAGTGTAATTCATCATGACCGTCTTGTCGATGGTAATAAACTTCATTATCAGATGGGTTGCAATTTCGCCGAATGTATGAGAGTTATCTCCAATCAATTAGTATAATAGATTGTCAATTAGTACTCGTCTGGACAAGGGACTATCACCCTGGGTAATTGTTGTACTCCCCAAACAGGAGTCAACTGCATGAAGGCATGTTGCTAGATCATATTGCTGAGTAATCCAGGCACCAAGTTGGTTACAATACCGGGATACTGGGGCACATGCAAAGTCTTTGTGAAGTCTCTCAGAACTCAAGGCCTTTTCAACTCTTCTGCAATCTCTTCCAGGTAATTATCTTGCAACCAGGTGATACAAAGATCAATATGATCTTCTCTAGCTGCTTGGTATTGATTTCCAGGTGAGGTGCCTCCTACCCCAGAGTAAGCTGGTGAGATAGTTTAGGCCTCCTGCTGCTGAGATCAATGGGTGACAGCAGTGAGGGATGGCATGCATCATTCAGTCCGAAAAGTGGTGACTGGAGGATAGTGCAAGAGTGGTATATATGAAATGGGATAAAGCTGGGTGACTGAATATCCCCCAAAACTCCGAAAACCACCATAACCTCCAATATGGCCAAAAATGTACAAGATGGTATCATCGATATTACTGCCAATCATGTAGTGCACCGACAAGTCGTACTCCTACTCTGTGCCGCAGAATCTCCCCGTGGTTGCAATGAGTTTGAGATTGACGATGTCGGTGTTGTAGACCCAACACTAACATCTAATGTTGGTATATTCATCATTGTAGTATGAGGGACCAGGATATGGTCTAATGCAGGAGCTGATGTGATCATTGGCATGGGGGTCGATGAAGTTTCTGGATTTGCGGCAGGGCTCATTGCTATATTTGGCTTTGAGGTGGGGCTTGGTGAGGCTTACTTGGGTGAGGTATTCGCCCTTGTGGTGACTCATCTTCGTACTCATATGATCAGTCTGGCCATTGTATAGACATCATCATTTAGCTTAGCATTCAGTATTAGAGTGAGGAGATTTCGTAAGATATTGGCAAGCATCTCACAACTGTCAGTTATGTCCCACTGGTCAGGTCAATGTCACATATTGTTTGTCGCGCAATGTCAGAAACTCAATGGGAGTGACTCCATGTCAGACACTCAATGACAGACAATCACTGTCAGACATAGAATTATGGAGTCGGATTTGCTGACCTGTTCATGTATCATTGCTACATCCTTCAACATGGTGTTCAATTTGGCTCAACTGTATGAGAAGATAGTGGATTTTTCGGGTTCTGTTTTCTATCCCAGGACTACTGCAAGGTGTTTAGTGCATGCAGACTACCTCCTGACAGAATGTACGTTTGGGGCGATCAGCTATGGTGAAGTGGCACAGATTACATTGCCGTAGTCTGAAACACTCGTAGGCCATCTTGGTCGTACTTGTAGTTGTGATACAATGATGGTTGGGTCAATATGCCGGGTGCTCAGTGGATATAACAATCACTGAGTGGATATGAGGGTCGCTGACTGGATATGACAATGATCAAGTTAATGTCGATTGGTCTGAGTGATTAGGTGTGTATTGTCTGTGTTACATTCCAACCAGTACAAGATGCGCTCTGAACCACACTCGACAGGATAACTACTCCAATACATATTGATCCTGTGTTTTGCATACGCATGTTGATCCGGTGGAGAGCATGCCACAGATGCATGCGAGGAGGGTCTGAGGAAGGAGAATGCATGATAGCTGACAGAGGTGGAATGGGTAGATGCAAAGATGTCGGCGATTTATAGAAAGGCCAAACACAATGAGGTTAGAAAGGAGACAAGGTGATGTTGGGTGTAGATATGATGATTGGTTTATGACCAAAACATCAACTTAAACCATTCCATTTAGGCAAGCCAATGATGGTACTTAGATCCAGAACTTCCCAGCGTTCTGTGGAAGGAAACAAAAGGGGGCTAAAGATAGTTTACTCCAGGCCGAAACATTGTTCATGGTACAACATTGTGATGAGGCAAGGCTATAGTCCAAGTCCGATGATGATAGGCTGAATACACCGCATTGGGACACATGATGGGAGCATCACCACGATCAATTGGCAGTGGGCGCTCAATTGCAAACTTTTCACCTTCAACAATTCAGTCGTTTATCTGCACTGTATATGGCTGGCTCTTTTTGCTACAAAGTGGTCTCTCTCGTCACCACTGTTCAACACATGCACATCTTCACTCAATTTCTAGCACTCATGCTCCATACAATGGGCTACACTATGAACTTGCAGCTGACATTTCCCAATTTGACGATGATACACATATCCAGTTGTTAGGGGATCTCCATTAGCAGCAGAAATGGTACATGACAGATTGCAGTAAATACAACTGAGGTCACATGACTAAGGTTGCATAACAGCTATTTATGAAACAATGTCACTTTTGCCAGTCAACTGATCATTAGCGGGATTACAGTTGAGCCATATGTGGATTGATTAGGATATCTTGTGTGGGTCCTAGCTGATTGCGCAATGATGACTCAATTGTGTCGCCATAACTGGGATGTCAATTATCATGTCAGCGGTGTGCTTCATTATCAACCAGATCTACTATATCATATCTAGTGGAACAAGAGACCATTAAGTTGCGATTATCCAGAATTAAGTGTACAGCAGATGTCACACAATCTGCATGTAAGTCGAACCATCGAGCCTATCATCACACAAGTGGGAACACCTTGCATTACTACCCGGCCATCCAATAGTCGCGACCTAATCATTCATTGTGCGTTCGACTAATCATGTTGGCTAAAGATAAGAGGCCACATGCAAACCTGCTCATTTGTTTGATTTAGTATACATCGCAACACTATGTATGGGACTCAATCTAGGCTGGCAGAGTATCAGTTGGTCACTGATTGAATCTCTGACAGAATTGCCCAATACTCAGATCATAGTAAGGCATTGATATAATTGCATTAAACACTGTGAGGCTACATGCCCCCAGATGTACCAACTACTCAATGAACAAAAGCACGACGTTTTATCCGAAGTTCTGCGTTGTCATCTTTATGTATGTGATCCCCTGTTTGAAAATGGCCCTGCAGGGGAGCACAGTGCATGAAAACCACTCATGTATGAAGACGATAATTGTGGGGATTCACATCTGCATCAATGAAGTATTTTACAAGCTTTTGTGAGATAAGTTATCAGACAATGATTGTGTGATAGCAACAATTCTGACGGGGACAACGTTGCGAATGTGACTAGAAAGAGCTCACATTGTTCCGATAATGATAAGAACCAGGCTCTCACAGCAATTCACAGTCAGACAGTAGCAGCAAAGAACATCTTACTATATAATGAAGATTTCTATTCATCATTACTTCTATCTCTCGCACTTATGTGAGACAATCCAGACTCTTCCAATCATCGAAAGCGAATACCTTCAAAAAGTTAATCTTCGACATCATTATGTATCTTCTTATTGATTGGGACTATCACCAACAGCATTGGACAACACAAACATTGTATTTGGAGACTTCTACATTTAATACAAAGAACCCTGACCAGCTGTGTTGGCATCTGTTGTGTGTCACTTCTGAAACCTGCCTTGCATTAGTGTTAGACCGGGTCTTTGTAAAGTACGTCATCACGTGGCTGTGGGTTAGGGCTGGAAGCTACGAGATAGGCTACATGTCATCTTGGACTTAGACTCAATTGATCAATCATCTCGACAGGTTCGTCACAACAGGTTATGTGCCCAGGCGCGACCACGATCCGGATACAATTTTTGACAACAATCAAGTGATAACAGTCGAATCGCAAACCTGCACACGAGCGAGGCCGCAAGGTCATGGAGGCGTTGCAAACGCATCCGGGATCATGACCCCCTACGGACTCAGGACGATAATTCCACGATGCAAAGGATTCAGATTCCTCCTCTTGACGAAATCTCACACTCAACTGCTTAGAGGGCAGCGATAGCTGGGATGGCCGCAATGGCCGCAATGGCTGGGATGGCAGCAGTGATGAGTTCTAGGGGTATACGAGGTTACAGCAACCGAGCGATACATCGCCAGGACACGTTCGGGATGAGTATGGAGAGCAGTTTGGCAGGAGTTTCGGTTAACATCGTGTCAACACCCTCGGAGGACATCGTGTCACCACCCTCCGAGGAGCTCAGACCAACACCGTCGGGTGAGTTCACGTAAACATCGGACTGTGTTCAAAGCGATTTCGTAACAGGTTCATTGGCTGCCAGCCAAGCAGCTCGACATACAGAATGGTATTTGGATAGTCTATAAGAAGTGGGCGGGTAATGGACCGCAGACACTTGGGAGATGTCGGCAAACACACACGACACCCCCGGGGAGCGCTGCGGTTGGTCCGGTGCACTGCACTGGGTATGTGATTTGCGACAGCCTTCAGAGACCGGCGGTGGCAATTGTGGCCATGAATCCAAGAAGTCTGTGGACTCCTCTACTCTGAGGACGAGGAAGCTTTGTTAGCTGTACAGTGTGTATTGTACCTGCACCCTAAACCTTCAATGACAACAACCCCATTCCTCCACCCGGGAGGCCATGTACGGGGATCCACAATCCATGGGAGCGAGTTCCCTAGGGCTAGCTGAGACAGAAGAGCGACCTTTGGAGATGCATCTCAAATTCGACTTGCAGCTATGGAGAGGCATCTCCAACTTTGACACTGACACCGACACCGTCACCGACACATACTCGTCTAAACGAGCATCCGCCACTGAACAACTGGCCATGAGCGCTTGCGTTTAAAAAGGGAACCCACGATCAACACTTCCACTTCCTTTGTTGAACGGAAGTCAACATCGCCATGGAGATGTGTCTCCAATTTCAATACCGACAGAGTTGCACCTTCGCACATGCACGCACATAATCGACTACGCGACCATCTAATACCGTACAACAGGTTTCGGGCACTTGTGTTCAAAAAGAAACAATAATCAACACTTCCACTTGGTTTGTCGAGTGGAAGTTAACATCGCCACGGAGAAGCGTCTCCAATCTCGATGCACCACCGGACAACCGGCTATGAGCCCTGGCGTCCAGCAGGGAAATGATGATCGTCAGCTTCATTTGTCGAGCGGAAGTCAACATCACCATGGAGTCGCGTCTCCAATTTCAACACTGACAGCAGAACCAATGATTGGGACCGAGACGCTGCGTATGAGAATCAACGACGCTCCAGCTGTTTGGAGCAGTACCTTCGATACGGTTATTCAGTGCAATACCGATCACGATTCAACAGGACTGTGTGTCACCTTCAGAGGAGCGGCTAACTGGAAGTCAAGACAGTTGAAGCCAACAGCACAATCAACCACCGAGTTTAGGCGTAGGCCCAGGATTGATGACTCCAACGCCATGAGCAGGAGTTGTTTGGGAGGAGCTCAGGGCATGGCATGGTTTGGCTTCTGTCTTCTGTCTTCTGTTTGTTTTCTGTCTGTTTTGTCAATGGCTTAGTGTTTGATGGACATGATAACGCCCTGGAGGAGTGTTAGACCAGGTCTTTGTAGAGTACGTCATCACATGGCTGTGGGTTAGGGCTGGCAGCTACAATATAGGCTACGTGTCATCTTAGACTTAGACTCAATCAATCAATCGTCTCAACAGGTTCGTCACAACAATTAGATATGAGGTTTAGAGATATGTTACAACTGCACTCTCTCTGAACAACGAGTACAAGAATATTGGAAATCCTCATGGTATATCTGCTGACCATTACAGCTAGTAGTTTGTTCTTGGAAAGAATTTCAAGAAGTTGACTCTGCGATAGGGTGAGGGAAAAAGGCAGCACAATTTGGTGAATCAGCGGCTGTACCCAATTTGAATAAAAGATTTCTTGATTATTGGGATGAAGAACCCCCATAACAGAATAATATTGTATTAGTACTTTGATCCCTATGAACTATTGTCAGGATTGTCATGAATGCTACTGCTGAATAAATGAAGGTGTAAGGTTCTGTTGAGAACTTTGCTCCAGAAACCGTAGTTACTGCATTTGTTGCATTATCGAAAACAGTATTGCAAAACATGCACCGGCCAGCTGTCGATTGTGCAATTTGAATACCTGGAGTTATCCCATATATCACTCAGGCACCATTCTATGACAAGCAGCATTTAACATATGCAGAATGTGTGAACATCTTGGCAAAGGAGCAAAATGCAAGTGTGATCCTTGCCGCGAAAATCGTAGTCTGGTTATTGGTCAAATAGACTATTTTCTGGTACCAATCACTCACTCCGTAAATACTCTACATGATGGCAACCCCAAGATGCTATCTCACATATTTGAGTAGAGTGTTGGGGCTACACAGCTCCAATGTAAAGATATAAAGCAAAGAGAAATTGCCAGGAGTGGCTTGTGACGTACCAGAATGGTGCCATGAATACCAGCTGTGACTGACAGAGGCCATGAGCTAGTTCTGACTGATCACGGATTCTATCTGATGAGGCAGAATTATGACTCAGTGAGGATATGATGCACCATGGTGGCCTGGTACAGGTATAGTCGACGGGACTGGCACCACAAGTCATGCACTGCGTACAGCAATGACTCAAGGACAAGGAGGTAGTTAGGGAAGAATTCTGGTCCGCTCAGTGAGACTTTTACATACTGGAGGCCCGGCACGAAACAGAGCAAGCTATGATGGATGGACAACTCTGCGGAGTAGGCAGCCAAATGTGGATTCATTAGGTAGTATTCGAAGATCTCAGATTAGGAGTTGATATTCTCCATCAACAAGATGATAGGATTGTACATGAGGCAGGAGCCCTATTCCATGGGGTTCATGACCAAATTCAAGACATTATCAGCCAACAGAATGGTACCACCAAAGGATTGTTGCCAATTGAAACTATAGTCTCCAGACGAAAGGACGAATGAACAATCTGGATAACTGCACAGCAATCCCTTCTGAATGTATCGTGGTGCATCGAGAACCTAATTATATTGTTAATTGCCTTACAAGTCATCAATAAACCCAGGAAGGCCAAGGATGCCACATTGGAAACAATACAGGGAGTTAGGACTCGATTATCAACAAATATAAGAGAATATCAGTTGTCGGAAAGCACGTCGCGTAGACCAAGTTCATCCACGTAGGACTAAGCCGCCAACATCAATCCCAACAATTTACTTTGCAATATCAGGACGGAAGTGAATGGTGTGACGGATCCAGCATACATGATCCAGAAAGTGATATGTGATATCAGTAGAGATATTTGAAAGGAGGTGCATCAGCAACAACGCTCGTTTCCGTCTGAAACACCCGGGTGTTCCGGACGGCTCGGAGTGCTCTGACAGAACCTTGTACCCTCTGACGGAGATTTATACACTACCCGTCGCACAGGCGACGGGTTTCGTTGCATACTTACCTACTTTGCTTTGCGCCTGGAATACGCACCATCAGAACGACACATGAGTTACACACTTCGTAGGGGCTGCAGTTATGCTCTAGCCGTTTACCCAACCCCTGGCGATGTTTATGCCTATCTTCGGCCGATAGCCACATTGTACTTCTCCGCTATTGCTATAGCTATATATCGGATGCTGGACTCGCCCCATATATGTTTAGCTTTGAGAGTTTGTCACATATTGCAATACAGTCTTCGCTTGGGATACATCGCTTGCCTTTGCTTTTGCTTCGCCATTATTGTATTTTACCAGTATGAAATATACAGTCTAATCTTCACACTCTCTAGTACTATGCCCTTAGTCCTTGACATTCTGCGTTGATCCATCATCGGCTTGCGATGCATCGTCGCCATCCTCGCACTCATACCCTTCGACATCACTGGTTCCCAGGACACACCGACTATGCCCTCAGTCCTCCACATTCTACGTTGTTCCATCATCGGTTTGCGATGCTTCTGCCTCCTCATCCGCATACGCATCGTCCCCATTCTCGCCCTCATACCCAGCGACATCACTGGTTCCCATGTCAAACCTCTCGAGGTCAGTTATGGGCCGTCATCGCCAGCTGGCAGTGGGGATTGCATCGCGCACGTCGCTTTCATCACCTTCACCGTCCTGGTCCCCGCTGCCCCCTGGCATCCCAAAATGAAGTTCGTCATCCTTGCAATTGTTGTCTATCGGGATGTTTAGGTCAGTGCTTCCGATCTCAGGCTCCTCAAGCGCCACTTTGGAGGTCAAATAATCAAGAAGAATAGCATTGTGAACACGCGCTGCTTCCACGCTGATCACCACGGCAGGCGTTGGGTTCTCCGCCTGTTGGATCTGACGCTTGACTGTAGCAAGAGTGTTGTTATACACCCTCTGTTGGTAGCTCTCCGGTAGTGTGTTCCAGGTATTTATCGAGAATGCATATGTGTCTGCAACGCCAGGCGAGGTTAACATCTTGCTACACGTTGCAACGCAGCAGGATGCGTTCTTATCACCGTCATTCTTGTTATTGAAGTAGTTCGAGTGATCAGGTCTGTCCGCTTTCAGCTTTGACTTGGAAGCTTTCGGATGAATGCCATTGTTCTTCTGCCACTCCAGGAGAGCATGGCGCAACGCGGTGCAGGTAAACATGATCAGTGGCGAGGGTATATGTCCGTCCTTGTCGTCAATCATGGAATTACAAAATCCATGAGCATACTTACCGCGGTTATTCGCCCAATGATGAAATTTGATGTAGATAAACCGTGGGATTGCTTCCGCCAGGAAGTGAAGTGAAGGCTAGACATTTGTTAGCAGCTTTCGACACTCTCTGTGTTGGATTTGGACCGCGTACACCACCTTCCACACTCTCTGGTAAAGGAAAAAGATACTTATTGTCTGCCAGAAGGGAATCAATGAATCCCAAATGCTCTGCGTTGGATTCAAAGCGGTGGAAATCATATTGCTCTGCTATATTGTCCCTTGCTGATTGAATACAATGGGATAAGACCTGATCGACTTGTGCGCAAACCTGGTACCGGTTTGAGCGTGTAATATCCAACGTGGGCCGTTGATTCAGCATACCTCTTTCAAGATCTGCTTTGTGCGTGCCTCAAATGCTATGGACCAAATGTTGTTTTGCTGCATTGCGGTGTTCCAGTACGTCTCTATTATCTACCGGTGTGGGGGTTCAGCCAATGTTTTCGCAACGTGTTGCTTTGCATACCTTACCGTCTCCACGTCGCTTGCACTCATAAACGGCCGTCTGTTCCACATGTAGACATGCAGGAGTCTGCCCATTGCAAATACAAGACGCGTCATGTCGGAGTGACCAAATTTATGGATGCTGCGACTGCTGGAGACCACTGATCGAGGTGTAGACACTGCCTGCGTTTGCAATTGCCACTGCCTCTGTCTCTGATTCCTTTCTGTAGCTCGCATTCGCAGTGGATTTGTAATAATCACGCAGGCTTCTGAATTAGGCATGGGGGTAGGCAGGTTTTCAAGACCGCTGACAGGAGTGGGAGTGCTACCAATGCCGGATGCAGGGCTCGATACAATGCGACGCGTTGATTCTGTCTGTAAGGTTCCGCTGGGTGCTGGCGTGTTACCACTGCTCGTACCCGGCGCGGCGGTTGGAGTAATTATTGACGGTTGCTGTGTAGCGGACGGGGTGATATCTGCAACGCAAGAATTGTTCAGCGAAGATGAGGGGGTGGAGATCTGACCTTGGTTTGTGGAGGCTATGGAACTCCCTCCTTGAGAGGAATCCCTCTCGCCAGCCGGTACGGAAGCGCGTCTCTTAGCAGGGGGAATTTGAGAATTCCCCGAATGCCCACGCGTTGGTTGATTTTGACGACTCCGAACATTTCGTACGACTGGAGACGTGACAAGGTGAGGGGTTCGGGAAGGCATCATCCGATATGGATGTTCGACTTTAGGCATGTAGGAATACTATCCTCTGGTCGCATATGCAATGGCAGGCGAGGTAGACTCCAATCTGAGCGACCATGGACAGATTCGACAAAAAAGGGAGGCGCAGTGTAGACCGCGCTAGACTCTAAACCCCAACAATACTCGGGTACAAGATCCCTTCAAAAGCATTCAATTATGGGGCTAACTGCCATCAGATTAAACTCAGATTAAACTCACCCTTGATATTCACTGTTACAGCAAATTCTGAAGGTCTATTTGCACTGCTTGAAGGGTGTTTATGCCTTCTTGGCGCGATTATCATCGTGTTGCACTCGTTCTTGGCACAATACTTCAAACCATCGATTGTGTACATCTTTAGCTTCCCGGTGGAAATCTCTCTTTGGCAGAGCAAAAAGCATCGCAGAGCGAACGATGATGTATTCTCTATCCTATGGCATCAGTTGAGTGTGCTTTTTCCACTGCTAGGCATTGGTAGCCGTATTGGATAGTTGCACAGTTGGCGCAACCTGAGAACTACTCAGTTTGCTTCGAGATGCACAAGGTCTGAGCGGTAAAAATAATGTGTGATGCAAACGCAATGCCTGGCGTCGTAAACCGTCCTCTCCGCGAGTTTTAAATCTCGTCTCCAGGCTTGTCGTTCATGAGCTGCCTGGTGGTTCTGCAAGATCAAGGCTGGGCCGTTTTGTGTTCGTTAACCAACAAAACTCACACGTTGAACCAAGAAATCGCCGGAACTCAAGTATATATATCCCTTCTTCCCGCCTACACCTCCTTTCTTCTTTCCTCCCGCATTATACACACCGACAGCATCCTGATCTCGACATCACGTGACTTGCACAAAACAATGCGTATTGTTCCAAAACACACCCGATAACCTCACAACTTTGTACTTTCCCTCTGGGTTTCCTTCCGCTACATGCAACTTGATCATAGTGCTAATGTTTCGGATTTAGATTCATTTTCAACTCACAGCGATGGCACCAAAGCGCAGCAGCAAAGGAAAGGGGAAGGCTAGGGCAAAGATGGCGACATCGGTTATAAATCGACGCTTGTCGTTGGATCGGGACCATATACAGCGGTTCATCTCGGAACACATCTGTGGACTCATACGGATATACAATGTTTGCAGCATCAAGGACGAGAGGGCATGGGACCTCTTTTATGATATCGTCTTTCTTGATCCAGTCACGACTTGCCACTTTTCACAATTCCAGCTGATGTGTCCGCACCACAAGAGCAGAAGTTCGCCTTTTCGGGAGTGGTGGGCTGCCTTCCGCTCATATATGGGGCAAATGTTTGACAACACCCGCAACCAAATGAACAATTGGAGGTGGGACAACCCCCGTGCCTTCGAGGATCAAGTCGATCGGTCCAATGCGCAGACAACCAGCTCGGGGAAGGATTCACGCATCGGTGAGCGTTTCTCTTGGTACGGTAGCGATGATCCCAGGGCAAAGATTGACCAGCCAAGCTGCCGGCAGTACGAACAAGGCGACTTCCTGGCCGTTAGACCACTGAATTGGGATGACATAATCAACGAAGAAGATGATGATGAGAACTGGGCGGATCCCGGAGCGCCGAGCGGTGGAGGGAGCCGTCCTGGCGATGCCAATGACAATGACAATGGCGAGGATGAGGAGGACATGCAGGGTGGTGAGGAAGGGACTGGGAATGGGAAGGGAACAAAGGATGGGAAGGGGAAAGGGAAGGCGACTGAGGACGGGAAGGGGACAGGGAAGGGGAAGGGGATGGGAAATGGTAAAGGGAAAGGTATTGTTAAACAAACCCCAGGGGGAGGTGATATCTCTCGTGCTGTTGCTTTGCAGTTGCAGAAGGAAATGCCAGAGGCAGACTTGGACATGGAGGGCTAACTAGAGCAGGTATATTTAGAGCCGGAAGCATCGCCCGCCATGTCAATTTCCTCAGATACTGATACCGACTCGACCGAGTCAGACGGCGAATATGACTCAGAACGTGATTCCGATGTGGATATGCCCATGGAGGATGATGTGGACACACCGGATGGCGTTGATTTAGATGGCGATGTGGATATGGAAAGGGACGGTGAAGATGAGGAAGATGAAGAGGAGGAAGATGAGAAGGAGGAAGAGGAGGTGGATGAGGAGGAGGATGAGGATGAGGATGAGGATAATGGCAAAGAACCTCGGACGATTGGCCAGAGAGAGATGGTAAATACATCGGCTGACGATGCTGATACCATGGTAGATGATCAGCCAACCATGCTACGTGAGCAAGGCCAGGTGATGCTAGAGCATACCCCACGGCCACGACCTCCGGCGCCTGCCCCACGGCCACAAACCCCGGAGCTTCTCCCATGACCACGAACTCCGGAGACTCATACCCTCAGTGGGTAGGAGTCTGTGTGGCTTGTGACGCCGCAAAAACCTCGCCCAGCGGCGCCAATTCTGCGAGAAGCTGAGGTAGCCGGAAACACCTCAGATGTCGATGTGGATCAGCAGCTACTCCACGAATCGGCAGGTGGCAACAGTCTCCACGATGTCCCTCTCCTGGATGTCCCTCTCCCGGATGTCCCTCTCCCGGATGTCCCTCTCCCGGATGTCCCTCTCCCGGATGTCCCTCTCCCCGATGTCTCTCTCCCCGATGTCCCTCTCCCCAATGTCCCTCTCCCTGAGGCGCGCCCTGATGGCTCTGAAGGCGAGGAGTGAACCAGTCCTCGCGTTGTAGAGGAGGCGTGCGTTCGGGTTAGGGTCGGGATCTTTTCTTGTGAGTTTCCTTTGCTGTGATCCATTCATCTCAGGCACTGATTAAGGCACGCGTGGAGGTGTTTTGTTGGTTTGGGTTAGGGTTTTGGGCTTGCTCGTTTCCTTTGTTCTGATCTATTGATCTCAGGCATTGATTATTACACGCGTCTCGAGGTTTTTGGATTACTCAGGGTGTATTTTTTATGTATTCATAGTATTATGGGACATCGCACATGCAGTGTTCTTGCAACTCCCGGCGTGTAAGGAGTCTCCTTGTGATGGTGTTGAGGCTCAATAAATCTCTCAAGTATCGTGAGCTTATACCCACACCAGATTGCTCAGGCCCAGCACCAACCTTCGTCCCTTTCTACAGTGAATACTCCACTCCTCGTGTGTTGTCGACAATGCCAGAGAAGACCCGTTTCCGTTGCCCCGAATTTTCATGCCGAAAGAAGTTCACCTCAGACAGCTGGCGACTTAAACATATCAAATTACACCATCCGGAACACCTACAAGTTGCACGCCAGAAGAATCTGACTGTTCGCTCGGCGCCCTGACGCGTTGAACCCGCTCAGCATCGTGAATTGAATGCTAACAAAGATTCAGTCGATGACTTGGACGCGTTTCCCTACCTCGAACACCTTGAAAACATCGCAGACTCAGAGGCTGAACCACAGCCACCTCCTCTGCCGCGGACGGAATCATACCCTGGCGCCGGTGCTCCGCTGAGTGACTACATTGCTGAGCCATGGGAACGCGACGCTTAGGGTTTCCTTGAGACAAACCTTCAAAACAAACCCTACTACCCGTTAGCGACGCGTGAAGAGTACAAATATATCCAGTGTGGGATCAAGAAGAAAGGCATGAAGAGGTACTATGACAACGTGCTGAAGGAAGAAAACACCGCGCTGTATTTCCCAGGCTTCAAAAACGGGGATGGCGTCCAGAAGCTCGTGGCTAGCATGCCTTCTGAGCTGGCTCTCGGGGAGAGGGAACTATACACTCTCGAGGATATGAAATGGAATGACAATCACCAACGCCCTATCAAATACTGGAGTCGAGACTTCATCAAAAGCATGAGATGGTTGACGCGGCAGCCAGTGTATGCCGAGCATCATATTTACACCCCTCAGCGTTGCTTTAACAGCAATATGCCAACGAAACGCCTCTAAACTGAAATGCACACTGCGGACTGGTGGTGGGAGACACCGGTAAGGAGAGATACCCAAGTATGATGATGTACTAACCGACGTTAAGTCAACGCTCAGAGTGGAGGATACACTGGGTCCCTTGATCTACATGTCCGATGGAACGCATCTCTCGAATTTCGCTGGCAACAAGAAAGTGTAGCCTGTATATATGACAATTGGAAATCTATCTTCGAAGCTCCGCCAGATGCCCTCAATGCACAGCGTCGTAATGGTCGCTCTCCTGCCGATTCCGATCAAGAACCGCAATATTCCTCAGAAGCGGCTGGATGAGCAGCGGCAAACAAACCGAGAGGTGCCGAACGAGGTACTCTGGCGTGTACTCCACCCTCTCACCTTTAAACAAAATCCCAGCGCCGAGAGCGGGTATTACAACGTTCTCTGTGCAGATGGCATCGTTAGGCGTTGCAAACCGGTTTTAGCAGCATGGCTTGCAGATTGCACTGAGTATAGCGACCCACATCATCTCAAGCAACATGTCTGTTTTTCGTGCGAGTGTCCAAAGAATGAACTTGGAGATTGTGTCCCTCCTGACAACTAACACCCCCGGTGGGATCACAACCTATATCGAACTCTCAGCGATGCCAACACCAAGGCAGCCGATGCCGAACTCTCGTCGCGCCATGGTCACCAGGGATTCAACGTGTTTCGACATACACCCTGTATCGTGAGTGACCTCCCGAAGCCCGACCTCCTCCGTACAATGCAGATCGGCATGCTTGATCACCTCAAGAAGTGGATTTTCCACTTCATGAAGACGCACGAACGGCTCGACAATTACAACGCAATCTGGTTATCCGTGCCTGCATACCACGACCTCACACCACAAACTAAGTCATATGAGGAAGTTTCTCAATGGAATGGGAAGGAGATGAAGGAAATGAGCCGGTACCTGCTTAGAGTTGTAACCCAGTCTCTACGAGGAGGAAGCCCCGCTTAGAGTCCCATAATCAATCGCGCAATTGAGTGTACACGGGCATTGTTAGAATTCTATATGTATGCTCGATATGAATCTCACGATGATGCAACATTGAGCTACATGGAAGACGCCTTGTGTCGTGTTCACACCTTCAAAGATGTGTTCTTACTCGGTCGATCCGGCAAAGAGGCAATGGCCACAGCCAACGCCCTGAGAACGGAGCTCGTGAGAAGCGAAAGGTACATGAGGAAACAAATGCTGAAAGATGGACACCGTCCAAGAAGCGGTGCGAAATGAGGGCCTGGCGGGATCATATCAGCCTAGAGATAGATGTTTCCAAGGAGTTAGATGCCGACTTGAACTTTCAGAAGATCCACTTGATGTCTCAATGTGTGGAACAGATTCGTCGATATGGTGCCTTGCAACAGTATTCTGCCGAGAGACATGAATACGCACATGAAACAAATCTCAAGGACGGTTGGAACGCCTCCAATCACAATCTCAAAGCACCTGCCGCAAGTAATCACCTTTCAGCGTCGCATTCTCAGCGTCCAAATCAGAGAGCTCAATCTCCAAGCCCTCGCTCAGCGTCGAGAGAACAGCGCTGCCACCTGCAAAGTCCTCCCTTCCGGCGCTGATCTGGCTGCCCCCCTGAGCTCCCAGTTATATGCGAAGCCCGAATTCATGGCACCCCAAACCCGCCGTGATGGAAAGCATCCTGACGCTATGATCAAAGACTTCCGAGCATCACTCGACAATACGCAAGATTCAACGCACCGCGTGACAATATACAACGGCACGCAGGAGTTTCTGAAGCATAATAGTCGTAACAAGACGTATATATTGGATGAATAACTGCACGCAATGGAGCTCTGTATTTACCATGGTATTAAGGTTCAAGTCGAGGGTTTAGAAGGTGAACGCATATCTCAGATTTGTCGATGCACAGGAAGCCAGGGCTGGCGCGAAGGGGACCGACGGAACGACTGGGTGTGGGTAAAGCAATGCATAGGGAGATGTTATGGTGCGCTGAATGGTCATCTCCCGTGGCAACTGCAACGACTATTCAAAATCAGGCTCCTGAACAAGGATGGAGCTTTGGTTGAGTACTGGTTAGCCCTGGTGCTCACCACAAGACCTGAAAACTCGGGTAACTTGGATCCCGTCTCGAAATTTGTACAAGTGAGAAAAGCACCGGCAGCAGTTGCTTTGCAAGTTTTCAGCGTGGGAAGCATCGTCGGCTGCGCACATGTAATTCCAGAGATAGCTACTAGTAGTAAGACAGGAGACGGACAGAACGAGCGATGGATTGTCAATAGCCACATAGATCTGGCGACTTGGAATGATGTGTACAATTAGTAAAGAGAGAATTGCATTTTGCGCGCAGCTAGAAGGAACGCGAGGAGTGAGTTTCGCAGTGTCACCCATCGCATTGCAATCCTGATACCAGTGCGTGCCTAATGAACCCATTCCTACGTATCGTCACAGTTGGCCTTCAACGCCAGAGTGTTCGTTGAAAATCGGTGACCGCCAAAGCGAGAAGAAACAGTGAAACTCCGATGAGAGGACGATATGCAACGCGACGTGTGGTATTGACGCCGGGCGTGGAGTAAGCCGCCACCGGGGTGTCTCTGACGGCTCTGATGGAGCGTGTCCACTCTGACGGAGCCATTCTGCCCGGACGGAATTATTCTTTGCTGATGTGCTGGTGATGGTGATGATGACAGAAATGGGAACAATGATGAAGATAACACAGAACCGCTACCAGGTCTACCACTACCAGGCCCACCACATCAAGCATGTACACAGAGACCAGCTCCACAAAGCCCGTAAGGACAGACACTGCCAGAATGTCGAATACGAAGATAGACAGATATTGAGTGCATACAATGTAAGGTTCCTTACCAATTTGAGGGAAAACCTAACGAAGACTGTGACTAGTGCTCAATTGTCAGATAAACCTTGTTCGGCAATCAACCACAGAAATTCGACAATCCATGGAAAACTATAAGTTGGGTAGGAGGAATACTCAAATTGTATGCTCTGGGATGGCATGTTTAGTGGGAAATACAAGCATTGGCTGCAAAATTTCCAGGTCATGTGTGACATATAAGAATGCACTTACACGTATCTTTGCAGTTAAGGAATCCTGAGATATAGCATACGCAGAGTTCGGCAAAAGTAAATGTCAGTGTAATTTCGGCTATATTTCTACCAAGATTCAAATGCACAACAACAAATTTCAGTGGACAGGAGCTAAATCAAAGATAATATGACTCAGTCGTTTACACCTAGATGTCCGGACAGATGCATATAATCGACAGAACAGGAACATCCCATGAAGACCTGATCGAGATTTTCCGACAAGCCAGATGAACGACAGCAACGAGGGATGTGTCAAAGAGTAACCTTCAAACAACAAACCCAACAAAAGAAAAATTCAACTGAAAAACCAAGCACTAGCTCAGAGTCCAAAAAAGAACTTTGGAGGGCACTAAGCCAGGATTTAAGATGATCATGGACCAAAGTACAAAAGAAGAAGTTCAAACTTTTGCCACCCAGGTTTGAAGCAATCCACAAAGAAGAACTGGACAGAAAAAGGAAGGCATGGGAATATATGAGACATGCATGGCCGGCAGACACAATAGCATTTCATAATACAATGAATTGTTTTCGGTGGATCTGGAATGAAAATGGAACGGCACCATTCCTGAAGCCAAAGGAATATCAGAAAATAAATGTAGAAGCATATGAGCTTGAGGAGGATGAAAATGATTGATCTACAGAAGATGGAGACAGCAAGGAGCTTAGGGATTTCACTGAAGATAGTAACATGGAAAACAGTGAGGAGAATAAGGATTCTACTGAGAAAGATATTGAGGATAGTGATAATTCCGCTGAGGAATCAGAAGAGGATTAATCTTCTGAAAGTAAATGAAGTTAGTGGGAATCAGATTAAAAAAATAATGATATGGGGCTAAGCAGTAAATCAAGAAAATAGTTCTCTCCTCTGAGAATATCTAGAAGGTCGAACCTGCTGGCCAGTAAGGATATACGACATACCACAATATGATCTCATATTTTCAAACAAATTCAATAATTACTTTTATACCAGTCAGGGAATGGACACTGTCAAAAGGATAGTGATGATGAAACGCAAAGCTTCAATGGAGCTAGATCCAAATGAACTCAAACAATCAAATCATTCGAACAACTTCATATTTTACGAAGCATCTAGAACAATTGGCCGTAAGATTCAAATGGGATCCCCAATAAAGATTGGAAAATGACACATCTTGAAATTTTCATGTATTTTGATGCAAAACAATTCCCCATTCGATGTATGTTGGATTTAGGAAATACATCCAATGGTATTTGGCTACAATCAATGAAGGCATTCCAAATTCGTATGGCAAAAAGGACTTTACCTGCTGGGGCTTCCGACAGCGAAGGTGGAAAGACACCTGCAGTGGGAGTTCTCACCAAACCTCAAGTAGTAACTTTGGGAAACGACACATTTCAAAACATTCAAGACCACACTTTCAAACTAAGAAATTCTTCACAAGATTGTGACACCATAATGCCACCATTGTATCTTTCGAAAAATAAAGTGGAAGGAAGCATCACTGGCTATTCCCACTTTCTACATTGTACAGATTACTGTTTTGGGTGTGGGAAACTTCACCTGGAATGTATAATAGAATACCACAATTGAGAAGCTCTACGGCCAGATGCCACAAACATTGGAGCATTCATTATTGCTAATCCCTCTATAATACAGAGGCTACTGATTTACAATCACAAGTGTCTCCTTTTGTTCTAAACTACAGAAGGAGAATGATTACCAAGTCATCCAGGATGCGATTAACGAATCGGTCTCAAAGGACCTGAAAAGTGGTTACGAATGAGACAAATATCTCAATTATCACAAGAAGAGGAAGGAATGTTAAAGGAAGATCTGGATAAGATGATTCAAGAAGGACAAATACCTCCATCACATAGTCCAGTGGGAAGTTCAATATTCTTCATCACAAAGGGGAATTGAAAAGGCCAACAGTTATGCAATGACTGTTGACCACATAACAAATATACAGTTTTACACAAGATACCATTATCAATTATGCGTAAACTGCAGGGAAGAGTTTGTAGAGCCAATTACATCACTAAGATCAACTTCAAAGCAGCTTTGCATTGAATTTGAAAGGTCTTAGGACATGAGAAGATTGCCATGTCCAGAACCAAGTTCGGTCTGTACGAATATATAGTAATACCAATTGGATTGACAAATGCAGCCATGACATTTCCAAGGGAAATATACTGTATTTTGAAACCATTGTTGGGACTTGAGTTGTTTATCAATACAACCATTCAACCAGATGAGGACAAAGGGATGGTAGTTGTGGCTTACATCAATGATATTGATATTATGACACATGGATCACTTCAGACACACCATCCACAACTAGGACATGTCTTCTACTTAGTGCAGAAAAATGGCATGGGTCTTGAGATTGACAAATGCATATTCGACACAACAGATGCACCCTGTATAGGCTGTATAGTATCAGGAAAAATCTTACGAATGGATCCTGCGAAAGCTCAAGATATTGTCGACTGGCCAACACCTACCAATCAACATGAAATACAACTACCCCTAGGCCTTTGGAACTTCTACCGCAGAGTTAAACCAAACTATGCATGAATAGTTGCACCAATAACAGATTGACTATTGGGAGACAGACAAAGCTTTTACTTTGGAAACACAGAACATACAGCATTCCTCAATAAAACCATATTGTTCACTACCGGAACAACTCCAACACTTAGACACTTTGATAACTATCAACCCGCAATGATTGACACGGATGCATTGGATGTTGCTATTGCCACCATGTGATCTCAAAATTTTGGAGACATTACAATACATGCATGCAGCTTCATTTGCAGGAAGCCATCTCGGGCAAAGTATAATTACAATGTGTATGACAAGGAGGTGCTTGCTACAGTAGAAGCATTGACCAAAGGGCGACATGTTGTTCAATAAACCAAGCATTAAGTAACCATCTTTCCAGATAACGAAGACAGGCCATATTATGTGGCACAATCCAAACTAAACCAAATTCAAACCAGGTCGGCTTGAATGCTCTTGATATAAAACTTTATAAAAATCTACCGGAAAGGATCAGCCAACTAAAAACATGACATACTATCTAGGTGTCCGGTGTACACCTTGGGTGTGGGAGGTACAACAGCAATAATGGAAACACCGTGAGTAGGTCGAAATCAATGTTTAAAAATTGAACCTTTGGACTTCAAGGAGGAAGAATATCACCCCATCAAAATAGGGTGATTGGACATTGCTTCAAATATTCCTGAACTGAATGAAAGACTTAAACATGATGCGATGTAGGATAATCAGTATACAGATATCTGCAATGCAGTACATAAAGGAGAAAAGTGGATGAGCATTACTGATTAAAGAACAGCTTACTTTTTGGGATAAATTGACTATATACCCCAGAGGCAATGCAGAATCCAATATAGAAATCAGAACACAGCTCGAAAGTAGTACGGCATTTCCGCAGACATAGGCCAATAGAGTTGGTTTCGAGGGACTATTAATGGCCAAAGATGCAAGACGATATTAGAGAATATTGCAATCACTGCCATAACTGCTGACGAATGAAATCACCCGGGCACTCAAAGAATGGATCGTTACCCCCACTGAAGATACACAGTGGACCACGGAAACATATCAGTACAGACTATATTACCCAGTTACTGGATTTGGATGGATATGTGATGATCTTGGAAGTCGTTGACACATTTGTGAAAATGGCAAACTTCATTCCTCTTTGATAGACAAAGTCACTGACAGTGGCCAAACCATAAGTGGAAACCATCGGGAAATATCAGGGATTCCCAAAAGATGTTGTGTCAGACCGAGATGGAACTTTCACTACACAGTATATCAAAGACTTATGTATGGTTCTCAGCATCAAACAATGCATAAGCACAGCCTTTCACCCACAGATGGATGGACAAACGGAATGACATAATCAAGTAATTGAAGACTACTTACGATGGCATTGCTATTTGAAACAATACAATTGTGCTGATATGTTACCAATGGCAGAGTATACCTCTAACAACTCGAATCATTCATACACCAACATATTCCTCTTCTACTCCAATATCACAGTTACAAACAAAGATCAAATAGGCCTATGGAAATACAATTTCGAAACCCAGCCTCAATATAATCAGGATATAATATGACTGAACTAATTGCCAAAGCTTCGATGCAGTTGCGAGAGGTTTGTGAAGAAATGGGGATTCATTACCATACGACACCAAAACATATTTAGCCATTGGATAAAGGAAATTTGTTCATGCTCAACTGAATACCATCAGGTCTGAAGGACGATGCCAGAAGTTGGGGGATAGGAGGCATCAACCATTTGAAATATTAACGGTTAGACATAATGGGAGATACTGCTGGCTGATGTTTCCGGAGGCATAGAAAATCCATCAAACTTTCAGCATCAAACAATACGAAAATTAGTGCCAAAGGAATGCAGAGTGGGAGGGAGTCGAGATTGAAGCCTACAATACTCGACGGACAATGGAAAACATTATCGCAAGTAGCACAAAAATTAATGAGAACACAAAACCTGTCGATCTGGTAAAACGGCAAGGATATTAGGATGACAAAAATACATGGGAAACTTTGGACAATGTTAACGAAAAGCCGGAAGAGATATTACAAGAGTGTTAAAAGGAGAATCCGCAGATGGAAAGGGACCAAATATTTGGAAAGAAAAAGTTCCAGAAAAATTGAAAATTTGTTTGTGGTAAAAATTTTAATGATTTATTTCGCACTGCTGAGTGGTATCATTTGTTACTTTGGCTTAGCGAAACGGAGCTACATTTGGGTCACCGGGCCAAGAGAGGGAGGTAGTGTTAGAGGCTATCTGGTAGCAGCGGTTATGGTACAAGACAGAATGGAGTAAATACAAATGAGGTCACAAGACTACGATTGCATAGCACCTATTCATGCAACCCTGTCATGTTTCCCAGTCAAGTGATTATTAGCGGAATTGAACTTGAGCTGCATGACGGTTGGTAAGGATATCCCGTGCAGGATCTAGCTGATCGATCTATAATGACCTCTCTATGTCACCATATGTGGAATGTCAACTATAATGTCAGTGGTGCGCATAAGTATCAACCACACCTACTATATCTTATCTAGCGGGACAACAGACAGTCAAGTTGTGATTATGCAGAAGTATGGGTGCAGCAGACATCATGCAATATGCAAGTAAACAGAACCATTGAGCCAATCATCCACATGTGAGATCACCTCACAGCACTTTGTGGCCATCGAACAGTCAAGACCTAAGCATGCATTATCTGAGGGATTGGTGACATTAGCTGAAAACAAGAGGCAAGAAGCGGAGGAGATCATTGTTATGAGTTATTATGTATCGCAACAGTACGGGTGTGTCTTAATCAACCTTGCCTGAGTACTGGTTGGTCGTCAATTTCATCTCTGACTCACTTGCCAAATTTCTAGATTATAGTCAGGCATTAATACAATTGTGATTTGCACTGTGAGGCTATGTGCCAAGATATGTACCAACTACTGAATGAACGATAGCAAGATGTCATATTCAAAGTTATATGCTGACATTTTTGCGCATTGGATATCTTGTTTGAGGATGGCCCAACAGGGGAGCATAGCGCTTTGAGACCATGCATGTGTAAACACGATAATGTTGGAGATTTGTGGCTATGTGAATAAAGCATCAGTTCAGGCTTTCCAAGACAAGCTATCAGACTATCATCATGTCATAGCGAGACTTATGATGGGGACTAACTTGAGGACTTGACTATAAAGAGCTCACACTGTTCCAGCAATGAGTAGAACCAAGCTCTAACTGCAATCCACAGTCAGACATTAGTAGCAAAGAACACGTTAAAATATTATTAAGAATTGTATTTATCATTACTTGAATCTCTGGCACTTACATGCGACAAGGCCGACTCTTCACACATTTAGAAGCCAACAACTTCCCAGAGTTCAACATCAACATCATTATGTGTCTTGCTATCAATCGAGAGTACTGCCCACAGCATCAGACCACAACACTGTTCGTTTGGGAGACTTAATTGTTTAATACAGAACGTGGACAAGATATGGTGGCATCACTTGAGAATTTCTTTATAAACCTGTCTGGCATTCGATATGATATCTGGGGATATGTCCCAAACAGAGTCAGTCTGAACACGGGATATGAGGATATTGTCAATTGCCATGATTCATCTGATGACCATTATGGCTATTAGTTCATTCATGGACAGGATTTCCAGAAGTTGAGTCTTGGGATAAGACAAGGGAAAAAAAGCCGAACAATTTGGTGAATAGGCAGCTGTAGTTAATTCAAATAAACATGGTAATGATTATTGGGATTAGGAACCCCCATAATACCAGCCACCTGAGACAGAGATATTCTCCTACAATGGAACCCCAATTGATGACACAGTACAAGCTGAGTCTTTTGAGGATGATAACTGGGACCCCCATGCTCCATTTGCTACACCCCAACAATGGCCACTTTGTTGTTCTATTGTGGATACCAACCTAGGTAAAATAAAACTCAACAACATCCTCAAACAAGTACTTATTGTACCTGATGCCCATGCCAAAACCCAGACAATCTTTATCAACACATTGTGTAGATGGAAGAAATGGATGGACGTGTAAGTGGATGGGAGAAGAGTTCTGTGAATATTGAAGGAAAAGCTACTCCATTCTGTTATCAGAACCCAATTGCAGCAGCACAATATATCTTAGAACATCCCCTGTTTAAGAACCAGCTCTCATACCTGCTGGGCAAACATGTGGATTCCAGTGCCAAATGGATGTATGCTGAGAGCTGGACTGCAGATTGGTGGTGGAAAATGCTCGAAAATCTGCATGTATTATCAGAGAGATTGTCTGTTATCCAGATCTCATTGTGATTGTCTGAATAAGAGTGTCAGACAGTGTCAGAGTCATATTGCCAGAGCCAGTATGTCAGAGAACATGGCGGAGAGAGCATGGTGTTTTAGCGTTTCATCATTTCAGAGAGAGTAGTGTGTCAAGAGTGTCAGCTCCAGAGTTGACCAGATAGTCTAATGATTAGAACCACATTAGTCATTGCTAACACATCCTAGGTATCTTTGCCCAATGGATCCACAGTTGTGGCCATTATTCTTCACAGTGATAAAACTAAGCTCACTACTCTAATCAGCTAGAAAACGCCTTACCCAGAGTATGTGAGTATCAGCAACCACTCTAAGGTGAAGAGACTATTGAATCAGATGAAGCGATCAATATTAATCGGTCCTGGAACATAATGATAAGGCAGCCTGACCTTGCACTCCAATAGGTTCGCCTATTACAAATCTATTGCAAGGATATTGCGCTCTCTAGAAGAGATGGTGAAGAGCTGAATAAAAATTCTGTGTGCAGATGGTCGCACTTGTCACACATTTCACCAAATTGCATCAATCATTGCAAACTACCCAGAGCAGTGTAGTATAACTATGGTGAAAAGCGGTTATTGCCCTTGATGTGCGATATGCCAGGATGAGATTCCCAGCCTCTTCGCCTGCCGTTCCAAGTACCACCATTTGCAATGATACCTTCATATGTCAACAACAGCTACCGAGGAAATGGGGCTGTGGAAGATTGCCAACTGTCCAAATTTTGCCAATGCCCAGGGAGGTTGAAATATATATACATGCATCAATGTTGACGAGTTGCACCAGCTACTGAAGGTCTTATTGAATGATCCCACATGTTAATGGATTATACATATTCTGAAAGACATATATGGTGGTTCTTTACCGAGTGCAAAATAAAGACTTTACATCACCTGAACCACTGAAAGCCACCTGCCCAGATGTGGAGCTCAGGGATAAGCAAATCGATTTCATCAAACAAAATAGAATCATCAGAGAGCCCTACAGTCTAATTGGAGTTTCGCTTGGAGCAAGATAAATTGGATCAGGAGTCTATGGAACACTATACAGATGGATCGCTAATGAATAACCCAATATATGACCAGACTTTGTACAACTGTGGCTTTTCAAATACTTTCAAGTGGAAACTGGGACACAATGTTAAAGTATTCTTGGTAGAATTGCAGGTAGTTATAGAGAAGAATGATGGGGAGTATGTAATTTGACCAGCCAAGCTAGTTCCCACTAGCCTGATTCAGGCTAGAAATGCTAATCAACTAGTCATTAGTCTTAGACGATACAATGTTCAGAGGAAAATACCTCAGTGGAGGGTAATCAGAATGATGAGTCAGCGATTGGTAGTAGTATTATTGTGAGTTCTAAATGAAACAATAGAATTGAGTATATTGCACAACAATCTATCCATTTCAATGCATCTTGGTAAAACACCTAACATCAAAATTAATTCCTGGAATGCTGCTGTTTGTACCCATCTGCCAAACCTGCCATGCAAAAACTGAAAGAGATGCATCAGAATGAACAAAAATACAGACCCCATTGCAAGTGTCATTATGGAGCAAGTGAATGGTGAGGGGGATCTTGATTCTGATTATAGCCATTTCGCATTCAGAACTGTTATCAATGATATCTGCAAAGGATTTGCACATCAATGCATAGATGGGGAAGTTGGGATGTTGAATTCCTGTGCAATTTGCCAATCGAACAATATCCTGGTTCCTGGCAACAACTATTCACTTGCAGGATTTCCTGCAACCAAGTTTCTGACATAGCAGGTTTGGGAAATATGATTTATTGAAATGAGATGGATGTGGGATTTGAATCTGCCAGGAGCACTGTTGCCAGATGAAATGGAACTATGCAAGGAGATTACCTCTGGGGTAGAGGCTACCATATGCAAAGTGCTGACTGCAAAGGTTGTTATGGAGTTACTGCTGCCTATTTCCTGGGGGAATACTGTTATCAAATTGGTGAATATGGCTCAGAACAACTATCACAGCATTATCAGTAAAGAACAAACATTGTAACCATTGCAATGGGTGAATTCTGTTTCTCTCTACCTTTTACAGATCCAGACAACCTCAGCTCTGGGATATCCAGTCTGCCATTCAGCTCTAGTGCCAATCCAGGTTGTCAGAATGTGTGGAGGGTTGGAGACATCTAGAGGTGTCATCGACCAGATGACACAAGGGATTAATATCTGACATTTTTATGTATGGACTGTGGAAAATCGAAATCTCACCCACCAGAACCTCAGCACCGGTGTTGAGAAGTCAGAAAACTGAGAGAATATACATTCTTTTATCATATAATATATTCACATCCCTAGCGAAACTATCAAGCAATGGCCAACTCTCTAACAGTTTCTTCAGCATTTGAATGATTGATGGGTCTCACTGGCATAGAACCAAAAACACCGAAGGCTGGTACATTGTGATGATTGCCTGAATTGAATCTAAGCATTGAGTCACAGCACTGCCCGAATTCTATCAACTCTATGACAGTTGATAATCGACAATTTGGCTGTTTTCAAATCTGGTTGAAGATCAAGAGGATATGGCTGCAATGGAAATGCATTGTGCAGAGGAAGTGAATTCTGCATTGAAGAGATTTGAACATGCAATCCAGACAGATGGCAACGAAGCTCAGAAGGATGCGGTGCACTGGGTGATACAAATTGCATTGTATTGAATGATTAGGAGGTGGTAAGAAGCATAACTTGCAAGTGTGACACCATTGGTTTAGATTCTGCATGTGAGTGTACACATCATGAATCCTTAGTGGACTGAGGAAGAGCAAATACCACTGTAAACCCCTGTGAAAAGGAACAAATTGTAAGGTATTTCAGATGGCTAAAGGGTACATGATTGGTAGGTAGCATGTTATCAACTATCTTTGGGAGACACCAAGAATTGCAATATCATGATGGGGCAATAATACTAAGAATGGAAATTCAGTCGTTGGCTGGTTTCTCCAATTGTCTGTTAGCTGAGGGAGACACTGAATCCAGTGTGGATAAATGAACCAGTGAAGTATTGTAATCCTGTCCAAGATGTAGCATAATGTGAGTTATCTCTTTGTCACCTAGAAAGATATCAAATGCCCTTCTCGGTGCACCCCCTCCTCACATAGTGGCACTGTGTCATTCTCATCATGGCCAGATTGAAAATTCAAAGTGGTGGCTAAGGAAGTATTTTGTCAATCATGGGGACATATTGAACAGGTATGCAGAAATGGGCAATGAAGAACAGCCAGAAATGCAGCTGAATTTTCAGTATAATGAAATCTGTTGTTGTTGATAACTACATGTATCCTGGATAGGAGAGGCCTGAATTATACAGCAGCAAACCATGTAGTGATAACTTAGTAGTTCTAGGTGTTCAATAGGCAGTGCCAGCCATTTGCTTCAGTTCATCAGCTGGCGCAAACCAGTGATCCACACAGAAGCCAGTTGCATCTAGATTCCGGTGGCTGTGATAGTGGAGCAAGTGATATCCACCCCATGCTGGAGTGGCACAAATAAGTGTCCTGCATATCCTAATGGATTGACACATGTTCATGTGATTGATGGTTGATCATATTCCACTGTGTCGAGAGACCGATACGAAAGAGTGATCAATAATGCATGACGTATCCCTAACAGATCGAGACCATCAACAAAAGTCTTGTATCAACAGGAGGGTGACATCAAGGTACCCCTCTTTATGTATTTCACCTACTCTATTTTATCAACAGATAGAAACAGTCATGAAGCAACATTTGTCTTTCACTTCTGTACATAAATAAATCATTTCTCTGTCTTTTCTCAGCAAATCCAGTATTGTTAAAGGAATTGTGTTTTCTGATATCACCATTTGTTACATTGGAATTGAATGGTATACAAGGTAGGGTGGTGACAAATTTGAGATAAAAGTTATGCATCTGCACTCTTGTTGATAAGCGAAACACGCCATATGGGGCAATTAATTCAGTACGGTCAGTGACATGCTGGTCACATGGTGGAGAGTCATCCGAATAATATTGTGCATGCATTAATGAACAAAATAATTATATACTGGGTAATATAGGAGTTATTTTAAGAATGGTAAAAGTACCTTAAGCTAGGGACTACAATTTTGAATTCCAGGCTTTCTTCAATGCATGTAGATTAGCCAGGGTATAATTATGTTATTGGATTAAGCAAAGCAATGAAATGTACTGGTCAATGGCAGAATGGAGATACACAGAAATCCGGAGCCTGAGTACATCATTCAACATCCAAAGAAAAAAAATTGGCTGAAACATTTACACTGATGTGTGCTAGAGAATCCATCGTATTTCTTGAATGTAGTCAAGACTGATGGAGTACTACACATTGCACAATTACATTAGCAATGAAGATAGCTTAAGCAGTATTACACACCCAAGTCAGCAGATGAGAGACAGATTGCCATTCGGTGGCAGTACTGCAGCGTGTACAGGCCTATGATTGAACATCAGGTAAACTTGAGATGTACAGTACAGGGAGTCAAACAATGTGTTATGGCCTTGTATCCAATGTCACACCAGGAGCTTTTGCTGCTGGGTCATTGTTGTCCTATGATTGAAGTTCAGACACAGGTTAGATGGAATATCCAGGCAAGAATGATGTTTTTCAATTTGTATAATGCCAACTGTGACAAAGTGCAATTGATTATTCAGATATCATCCCTGGCTTGGAACTTTTCCGAGTGACCAAGTACCCACTGAAACATGTGTACCCAGTGAAACATGTGTACCCAGTATATAGTCAACTTTTAATTTCTTCTTTACTTCTTTCCCAGAATGTTTTCTTTGACATTGAATGTTTTTGACTCAGTGGAAGCAGCCCAACAAGATAGTCATCCATCAATACACTGTAGGCAGAGTTGAAGGCGGTGCAGCACACCACACCTGTGTTAATATCAGAATGTATCCTCGACTGAAATGTGAAGACCACTTCAAACATACCTTCAACAATCAGGCTACATGTACAATCATCACTGGAGAACAGTTGCCACTGTACACTTAACCATCAAAGTGAAACCCTGGCCAGACAGGACCCACACTTAACTCGACATTGACTATGTACTATTGTTAGATCTAACCATTCAAATCCGAAATTACCATCTGTAACATTTAGCTACAGGTAAATTGCTGGAGCTTCAGAACAAGAATCTCAAAGGCAGATTAGACTTAGTAACTAGGCTGATGACAGGCAACTCCCACACACGCCATGTACTGCACAAACTCAAAGGGGCCAATCTCCTGAACACTTGTAATGCAGGTGTAACTAGATTCTGACAAAATATATATCTCATCCAGCACAATCCATAGCAGACCACAAGTTGTGTGGACCAACATCCATCAAGTGAAATCGAATAGAGAATATCCTCAATAGAAGTCTGAGTTTGGAGACTCAGTAGGTAACTGGTAACTTTCCTTGTGTAACCACACTAGTAAGAGCATCCTTCCTGATTAATCTTGTACTGACCTATATGATTGTGGCTAAATTTTCAGATTCGAATATTTCATAAGGATGTAGTTGTAATGAAGACTCAGGTTGAGAATCATCATCTGTGAAGAGTGCAATTAACTTTTGAAGTATGGTGAGCATAGAATCCCAGCCATTACATTGAGTCCTGTTTAACAATTCAAGCCTCAGTACACAGCACTTGTCTGGAACTGCATCCAATCGCTCCACCACAAGTAGTAAGATGACATCTCACTCCGCATTTATATGATTACATTTAGTGTTGCACTCCAACATTTATTTTCATTCAACTTTGTAATAGTGAGACAAATAATAAATTTGTGGAATATGAATGAGCGATGTATTCAATATTATGGACAAAATTTAAATATAAGTGATAATTTATGACCTATTTGCTAGCAATTTTCACCTTCACAAGGGCTTGAATCAATAAGATTACAACAGAATTATCATTGTCCCTTAACATTCATTGACAGTTCTTTTAATTCTGCTTGGTGTAGATAAATTCTCTCTGTTTTCCATTAACCGCAATATCATGGTGAAGTGATTCTCCAGACTCGTCCCAAACAAATGCATGAAACTGAGGTTATGCCCACAATACTTCCTTCTTAACTACTAACTCAGCTACAGCATCCAAATACAACAGAATTCAAAGAAATCTAGTGTGTCCATCCAATCAATGTACTATATACTAAGATTTAAATAACCTTTTAATATATATTGATCTCAGTTTAAACCCTTGTAACTCCACCGTGACTTGCAAGGCCCCAATTCTACTGAGTTGTGTACATTCTCAATGCTGCAACCATTCTATTCAACAGAGTCAGCTTGACTATTAAAACACAATGCATAATCACTACCTTTCGTGCTGTCATGTGGATAGGCACTCTTCCTAAACAATATTCTCTGCAATGTATTTTGCAAGGAGTAATTGTTAGGTAATATTACAAACCTCTACATGACATCTGTTCTTCAGGTATATCTGGTCAGATTCATCTGGTTCAATTCTATGTTGATTAGCTTGATCCAACCTCATATTCTTGCATTCATAGCATTGTTGATAGGAGTGGGAACATTTGGCATTGGGGATGAGGAATCCTTCTAGTCCGATGCACCTGGAAGTACTGTAATCACATCAATGGACTGCCATCCTCAACATACATATGAACCATGCACATTATCTCCCCAGGTGCATTTCAAGGCCCCCCTCAAAATGCATCATCATTGGCCAATTGCCACTTGCTTGCACAATTTTCCTGTTCTTCTGTTACACTTTATACTAATTTACTACATTTACCCTTAAACACTTCTCACTCCATAATCTCCCCCACATTCTATCTTCAACTTCAGCTGCATGGAACCCGCAGCCGGCCAGGTGAGGAATCGCAATACACAGAAAAATAAACAAGCACACATCCAGAGAGCACACCCATTCAAGAAGACTGCCAATCATTGTTCTTCAATCACTGTTGGACCAACAACCCTGCCTTCGAGGTTCCTGTTGGAGATGACGAATCATGCCATTGGCACATTGAATTATCGTCTCTGGGAGCGTCTGGGAGCATTTTGGAGTTGGCAGATGAGAATCCCACGGTGATCAAATGTCAGAGTTGACTGGATCGATGCAGTGGCCTCCTCATCTGCCAGGAAGCACCTTGATGTGCCGGCCACAAGCATGGGCCTGCCGACAACAAGTCTGGAAGCTGGCCAGAGCACCGGCCATCAGCCTGGGAGCACCTCGAATCACAGTAGAGCTGTCTGTGAAAAACAACACCTTCTTTGGGAACACCGCAGGGGCACCTGCCAATCCTAGCTACTGCTTATTGTCCAACAATTTTGAAAATTCATGTATTCAGTTTGTATTCTCATCTATGTATCAATGTATCTATGGAGCTACCTATCTACACGCGGTATATCTGGACCGGCTACAGGCGGTGTGCGATTGTATATTGAGGTGCGCCAGAAAATGATGATATATTGCGCTCAGAGATACACTTGAAGGCCGTATTGTGTGAGCTTAGAGATGCATTTGGAGGCCATGATGGAGTGAGGTTGGAGATGCACTTGCAGGTGGAGATCGAGTGAACACAGAAATGCACTGGGACATAATCCGGCGGGTGTGGAGGTGCTACGTGGGTGCAATGATTATAAGAACTTGGAGACCACGATCGAGCGTGATTGCAGATGCACTTGCACACAGTACTGGTGTGAAGTGGCGGGCCATCATCTACCAAGCTTGGAGACGAACTTTGAAGGCCATGACCAAGCGAGATCAGGGGAATAGTCAGAGGCGGTCGATGGGAGGTTCACCGGGTCCCAATACTCTATTCAGTACCCAGATAACTCACAACTGTGAGAATGTGACGAGGTAACTGTGACTTTCAGCTCTCATGGAGAGCTGGCTGGTGGCAGTCAATATTGTAGGAAGGCATGCCGCAAGCAGATGCTACATTCAGGTGTTAACTTGTCAGCATGTTAATGAATGGAAGACAGGCGATCATCGGTGCATGCTATACTCGGTTTATGCTGTACTTGGTGGATGCTGTACTTGGTGTATACTGGACTCGGTGTATGTTGTACTCAGTGTTAACTCATGAAGATGGTGTGGGGAGTTGGTGAGGGGTCACATAACTTTGGGTTCTGCGATGATAAGAGAGGTGTGGATGAGAAAGAAAGATGGAGGATGAAGATGGGAATGATATGGAGAGTATGAGTGTATAGCAGAAATCTGCGGTATTGTTGAGCTGATTGGAAGTACGGATATCACTATGCCAAGGACAATGATGAAACTCGCCTCTTTTGTTGTTATCACCATTAGTCATCGATCAACCTTATGTCGATGCGACAAGTCTCGTTACACGATACAATAGTCATACCTTCGCATACGCCCGCGCATACTTCACTGCTCGAGCTCACGCCCCCGTACAACAGGTTCTGAGCCCTTGCTTTTAAAAAGGGAACCGACGGTTAATGCTTCAATTTTCGTTCGTCGAGTGGAGGTCAACATCGTCACGGAGAAGTGTCTCCACAAGCTAAGCAAATACCCCGCATTCCACAGTGTTTCTGACAGCGGCTGTTGGACATCACCCGTACAGTCTGAGAGACTACGATAACTGACGATTGCGATATAAGATAAAACATCTCGTCACAGGATGAGTTCGACCACGATCACCATGACCAAGTTCAATGGCACAAACTATGCACAATGGGCAACGGAGATGGCACTACTTCTCGAGCAGAAGCAAGTGTATGGTATCATCAAAGGATATGACAACAAGCCAGAAGAGCCAGCAGCAAACGCGACCGCTACAGAGAAGGCCGCTTTCAAAGACTAGATGAATTGTCATGGTGTTGCCAGATCGACTATCCTGCTCGGCAAGGAACCGATGATACAAGCGGAATATACGGTCGTCGACGATACGAAGACGCTTTGAGAAAAGCTTGCATCAGCCTATAAGTCAAAGCTGAAGCTCAACATCTTCGAGATTAGGGAAGACCTTTGGAGCATCAAGCTACAGGACTGTGGAGATGTCGACAGCTGTGCATCGCAGATCGATCGGAAAGTCAAGGATTACAATCTGTGCGCTGGGCCATCGACCACTGACACTGATGCTACCGATACGGACTCTGCAAAGACATTTGCCAGGATGAGTGAGCAAGAGCACATCTTCTACCTCCTTCGCGGAATCCCAAGGAACAACGAGTGGAAAGTCTTCCTGGAGCTCATGATGGACAACATGCCACGATGACCGCCACCCCCGATGAGATCATCACCAAGCTCGTCGAAAAGGAAGCTCCAATCAAGAGAGAGAATGGGCTCGCTCCACAAGCTCTGCTCTTTGCAAAGAAGGGTGGCAAAGGTGGTGGTAATGGCGGTAAAGCCGGTAAAGGCCGCAAAAGTCCAAGGAGGGATAAGAGAGATAATAAGGGAGACAACGATAGGAAAGAGAAGGATTTCCGGAGGTGCTTTCATTGCCAGCAGCGACGGCAGACCACCGAGAACTGCTTGAGCAAGCAACCCGGCGATCCTCCTAAGTCTGCCGATACTGCAGCAAAAGCATCCACTGAGACTACCTCGACTCTCAGCACTTCGATCGAGAACTACTGGATGGTGGCCAGCTCAAGTGCTTCATCCAGTGATTGGTTCATCGATTGCCGATGCACGACTCACATCTCCGGCCGTCGATCAATCTTCATCATTTACACCGAATATCCTCCGTTTACGAACAAGGTGAAGGGATACGATGGGGTCACATTGTTTGCATCCGGATATGGAAGTGTTAGGTTGATTTGCCAGCTGCCAGATGGAAAGATGGAAACGATCATACTTCAAGAAGTGGTGAATTTGCCAGGATCGTTCAATCGCATCTCACAATCTCAGATCATGGACAAGGACGTCAAAGTTGAACCAGTGAATCACTATGTTCTCAACCTCTACAATCGCCATGGCAAGTTGATTGCCACTGCACCTCAGGTCGATGTGCTCTTCGTTCTGGATTGAGTTCTGGATCGCGCTCTGGAATCGACAGAATATACCGACATCGAAGACAGCTGCCTCCTGGCACTTAAGACGACTGGGCATGCATCCCGGCACAATGCAGAGAAGCGGATGTTATGGCACTGCAGCCTGGCACACGTCAGCCTGAAGGCCTTGGAGATCTTGCCGACAATCACTGACGCTCCGAAGATGACCAGGAAGTGCGATTGCAAGAGCTGCATCAAGTGCAAAATAGCTCGAAAGCACTTTACTCCCACGACCTTCGGTGCTACTGAGCCTTTACAGCTCGTGCACTTGGACAAATGCGGTCCCCTGGAAACAGCCTTCGGGGGTGGTCGATATATGCTGCTCTTCATCGACGACGCCACGAGACATACGGATGAGTACATATTGAAGTACAAGTTTGATGCCCTTGAGAAATTCAAAGACTGGAAGGCTCCTAGAGAAAAGGAGTCGGGCAAGCAAGTGAAGTGATTTCGTACACATGGAGGCGGTGAGTACACCTCCAAGAAATTCGCAGAATACTTACAATCAGGGGGCATACTGAAGGAAATGACTACGCCCTACACCCCTCAGTCTAATGGAGTCGTCGAACGGGCGAACCGCACGATCATGGAGCGTGTACGATGCATGCAGGACGACCCCGGACTTTCGACTAAGTACTGGGCATTTGCAGTCTCAGTGGCAGTCCATCTCAAGAACCGCACTCCGAGGTGATTGGGAGTCGGTAAAACCCCGTATGAGGCCTGGCATGGGAGGAAGCCAGTATTGAAACATCTGTGTGTGTTAAGATGCTTGGCTTTCGTCCACGTTCTGAAAGAGAAACGAAAAAAGCTGGATTACAGAGCCACTCCCGGCATATTCGTTGGGTGCAGCATATTGACCAAGCAGTACTTCATATACGAACCATTGGCAAAGACGCTTCACCCCTCCCGAGATGTGGTATCCAGAGAAGGGAAGCGGTACACAGCACCGAATGCTGCAGATGAAGCAATCTTGAACAAGCACTTCTACACAGATGTCATCGAGGAACCCAAAACCAAATCCATAGAGAGGCAACCAACCGAATGTCGAACGGAGGAGCCATTGGACGACGATTTACCTCCGGACCCTCCGAAGCTGAACATGAAGTCACGAGAATTGGCTGGCCTTGAGACGTCACTTGGAGATGCATGGAAGCCCGCGGCCAAAGGTAGTCGCCGAAACTGCGCTGGCAAGTTGGCCGAGTCTGCACAATCGGCTCTCGAAGATGATGAATTCGTGGATATAATACCCATCTACGCTGCCGTTGCGATCTCCAATAATCATGATCACGAGGATGGCATCGACGATTCAAAGTCTTACAAAGCAGCAACTGAGACTCCGCTCGCCGACAAATGGGATACGGTGATGGAAGAACAGTGACATGCAATTGGTCAGCATCAAGTCTTTGGAGATCTCGTGGAGCTTCCGGAAGGGAGAAATGCTTTGCCAAGTCACTGGGTATACAAGATCACGCGTGATGGAGCAGGCAATGTGCAGCGGTTCATGGCCAGGCTAGTCTGTGGAGGAAATCGCCAAATCGAAGGCATCGACTACCAGGCTACGTATGCACCGAGCACTCACTTGGGCCACGTTAGGCTGGCACTCGCCATCGCCGCCCAGTACGATCTCAAAATCTCTCAAATGGATGTATGCATGGCTTTCTTGGGAGTTGACTTGGAGGAAGAGATCTATATGCACCCGCCGCAGGGATATTTTCGTTTCCTCCAAACAGGGAGATTAACAAAGACTTTGCGGAAGATGGTACTCTGCTTGAGAAAGTCTCTCTATGGCCTGAAACAGTCTTCGCACGTTTGGTATGGCACTTTTAAGGACTGCGTGATCTCGATTGGGTTTGTGGCATCACGTGTCGATGGAGGACTGTTCATGCTCCATAATATGGATCATGACATTGTTGCCGCGGTCGTTGTGTACATCGATGATCTCCTCATCATTGCTAACAAGGGCTTGATTGGGCAGATCAAAGATAAGATGAAGAAGAGGTCCCTGATGCATGATCTTGGGAGTGTCTTCCTCTATCTCGGCATGAACATCGAATGCAATCGGGAGCATCACATGATCGTCATCAATCAGCACAGCTACATTCGGACGATCTTGGCGAAATTCAGAATGGTCGAGTCCAGACCAGTTGCCACGCCGATGGCATTGAGGCATCACAGGAGGAATACCGCCAAAGAAGCCTGTGATCCGAGCATATACTACTCGATGATCAGAAGCCTCATGTATGCAATGACCGCCAGTCGGCCTGATATCGCATATGCCATCGGAGATCTCAGCTGGTACAATCACGACCCGAGCAATGAGCATAGGGTAGCTCTCAAGCGCGTGTTCCGGTACCTCAACGGCACGAAGGACTGGGAACTGAGTTTCGGAGGAGCACTCAGAGGAGCACTGGAAGGAGAAGGCACACCAAGATGTTATGTCGACTCAGACTATGTTGGATGCCCGGATGACTATCAATCGACAAGTGGACTGGTCATCACCTTCAGAGGAGCGGTCGACTGGCGATCGAGAAAACAGAAGTCCACTGCCCAGTCCACAACCGATGCCGAATACTATGCCTTAGGAGTAGGCTGCATGAGACTCACACAGATCTCGCATCTCTTGAACAAACTCGGCATCCCAATGATCCCTCATGTCTTCTCCGATTCCCAGTCACTGATTGCAAGCATCAAGAACAGTATCTACTGCAGGACTACAGTTCCACACATTGTGACCAGGTACTACCTTGCTGCAGATATGGCTAGAAATGGAGAGATTGACTTGAGCTACATACCGACTGCTGAGATGCTCACCGACTGCTTCACAAAGCCACTGCTGAAGCCCGCCGTCTTGAAGCAGTGTGCTGTGATAGGAATGATCAGGATTGGACTCGGAAATGGCTTCGGGATTGGAATTAGAAATGGCCTTGGAAATAGCCTGGATGTGCTCCGAAATGGTCGCGGGAATGGTATCGGAATTGGAAGTGGAAATGCCATTGGGAATCCCATTGGAAAGCAAATTGATTGATTGGGCACATTTGTTTCAAGGAGATCCACAATGTTTGCTTGGCCCCTCTTCTCCTTTGTTTACTGTTTTGTTTGAAACAGACGTGATAGCCGTCCTGGAGGAGTGTTGAGTTGATTGGAAGTACGGATATCACTATGCCAAGAACTATGATGTAAGTTGCCTCTTTTGTAGTTAGCACCATTAGTCATTGATCAACCTTATGTCGATGTGACATGTCTCGTTACACGATACAAAAGACACCCTCGCATACGCCCGCGCACACTCGACTACTTGAGCACATGCCACTGTACAACATTTGCATGAGTTGTCCGGCTTGGGCAAAACAAAGTACCTCCCCTATGTTTAATCAATACGGATCCTGGTGGCTATGATAGCAGTGCAAGTGATCTCCACCAACTGGCTGGAGTGGCTCAAATCAGAGTCCTGCATGGCTTGATGAGTTGACAGAATGTCATGAGATCAAAGATATACTAGATTCTGGGGTCTGGTATCGACCATATGCAGCAGCCGACAGAGAATGGAGACATGTTCCTGTCTGATGAACCATCATTTGAGATTGTTAGGATGCTTCATCCAAATCTGGCTCTTCAGATATTCAACCGACATAATCTTCCTAACCGAAACAAATTGTCAAAAAGGTCGTTTGTAAGCCACACTATACTGCATAAATTCATCTTTTCTCTGTCATTTTGAAGTGTATTACAGTTCTGATGATGGAATTGTTAGAGTGGGATTTCATAGGCATTCATGATTATTTGTAATATACAGTATAGAAAGAAATCAATTGTTAAGCTAAAATACTAGTGCCCAGCAAGCCTTTCTCATGATTAATGGAATGGGTAGAATTTGGAGAAAGATGGCGCAACACTTCAAATTCCTTGACATTTGTATATTTGATGTGCCCTGGAATCCAGAGGTCACATAAGTATGTTAAAGTCAATACAATGAAAAAGCACAATTCATCCACATCCAGGTGCACCAGAGAACTCTCGGCATTTATCATGGCTCTCATTACAACAGATTGAGAACTGCATATATGCCAAACCCATATGGCAATGAAGTCAGTCTAGGTAATATTGAGTACAAATGTCCAGATACGAGAAAACAGGCTGGCTCATTCGTGGCGAAGCGGCAGAATTTCCTGGCATATGATCGAAGTTTAGATGCATGTGTGAATCCTCAGGACATGTCTTGAGTTGTGTTTTGACATATGCAGCACAGCATATTTGCTAATCCCATTTGTCAATGAGACTGCTGAGGCAATATTGAGTACAGGTGGCAGCATAGAGGACCCAGCTTGCATTTTCGGGGCAAAGTCATAGCGTATAGTCACATATTATCAATGTTCAGGTGCACCGGAGGGACCTGTGTACATATTGTTATCACTGATTGATCACTGCCTACATTCCAATCCCATTTGGAAATAATGACACTCAATGCAATATTGAGTACCAATGTCCGAATATTCCTGGCTAAGCTGCTGCTTTGCTGGCCTATCTTCAAAGGTGCAGTGCATCAGAGCATCCTGGGCATATCGTTATGACAGAACTAGCACAGCATATTTGCCAACGCCATTTGGCAATAAAGAGAGTCAAGGTGGTAATTATTACCAGTACTAGAATATGAGACATGCAGTCACTTATTCGTGGCAATACCGTAGCATTTGCTGGCATATCAAAGAAGTTTGGGCACACCTCAGATCAGCATCCCTGTGAGTCAAATGCTGAGTGACAACTCAGGTATCCATTCCTAAGTTGAAGCTTTCACAGCATAGCATGTCTTGGCGAATGATTCAACTTTGGGCAGAGCTGGGATCTGTAATCTAGTCGAGGCTGAGGTTCTGGGATTTGTATAAAGCCAATTATGAGATGCTGCGACTCATTACAGATGTATTATTTCAACCCAGGAACCCCTCAAGAGCATAAAATAAGCTACTGAAGAGAATGTACCCCAGTCTGTAGAGCGCTTAATATTTTTGTTTGGTTCAGTCTCTTCATGCTATCTTCAACTCTGAATCAGTGGACATGGTGCACACAGATTTTCACCTATCAAGACACTTCACATTTAGGTGCAGGGAGTTAATCCAGCTTAGCCCCTACAAATATATGAATCTATGCTTGATCGGCATCTGAAGGCCACTGCTAAAATGCCATGAACTGTCAGCTCTGTGACAATTGTCCATTGGAGGAAGGTAGCCACCGCACCACTAATCCATAAATGCACAGACCTGGCCAATTAGTAACCTCAGTTAAGTCGAAATTGACTAAGTGGTACATTTGGACATATACTTCCAAATCCTAGAATAGCTTCTGCAAGTTTCGCCTTTGTCAAAAGAGCTGGAGTTTGAGAGTGAGTATCTCAATAGACAGACTATGCTCAGCAACTCTACAACCTGGCTGGCAACTCCCGCTCACCCAGGTACTGCACCTTCTGAAAGAGGCCTAAGTCTTCAATACTTTGAATACAGACTTCACTGGATTCTAACTGAATGTATATTTACGCGGCCAAAACTCGCATCTGAAAATAGATTATGTGAACCGATTTCCATCAAGAGTATAGTTCAAAGAGAGAGAAACCTGCAAGCTTGAGTCTTGAAAGATAGATTCACAGAGTGCAATCAACTGCCAGAGTAAGGTGAGCCAGCAATCCCCCGCTGTTGAATTGAAACATAACTATTTAAACTTCGGTGCACCTCAATTCCCCGGAATTCCATATATTCTATCACTCCTTTGCCCAGCATGAGATGACATCTCACTATGTATTCATACCATTGTAGTATATATCATCCAACTCCAACATTCAGTTCAACTCAACATTGTAGTTGTGAGATGCAGAATGAATGTGTAAATTAGCAGTGTACGATGTACTAGATAATAGACACACAATCAGAATGTGAGTGAGTATATATGACAGATTTGTTAGCCTTCTTGGCATTGATGAGTAGTGCTTGAATCAATCAGAATACCCCTGATTCATCAATCTCACCATACCATTATTGCTCTACACCTGTATCTCTCCATCGTGTACCAAATTCTCTCTCTCCCCCATTCAATTCAATCTGCATGTTATTGTGCTGACATTGATCAGACAAACATGTGGAAGGGAAGTTATGCTTCCAATATTGCCATATAGACTGCTAACTTAACTACAGCATGCTACTACAATGGAATATGGTCAAAAACTGAGCGTGCTTCTGGCAGCTATACCACAAATGCAAATTTATAATATTTCTCCTCCATCAATAACAAACTCGGCTAGAACCCTTGCAACTCAGCTGTGACTCACAAGATCCAAAATCTGGCAAGTTCTGCAGATTCTCAATATGGCACAAATTCTAGATCATGTAGTCCCCTTAACTGTTCAAACTTTCATGCATAATCATTCAGTTTAGAGTCATAGGCAGGGGCACATATTTTCATTCAGATTCTCAGTGCTCCATTTGGCCAGCACCAAGGGTTAGTAAATGTCATGAGTTTTCTTCCAGTGCATCTGGTTCAGGTGCATCTGGTTCTATTCGATACCCATTGGCTATAGCCAACCTACAATTCATACTTCCATGTAGAATGTTGCTGATAGGAGTTGCTAACATTCTGCATTAGGAATTCATCTATTCTGGTGCACCTGACAAGGAATCCGTCATTTTTGGTGCACCTGACAACATCCTCAATCACAACACTATACTACCTTCTGCATGATGAATATGAACTATCGATATCATCTCTGCAGAATCCGGTCAAGGTGCGCCTTGAATCACATCCTTCTCGACTATGTGCAACTTCATGCTTCATTTCTCCTTGTATTCTATTGCACGTAATCCTATATTTCTTTCTTATATGCACTCTTCCACATTCCCCAACTTTCTATCTTCATTACAGCAAATAGAACCTACACCCAGACAGGTGAGGAATCTCCATTCACAGAAAAATCAAGAAGCACACCTTGAGTGAACACTTGCTTTCAAGAAAGCAGCCAATCATGATTGTCCATCGAATGTTTGTCTTCCATTTTTCTGACTTTGTGCATTGTGTTGCAGATTACTAATGTCCCCAATTTCATTAATACAGCAGGATAACGATACCAATCACGAGATAGATGGTAACGAATGTCAGATGACTGGAAAGTTTACCAAATCATCTGACATCCCAGAAGATGATTTGGATCAACCTTCAGTGGTCCTTCATCTTGGCCAGGCACGCTGGGACTAGTCATTACAAACGGCACAGATTCCACTGCGAAAGACATTGAACCCGGCAGATACTGTTATTACATGCCCTCCACTTCCAAATTCCGGAAATCCAGCTGGGGCAATGGTACAACCACAGCTCAAACCCCAAATGATAACCCTCCTGAACACACTATCGTACTCTGACTATGCACCATCTACACCAGCACTGACACAACCCAATGTCTGGGAAAAGTTATTCTGTTACATGTAATCTACGATAGCTAATATAATCTACATTAACCTCCCACAACACTGATAACACCAAATGATACAAACCACCCCAGAGCCATTCCCTGTATCACCCAATAACACACCAGTAATTTACCGATAATATATCTGTAATTTACAGATAGAACAACTGAATTATTACTGTTATCGAACTGCACCACATGTATTATATACTGCAACTCATGGATGATACTGTATATTCATTACAGTTACTCATTCATATGGTACTGATATCTCCTTTGGCATCTGTACATGGACTGTTTTAACTCCGACATACTCAGTTGGACAACAATGACAAGCACAAGCACACACTCTGACTCTCATGACTCTGACCAGCTTGCTCCTACAACTCTGACATGCTCACTCTTACAACTCTGAGATACTCACTTTTAAAGCTCTGACATGCTTTGCCTAACTGCTCTGACATTCACACTCTTACCTCTCCGACGATGTGCCTTCGTTGGGAGCAATCTGGCAGCGTTGGATCCAGCTTCCCTGAGAGGGGTGAAACTGACTTCGCTGGGAACAAGCTGGTAGCGTTGGATCCGGCTTCACTGGTACGGGTGAAATTGGCTTCACTGGGAGTGGTGGATCCGGCTTTGCTGGTTGGGGTGAAACTGGCTTCGCTGGGGGCATGCTGGTAGCAATGGATCTGGCTTCGCAGGTAGAGGTGAAACTGCCTTTGCCATTAGTGGTGCATTTGGCTTCGCTGGTAGCAATGGATCTGGACTCGCTGGAAGCATGCCGGTAGGGGTGGATTTGGCTTTGCTTACTCACTTTTAAAGCTCTGACATGCTTGATCTCACGGCTCTGACACTCTGGCTTCGCTGGGAGCAAGCTTGTAGCGGCAGAATGCTCACTCTCACCTCTCTGACAATCTGGCTTCGCGGGGAGGAAGCTGGTAGCAGTGGAATGCCCAATCTCACCTCTCTGGCAATCTGGCTTTGCTGGGAGAAGGCTGGTAGCGATGGATCGGGCTTCGCTGGTAGTGGTGAAACCAGCTTCGCTGCAAGCATGCTCGTAGCATCGGAATTTACACTCTCACCTCTCTGCCAATCTGGCTTCGCTGGGAGCAAGCTGGTAGTGGTGGAATGCTCACTCTCACCTCTCTGACAATCAGGCTTCACTGGGAGCAGGCTGGTAGAGGTGGACCTGGCTTCACTGCGAGGGGTGAAACTGGCTTGGCTGGGAGCAAGCTTGTAGCGTTGGATCTGGCTTCGCTGGTAGCAGTGGATCTCGACTCATTCACAGCATGCTGGTAGGGGTGGATGTGGCTTCACTGGTAGCAGAGAATCTGGATTCACTATAAGCGGGCAAGAAGCTATGGATCTGGCTTTGCTGGGAGCAAGCTAGTAGCAGTGGATAAGGCTATACTCATAGCAATAAATCCGGATTCGCTATGAGCTGGCAACAAGCTTTGGATCTGACTTAGCTCCCACATCTCTGACATGCTTCATCTCACTGCTCTGACATGCTCACTCGTACTTCTGTGACAATGTGGCTTCGCTGCGAGTGAGCTGGTAATTGTGGATCCCACTTTGCTGGTTGGGGTGAAACTGCTATTGCTGGTAGCAGTGAATCTGGCTACCCTGGTAGCAGTTGATCTGGCTTCGCTGGGAGCAGGCTGGAAGTGGTGGATATGGCTTTACTGGTAGCACAGAATCTGGATTTGCTATGAGCCGCCAAGAAGCTTTGGATCTGGCATTGCTCCCACAACTCTGACATGCTTCGTCTCACTGCTCTGACATGCTCACTCTTACCTCTGACAATCTGACTTCCCAGGGAGCAGTAGCGGTGGATCAGGCTTTGGCGCAAGTTGGCAGGGGTGTATTATATTCAGCTCATGGAGGAATATTCTAAGAGTAATATACCCGATGGTGGTGATGGTAATGGTGGTGATGGTGATGGTGGTGATGGTGATGGTGGTGGTGGTGATGGTGATGGTGGTGATTGTGATGGTGGTGATGGCGATAGTGGTGATGGTGATTGTGGTGATGGCTATTGTGGTGGAGGTTACAATTGATAAAAAGGAGTTGATAGAATGCATGCAGTATGAGAAATTTGCTTCATTCTATAATTTAATATTACACACCGTAACACTTGCATTACATTAGCATAATACATCCCTAATTGCCAATGTACACGATACGCAGTCATAATCTATAGTAAGGAACCATGACACTGGTAAAAGTGATATTATATCTCCATTACGCTTGCACCGACGCTTTCCCCAATTGACGTCCAGTGGAGACTACAGAGTTCCACAACTGAAGGCCAGCCGAGATCAGAAAGTTCTACAATGCCAAGGAGCTACTTATGATGGTGTGAACAGGTTCATGAAGGGAAACGTATTCACAAAGTCTCCTTGCCCAATGTTTTCTGATGACAAGTACTCGACGGTAGAAGGTGCTGGGATACTAACCATTGATGTGCAGGATCATCCACGGGTATTTGCAGGTACTCCTGTAGGTTCACCATCTGTGTGTCAATAGCCTGGTGGTCCATTTCTCAAAATTAATCCACAAACATCAGATGCTCCAAGTCTTGTATTTTGTTAAATGCTCCTCTACCAGACTTACGATCTTGACTGCTGCCTAACATATAGATTGTTACAACAGATCATTAGTGCCATTCGAAGATGGTTGGCACATAGGGCATGGTAAAGTGTTATCTGTAGTTACCAGGTGGATTTGGGCTCTGAGACAGAGCTTCATATCCAGATTAAGGAGCTTCTGTTTGACGATGACTATCTCTCAAAGGTCATTGATGATTGGAACTGATGGTTAACCCCCATGGAAGTGCTTGATCATATTTACGATCAATTTTTCTTCACTGCCAACATCTCTGGGCAGCAGCCTGCTACAGCCCAGTATATCCAACCTCTCGCTCCACAGACTGTAGCGCTGGCAGCCGCAGCTATTCAGTGTCTGTTGTCTCATTATGACAGCAGAAAGAAGGCTACAGCTTTGTTTTCTCAAGATGAATATCATGGTACATTGTACCCATCCCCTGTGATAAATTTTACTCTTGCAGCCACTACACTCATCAATCACAAATTGGTGGGCCGCTTGACACACCCCCCTCTGGTGCAACTTCACCTTGATAGGCAATCCATAGTGCCTGTCAGTGCTCCTCTATTTCATTCCGAGCTCTATACCCCACTTTGTATGCTCCTCAGCTTGGGTTGGGATATCCTCAATTCCCGCTGGCACTTCTCAGTCTGGATTGTGGTTTCTATATTGCATACAACATTCATTACCGCCCCCCCCCCTCTTCAGTGCTTCTCCATCTGGATTGGCACTCCTCTATTCAATCGGCACTTCATACCCCACCGTTTGGCCCTCTTCAATCCCCCTCAGCACTCTATACCCTAGAGTTAGCGGTATTCTTTTTCATTCCACGCTCCTCCAACGCCTTCTGTGTACAACTCTTTTCCACACAACACTCCCCATCAGGCGCTCCGCTTCTTCTGGTAGTTGCTTGCCTTTTTTGTCCAAATATATCGTATTGCCTTTCAAAAGCCTATTTAGATTTGCAGCAAGCTAACATCTCATTATATCTGTGTTAGATATCACAAATCAATCTGAATGACATTGGAATTCAATCTCATCCTCTTGCCAGGTACGAATAGTAAGCAAATACAAGCATCACCTACCGCCTCTTTGTGCCATTGATACATAGTGTGTTCTTACTTTTGTCGGCCCTGATGAGATGGGAGAAGTACTGGGGGACATTGACACCATGTTGAATTGATATCATTCAATTGGTTGGTCAGGTTATTGATTTGGTGTACCTGCATATATGTTTGAATCACTCACTATTTTCTTTGGTTTGTTAATGTAGTGACGCAAACAATACCATGTTGAAGAAGATGATCGCTAGTAAGATTCAGAAGTCATAATGAACAGTAGTCCATATATCATATTCGCCTTTGAGGGAAATTGATTTGTTGTGAACATCATGACTATCTCAGATACCACCTGCAGTCCTACCAATGGATATCCACAATAACCCAGGCATCTCTCAGAGTTTGTTTGTGATTACTGCATTGGTTCAGTGACACTCCCAGGTTTACCAAAAGTTCTGTCTGGCACTACAATGTGTTCTCAAACTGACTACAACCTCTCCCATGGGATGCCTGTACCAGTCATCAGAGATCCCAGTTAGTCTGCAGGCCAGCCGGAATGCCCTCATAGGGTCTGATTTTCTCCGGACATTGACGCTTCTCAGGTTACACTCCACATCCTCTCAGACTCTCCTGGTTGCTCCCAGGGACTAACATACATTTTGCTAATGCAGTTCATTGGTTTTCCATCTTGAGTAGAGTACTGTTTGAAACAAGGTATTTCATAGCTTCCTGCCTCAAGCACTGCATTCGCTTTAGAGTTTCTGCTTCCCCCTACTTCAGTCTCCCCAGTCTTTCACCTAACTCCTGCCATCTTCTGTTGTACTTCTCTGTCAGCTTTAACCCAAGCAATAGTTCATATGATCTCCCCCTCCTCTTTCTTTTTGGCTGTTGTTCCACCTGTATCTGTCATTACCTTGCTTCAATTGTTTCCTTGAGCTCATCCTCCTCTTGTTGCTTGAGCTCCCCATCCTCTCATGGCAGCTGTAAGATGCCATCAGCGCCTCAATTCATCCTCCCAGGAATATGTTAGAAAATGAAAGCAATAAATCATATCCACATGATCCAGTGGGTGATGAGTGTTCCTCACTGGTTTTTGCTTGACAAGTTTGGTTGATGTACAAATGTGTTCCCAAATGTGTCCACATGGAATCTGACCCCATATGTGTTGTTGCAAATCTTCTTATGTGTATTCAGCAGTTCACATCACTCATGTGTCCCCATGTCATGTCACTTCATGGCTTTGCTTGACAGCCCACTCTTATAGTGACATGGGTGCTGATCCTTATGTTTGTCATCTGGCTGTAACATCACCTCCCACTCTCCTTTGCTGACATCAACTCCAATGACTATTTGCCCAGTGCCAATGCGAATGTCTAACATGTTCAATGCAGGAGCATTGCAGAGAGCTGTCTTCAAGATTGCCATAGATTCCATTGCTGTGGTCTCCTATTGAAATATGATATCCTTCAGGAACATCTGGGGTTGCAGATCTGCGACTATTGCATACACAGGGAACAATATTTAATAGTATGTGGAAAGCACTAAACATGTCCTCCACTAAGTACAGATCTCACACTGGGGTGGATTCCATACCTTGTTCCCCTTTCCCTCTTGCGGTCACCATCCTGTCTCTACATAGATACACCTGACTAATTTTACTCCATTCTAGCACCAGTTGGTAATTACTGCAGAAATGGTGGCTACAAGTCACTTTATATCAGCAAGTATGTTATTGAGATTCGGGCAGTGTTTCATCCGAAACCTTCCAACCCCAGGCAGCACTTGTATTTCTTCCTCCCTGTAGCAACTCTTTGGACCTTTCACTCCAACAATGACAATCAATATTTGGGCAACTGAGTCCAGCCATGTGTAGTGTTAGCAACGGTTCCAACCCGCTAGAACGGTTCCGGGTTAGGGTTGGGACCGGAACCGAACCGTGGCAACGGTTTTTACCACACGAAAACCCGGACCGTTGCCATTGGGCCGGTTTTACCACC
>Ga0307515_10000716_pt1 | contig 76332 bp, 83 predicted proteins | sample 17_EM_MG_FD_194513 | JGI IMG/M metagenome (GOLD analysis project Ga0307515, IMG submission 194513) | Populus trichocarpa ectomycorrhiza microbial communities from riparian zone in the Pacific Northwest, United States - 17_EM | ecosystem: Host-associated > Plants > Roots > Unclassified | place...
GGTCAATGAAGCGAATGTCGAAATGGAAGGAATGGCTTCTCTCCTGGCAGACATCGACAAGATTGCCAAGGAGAATAAGATCAGTGTGTTGAAGCTGATGGACTTCGCAGCAAAGAAGCTGATCGGTGAGACGGCCAAAGTGGTGTATCGCCGCAAACGCGAGCCGAAAGCACCAAAAGAACCGAAGATGGTTGCTGCCAAGAAGGTTGCAGCGAAGACCTCGAAGAAGTAAACAACCTCTACTCACTCACAAGGGCCTAAGGGCCCTTTTTCTTTGTCTGTACGTTGAGCGACCGACCATAAATACCGGTTCACAAAAGGGAGAACCGAAATGAATGAAGAACAAATTAACGCCATCGTGCGTCAAATGGAAAATGAATTGAGTGAGCGATGGGCATTGCTTCCCCGTTGGCTAGAGGAATCGAAAGATGTGCCAAAGAAGCTGTACGTCGATGAGATTGAGTACGTGGCTGATGAATCGCTAGAGAACGACACGGCTGTAGGTGTGTTCGCATCGCTTGACGAAGCTCAGAGCAACTTTGCTGGCTTCGTTGTCAGCTGGTTGGTGGACAGGATCAACCAACATGCTCTTCGCAGCCGTGTGGCAGGCGAGAAGCTAGTGTTGAAGCTCGATGCCAAGTCAGAGATCGAGCACGAGTGGGTGAACGAGCATGAGGCTCACAGGTTCACGGCCAGTGTTGGCTTTGCTGTCGTCTCGTTACCTCAATGATTTCGAAAACAATAGTGGAAAAACGGAACACCAACCAAACAAGGACCTTCGGGTCCTTTTTTAATGTGCCAACGACCGTCTAGGAACGCCTAGAACACGTTTTTCCAGACCGTCTGGTGCATTGGCACTGTGGTTATGGAATAACTCGTTTAATCCAGATGCAGTTCGAGGTAAGCAGCCGCTTTTCTGAGCGAATCAGGGCTGTCACGAAAGAACCCGAGCCCTTTATTGCACGGAGCGCACAGGATTTTTCGAATCGCTCCTGTTGTGTGGCAGTGATCCAATGCAGACCTACCCGTACCTCTACACAATTGCGCTGCACAAATGGCGCACTGGTGATCTTGCTTGATCAACATTTCCTGCCACTCTGCCACTGTCACAGCATACTTTTTGAGAAGATAAGCCTTGTTGCTTAAATCAACTCGTTCTCGGTTCTCTTCCTTGTACTTCCTGCTGTACTCAATTTTGGCTTCCCTGCTCTCAAGGTACCGCTGGCGGTATCGTTCCTTGTTCTTTTCGTAGTACTCACGCTGTCGGTTCTTGGTTTGTTCTTCTGTTTGTGCCATGTGTAGGTCTCCTTGCGTCTATTTATGCAAGGCAGAAAACCACACACCAAAAACCGAATGATGGGTCTAAAAACAAAGAAGCCCACATCGAAAGATCGTGGGCCTCAGTGCTTTTACCTTGGAACTTCATTTAATGAACAAGTGCGAATCTCACGATTAGCAAATAACGGCATCTGATCTCCGTCATGTCTATTTATGTCGGATGTGGCTCCACCTGAAGTTCTGATGTGGCCTCCATGGACTCGGTTTCGATGCATTCCCGTCGAAGACGTATTACAGGGGGGCTTTTGCCCTCGGTGTTTTGATGTGATCCTACATTCGATGCGATGTATCAGCTAAGTACTCACTAACCCCCCCTGTAATTCTTTCTCTATGTATTTGTATTAAAGACTATTACAGGGGGGCTTTTGTAGGCTTTGTCTTGAGTAGTTGCTTGTGAGGAGCGACATCCGCGTGTAGCTTCTGCATCAGCTTCCAGGTCGTTGGGCTGTTCTTCACATGGCAGTGTTCGAACATGATGCGGTAGGAGCTTCTGTAGGACTCCCAAAGCAACAACACGACCTTGGCATAGAGATCGTCGTTTGCACGCTTGTAGTACCGTCCTAGCTTGAGAACGGCATGCTCAGCGTCCTTGATCGATGGCTTGGCATCGCGAGAGATGACATCCAGCAGTGCTCGTTGAATCTTGTTGGCCATCTTCTCGCTGGTTTCGTCGCCTGTGATCAGTTTGAACGTGTGGCGCTCAGTGCTGACGAGTGGAACCAGCTTGGACAGGTAGAAGTGCAAGCGTTCAAGCCACAGTTCGCCATACGTGCGCTCTGTAGAAATCGTTTCGGCTTGCATTGGTTCAGCGAATGCGGAGTCATCGATGTAGAACGACACCCCTGCTTTCAGAGCTTTGCCCTTGATGTTGTCGCGGAAGACTGCTGTGTGAATGACGGTGCTCATTGCGACCGTCCTGTTGAATAATTTGGCATTTTGGCGGGCCTTAAAAAAGGAAACCTCCGCAGTGCCCGCCAAGACGATCTGCAGAGGTTTCTCGATGAATGTATTTATTAGAACTGGCGGGCTCGTTATTTCTATTTAGTGTTCGGTTCAAAAAGTGAACTTAAAGCTCAGAATTGAACCGTCTCATTGATGTTGAATGCAGTCGCTAGTCCACACGTTGTTGTGGATTGTTTGCGGCTGATGAATGCCATGATTGAATCGGACGTTGGCTTGGGCATGCTCTTTGTGTAAGGCATTGCGGCTGTCCAACATGTGCGATTGCGGCTACCGACAGATTGCATGATTGCGTACGAACCACCAGCTTCTAGCTTGGTGAGCACCCAATGGTCGTGTGCTGATGCTGCTTTGAATGTGTACGTGCGACCACTCTTGTCGTGGAAGTTTCTGTACGTGCATGAATTCTCATCAACATGCTCAACGATGAGCGTGATGATTGGGTATTGGTGCGCGCGATTAGGATTTTGGGTGTAGTTCATTTCGTGTTCCTTGGTAATAGATCGGAGCGGTTCAGATTCCACTCACAATCTATTTACTCAAGGAGCATCGAAAACCCAAAACTTACTGTTGACTAATTCCAATCCAGTCACGCCATTCACGAGCAAATCCACGGAGGCTTTCTTCCTCTTCGATCAGCTCATCCAGGTCTTCTTCTGAGAACAGCATCAGTGCCGTTTCCATGTTGTGCTTGATGCGCGTCTTGAGATGACGCACTGCGGTTTCGTTGATGTTGTCTTCGATCCGCATCTCAGCAAGCCAGCAAAGGTGAAGCAGGTTTCCGGCTGCTCGCTTCATCTTGTCGCTCTGGTCCTTGATGGCAACCAGCAAGTTCTCGTTGGCGTTGATCGTCACGTTGCTCATGCTGCACCTCCTTTCCGGCCCAGCCAGAACTCAACCTCATCTTCTGGACCTGGCTTCCATGCACTCGCTGTGTCGATGCATTCCCGCATCTTGTTCAGCTTGAATGTCCGCTCCTTCTCAATCAAGTTTCCCGTCAGCTTGATTTTGCGGAGCGTGGAATCGATCTCTTCTGCTTTACGAAGCATTACGACAGCCGCCATTTCACAGAAAACTGCATCAGCGGTCATCAGCCGGAATGACTCAACGACACGATCCCACTCTGCCGCAAGCTCCCAACTCATTACGCTGAAGTCCATTTCGAGCGCCTTTGCGGTACGAAGGAGAGTCGGAACAATCGCAGCCAATTGCTTGTTCGTCTTGGCTTCAGCGATCAGCTCTTCGATCTGCCACACGGAAATGATCTTCTTGCTCATGCTGCATCTCCCTTCTTTGCCAGCTCGGCCATCACTCCCTTGATCGCCTCACACATTTCTTCCCACTCCCGGTACAGGTGCAGGTCGCCCATCTCTTCGAAAATCGCGCTCTTCCACCGGCAGACGTTGTAGGCAACGTTCACGGTCGCTGCGGTCCACGGATTTCCGGCGAAGTCCAGGTCTGAGTGGCACACCTGTTCGTGAATCAGGTTCAAGTCGCTCATCACCATAGAGATGATGTTTTCCAGTTTTCGTTTGTTTACGCTCATTTAAATAACTCCTTCAATAATGTCTTGTTGAATAACCGTCAGTCAGTGATTGCATTTGTAGAGGTAGAAGGTTTGATTCATTCCGTATCCTTCATCATCAAGCCGACACGAATGCCCAGGAACGCTGGCCCTGCACCTGCGTATGCGTTGTTCCGTTTCACCATCGAAAGAAAGCTTCTCGCTTCGTTGATGCTGCATTTCATTTCCACTTGAGTCATTCCCTCAATAAAGCCTAAGGTGGCTTCGTCTTCTACATAAATTGGCTGCATAAAATACCTTTGTTTAAGTTAAATGAATTAAAATTGAATACCTGCATGCGATACGCCTTAATAGGGATACGCTTTTGCAACCGATAACATTCCGGGCGCAGTTGTTCCCACTCAGTTCTTTCATTTCAGAACCTTTAGAACAACCTCTTCCCCGATACAGATTTTTAAAGAACCTATTCATTTCTGAATTCGCTCTGGCGATGCAGATGCGATGTAGTTAATGTAGGTTTTCATTACGCTAATAGCAGTACGCAAATCAATTGCTAAATTGATCTGTTAGTATTCGACGGATGAACTACGACAACCCGCACCGGCTCTGGTACGAGGCGCTACAAAGGAGCGACACCGAAAAGTGGTCGCAGAAGTGCAAGGACTTCCTGCTTGATGCGCGGGGGAAGCCTTGGGAGGACTGGTGGGAGGCGGTGGGGATGTACTTCGAGCCGTTGAAGCGCGAACAGCGGTTCACAGTGGCGGAAGTGACCAGCGAGCAAGAGGCGGCTGGTTGGTGGGAGGACTACGGGTGGGACGAGGACGTACGGCTGCTGTACGTCAATCTGCTTGAGCCTGACTCACGACTGCTGGAAGACTTTGCCAAGCTGATTCAGTCGTACAGGAAGAACAAGGCTGGCAGGCCCAGATTCGAAGCGATGGCGCCCGACTTCCCGTTCAGCCGCATTCCAAAGATCAAGGTGATCAACGACATGCTGACGGTGTGGGACTTGAAGCAAGCCGGTGGGAAGACGCTGTACGAGATAGGTGTAGAGGCAGGAGCGTCACCGAACCATGTGATCAAGGCTGGCGACACGAAGCAAGAGCAGACGGACAAGAAGAAGATGATGACGATCACAGTCGCCCGAATGCTTCAACGAGCAAACGACCTGATCAAAGGCGTCGAGCAGGGCTCATTCCCCACGTACTAGCCTGACGATCCAAGCAGGAAAGACAGTCGGGTTCGCTTCCATCTGGTCACTGAGCAAGTCATACAGCGCAAGGAAGTCGAGCTGGTCTTCCGTTGGCTCGATCACATCTGCGTAGTGCCGCACCTTGGCAGCGAGGTTGTCGAGCGTCTTCCATTCCTCAGCGGCAACAAGCATCTTGAAGTCGTCTGGTGATGCGTGCGCTACGTGCTTCCATTCATGGCGGTTGATCCCTCTGACCTCGTTCACGCACGCTCCAGATGGTTGGCAAAGGCGAAACCGACTGCCATGAAAGCCATTGGGGACAAGATGATGAGTAGTGCTGTGTAGTCCATGGAAGCTCCAAAAGTAAAAGGCCCAGAACGTGGGCCTTCTATTTATGGTGGGTCGCTCGGACTTGTGGTCGGTCGCTCAGTACTCAGATGGCAGCATGACGCATGTTGATGAGCGATCCGCCTCGGTCAAGATCCAGATGCGCGTCTTGCTTCGTGGAAGGATGTACGCACTGAGGACACGATTGCCGAACTTGAGGGCATCGTCATTCGCCTTCGCATCCTCCTTGCCGATGTCACCCCAGTCACCGTTTACATGCCTCGTGACGTACACCGCGGCATCTAACCCTTCGTCGTCCAGCGCACCTACAGCGCCTCGTGTCGCAACCAACTGACCAATCTCAAATTTCATGTGTGCTCCAAGTAAGGAGCGCCCACCGTCCCGTCGCTGCGGGTCGAAGGTCAAGGTGCTGCGGATCATCAAATAGGGTTGCCGTTTTCCCCGGGGAAAGTGGGGTCGGTCGTTCTCATTCCCGTTGTCATAAATACATGTTGGAAGGACGCTGAACAGCCTTTCAACTTTTACCAAGGACACAAAAATGGCAATCTTTAAACCCGCTCGATCAAACAACTTTCACTACAGCTTCATGGTCAACCGCAAGGTGTACTCGGCCACATGCGGAACAGCCAATCGAGCACTCGCAGTCAAGTTCGAAGCCAAGCGCAAGGAAGAGGTCTACAACGAGGTACACCTGGGTGTTGGCAAGACAAATGAGATCACGTTGAGCGCTGCGCTCGATCAGTACTTCGAAGACACAGAACACCAGAAGGTCATCAAGTCGTACCACACGAGTAAGACCAAGCTGCTTGGCTTCTGCAAGGATCGTGCGACGAAGAAACAGCTCAAGGTGTTCGGCTTCGCTGACACAACACTGATGCACGAGCTGACCGACCGTGACCTGCAAAGGCTAGTCACTGCACGCCGCAAAGAAGGCGTAGGGAACGCATCGATCCTGTACGACTTGGGCCTGCTGTCTGTCGTCATCGCACACGCAAAGCGCCTTGGGTTCAAGACTCCAACACTGGACTTCGATGAACTGAAAAAGGCGAATAAGATCAAGCCAACCACTGGCCGTCTGCGCTACCTCACGCTCGATGAAGAGAACTCACTGCTCTATGAACTGAACCGGGTTTCCGAAAGCGACAACGGCGTCAGTGGCATCCAACGTCAAGACACCCTGCACTTTGTCATGATGCTTCTGGACACCGGAGCACGTCACGGTGAGCTTGCAGGGTTGAAGTGGGAATCGATCGACATGGACAAGAAAGAGATTCGCCTCTTCCGTCCGAAGGTGCAGAACGAATCCGTGCTGATGATGAGCAATCGCGTGTTCGACATGTTGACGAGCCGCCTGACTGTCAAGCATAAGGATCAGGAGTACGTGTTTGAGGGCCGTTTCGGAGGCCACCGAGTGTTCGGCAGAACGTCATTCGAATCAGCTTGCCAGCGAGCGAAGCTGAAAGAGGTTACGTACCACACCCTTCGCCACACATTCGCCAGTCGAATGGTGCAAGCGCAGGTGCCGATCTACTCAGTTCAGCACCTCTTGGGACATACAAATGTAAGTACTACGGCTCGATACGCCCATCTGGCACCACAACATGCAGCCACTGAGGCAGCACGAGTGCTTAACCAACTACAAGGAGCATGAACATCATGCAAGAGACATTCATCGGCCTAGTTTTCATCGTTGTCGTCCTGTGGCTCATCGACAAGATTCCGTCTAAGAAGGACCCCGGCATCTTCGAAATCCTCCACAAGAAGCCGCGCAAATAGTCGTGTTACAGTACCAACAATCTCGACGGCTCGCAGGGCCGCAGAAACTGCGGAGCAGATCATTAGGGTCATGTAACCCTGTTGATTCCTGCGGTTTAGTGCGGCGAGTTGACGAGCCGGATGTCTTTCGTAATGAGAAGGTCGGGTGTTCGATTCATCTCTCCGGCACCATTTTCCCCAATGAAAACAACGCACCAGTCTTTGCAGACTGGTGCGTTGTTTTGCATTTGTCGGCACGATCTTGCGTACCGTGTGTGCCAGATTTGTGCCACGCGAACTCACATCTGCATGTGCGCTGGCGGGACGTGCGAGGTCAGGGCTCTGGTCGCCTCAGGGCAAGGGGCCCTCCGACATTAGCGGCCCGTGCAGCAGAAGGCTCTCCGCGTCGCATCAGTACGCCGGTTCGCTCCCCGAAAGCTGCTGCGCCACTTCGCCGATCAGGGAGCGCAGCCAGCGGTGCGCTGGATCGTGGCGGTATCGGACATGCCAGGCCATCTCCACCGGGAAGGTGCCGAGATCGGCAGGCGTCGGCAGGATCTTCAGGCGCTGATCGTGGGCCAGGCGGCGGCAGATCAAGTTGGGCAGCGTCGCGCAATAGTCCGTCACCGCGACCACTTCCGGAATCGCCAGGAAGTGCGTCACCGAGACCGCCACCTCGCGTTTGAGCCCCTCGCGCTCAAGCACCTGGAACAGGCCGGCGCGCAGGCGGCCGGGCGGCAGCATGTTCACATGCTTGAGCTGCTCGTACTGCCTCCTCGTGATCCTCTGGTCGATCTGCGGATGGTCGGCCCGCACGATGCACGAAAGCCCCTCGTCCATCAGGTGCTGCACGACCAGGTTGTCCGGCGGGTCGACGAAGCGGCCGAGCGCCAGCGCCGTCGCTCCAGAGACGACGCCGGTCTCCGCCAGGTCCGACCCATAGGGCGTCAGCCGCAGGCTGATGCCCGGTGCACGCTCGCGCAGGCGCGCCACGATGGCAGGCACGAGGACGAACTCGACATAGCTGTTGGGCGCGATGGTGACCAGCTGCTTCGCCTTCGCCGGGTCGAACTCCTGCTGGCCAAGGACCACGTCGTCCAGGCTCGCCAGCGCAGCCGCGATCACCGGCGCCAGTTCCATGGCCTTCTGTGTCGGCTGCATACCGTAGCGCTCACGGATGAAGAGCGGGTCGAGCAGCATCGCGCGCAGGCGCGTCAGCGCATTCGACAGCGCGGGCTGCGTGATTCCCAGCCGCTCGGCGGCGCGCGTCACGCTGCGCTCCTCGATCAGAGCCAGGAAGACCGGCAGGAGATTCAGGTCGTATCGCATCCAGATATATTGGATTAAGAATATCTGAAATTCAATAGATAAATTTGATGAATGGAATGGGCAGGCGCATTCTTCATACATCGAACACAACCACTGGAACCGCTATGTCTTCCGAAACCCTCTTTTCCCCCACCCGACTGGGATCCATCGACGTCAGTAACCGGATCGCCATGGCGCCGCTCACGCGTTCGCGTGCCGGCATGGATGGCGTGCAGTCGCCTCTGGCGATCGACTATTACCGCCAGCGCGCTTCAGCGGGCCTGATCATCACGGAGGCCACGAACATCTCCCGGCAGGGCCGTGGCTACGCTTACACGCCCGGCATCTACACCGATGCGCACGTAGATGCCTGGGCACGCGTCACCGACGCCGTCCACGACGTGGGCGGCAGGATCGTCATGCAGCTGTGGCATGTGGGCCGCATGTCCCACGTGAGCCTGCAGGAGAACGGGGCTGCACCAGTGGCGCCTTCCGCGATCCGTGCCGGCGGCAATGTGTTCACCGAGGAAGGCTTCGTGCCACCCTCCATGCCGCGCGCACTCGAGACCGACGAGGTCGCCGGGGTCATCGACGACTACGCCCAAGCCGCGCGCCGGGCCAAGGACGCGGGGTTCGACGGTGTCGAAGTCCATGCCGCCAACGGCTACCTGCTCGAGCAGTTCCTCCGCGACAGTACCAATCTCCGCCAGGACCGATATGGCGGCACCATAGAGAACCGCGCCCGGCTTCCCCTTGAGGTCGTCGAGGCTGTCGCCGGCGTGTGGGGTGCCGACCGCGTGGGCCTGCGGCTCTCCCCGCTTTCCACTGCGATCGGCGACACGCCGCTCGACAGCACGCCGATGGAGACCCATGGTTATCTGGTCAACCGGCTCGGCGAGATGGGGCTTGCCTATCTCCATGTCGTCGAAGGACAGCTGCACAGCGACAACGGCGCCGACAACTTCGACGTCAGGGCGCTGCGCGCGGCATTCGGCGGCGCGTACATGGCCAACAACGGATATGACCGTCAGATGGCCACCGAGGCGACGGCATTGGGCCGTGCGGAAATGGTCGCGTTCGGCAAGCCCTTCATTGGCAACCCGGACCTTGTCGACCGTCTCCGCGCGAATGCCCCCCTGTTCGACGCCCCCGCGTCCTCCTACTTCGGCGGCGGGGCGCAAGGCTATAGCGATTTCCCCAGCCTGTAGGCCAACGTCGCGCACTTCACGGCGATCCCTTCGGTGCGCTACTTCAGCCAGCGCGTCATCCAGCAGTTCGGCGGACGGCTGATTCGCATCAACCCACGCGAGCCCGAAGTGCGGAGCTCGCACGACGTGGGTCTGGCCATGGGCGCAGTCGAAGGCTTGAACGCAATCGCCGAAGTGCTGGGCGCCGGCTGGCTGTCGCGGCCCGCACTCGAACGCCCGAAGTAGCATCCGCCTCTTGCGCACGACGCGGACGAACAAACCTCCAGGAGTTGCCGATGAGCCGAAACGACAATGAAGAAAACAGCTCGGTCGCCCTGTACTGGGACTTCGAGAACCTGCACGCCAGCCTGTGCGAAGCGAAGTTCGGCGAGGGCAGCTACAGCAAACCGGATGCCCGCTTCAAGGTGCAGGAGCCGCTGATCGATGTCCAGGCCGTCGTCGAACTGGCATCCTCGTTCGGCCCCATTGCCATCAACCGCGCGTACTGCAACTGGCAGTACTACGGCCGCTATCGTGATGCGCTGCTTCAGAGTGCGGTCGAGCTGATCCAGCTCTTCCCGCCCGGCGCATCCGCCAAGAACGGCGCAGACATCAAGCTGTGCCTGGACGCCACGGAAGACATCGCCCGCTTCTCGCACCTCGGCACGATCATCATCGTCGGCGGCGACAGCGATTTCATGCCGGTTGCGCAGAAGATCAAGGCCGCGGGCCGGACGCTCATAGGCTTGGGCACGCGCAGGTCGACCAATCGGCACTGGGCCAAGAGCTGCCACGAATTCCGTTACTACGAGAACCTGGCCGAGGAGCCGGCGGCGGCCGAAGATCAGCCCGACGATCTGGCGCCGATCGAGGCACCGCCTGTGAATCCTGCGGCCGACGTGCTCAAGCGCGCGATCAAACTCCTTGCCGAAACGAAGGGCGACCCGTGGGTCAACAAAGGCTCGATCTGGCACATGATCAAACGGCTCGACCCGACCTTCGACACCAAGGAATACGGCTACGCCAACTTCCCCGCGATGGTGAAGGCGCTGGATGGCATCGTCGAGGTCAGGAAGGGTGAATCGGACCAGGTGGTGCGCCTGCGCTGAATGGGCCACCGCCCTCACCCTAGCCCTCTCCCAGAGGGAGAGGGGACAAGACCGGGCTTCCTTTTACCCGTACCCACGACCATACTGGGGCTCTCCACAAACGGAGGTCGCAGATGGCCCAGTATGCAATTACCGCTGTTCACCAAGGGGGCGGGAAAATTGATCTCGTCGCCGTTCACACGATTGTGGATAAGGAGTTCGGTTCGACGGAACTGGCCCTCGGCACGGCGCAGCGCATCAGCGTCGGCGAATGCGTCGATCTCCTTGCTGCCGGCGAGGAGGTGTGCGTCATGCGGCGCACTGAAAACCATGCCTGGGAATTCGTTTGCGATGTCAAGATCCTGCCGGGCGGAATCGGCATCACCGGCGTCGACATCCACGACCGACCCAACGATGCTTTGCAGAACCTTCCACAGTGGGACTAGCCCCTCGCAACGCTTCTAGCCTGCGGCAGCAGAATCGTAGCGGCGCAGCGCTTGAGAAAATTCGCGCAGCGCACCAATGCCGCTTTCCTCGGCGCGCCGGCACCAGTCTTCCAGCTGTTTCACCAGCTGCTCCTTCGAGGCTGCGGATCGGCTCCATACGGCCGTGAGTTCCTGCCGCATCGAGTAGATGGTGCTCAGCACCGTGCTGGAGTGCAGCGCCTGCTGCAGGACTGCGCGTTCCTTCTCCGGCAGTTCCATCGCATCCCTTTGCAGCAGGTAGTTGACAGGGTCCAGCGCCTTGGAGTCCCTCAAGCCCGGGATCTCGCCGGCCCGCAGGCTGAGGATCTCCGCCACGGCAGTCGGGCGCAGGGATCTGGCGAACCTGGCGAGCACGTCGTAGCGGTGCGTGATGACAGCCTGCAGGGTCCCCGCGTCGCATCGGGTCTTGGATGCGTCGTAGCGAATCCTGGGCGCAACCTTGCGCACCCTCGCCAGGTGCATCATTTCCAGGATGCGGATGTACAACCAGCCGATGTCGAATTCCCACCACTTGCTGGACAGCCTGGCGGAGGTGACATAGGCGTGGTGGTTGTTGTGCAGTTCTTCGCCGCCGATCAGGATGCCCCACGGCACGACATTGCTGGAGCTGTCGTTCGGCGCGAAATTGCGGTAGCCCCAATAGTGGCCGACGCCGTTGATGACGCCCGCGGCGAAGACCGGAATCCACAGCATCTGCACCGCCCATATGCTGAGCCCGATCGGGCCGAACAGGACGATGTCGATGACCAGCAACAGGCCGATGCCCCCTATGGTGTGCCTCGCGTAGAGCTTGCGCTCGATCCAGTCGTCGGGGGTGCCGTGGCCGAATTTCTCGAGCGTCGCGGCGTTCCTGGATTCGATGCGATACAGCTCGGCGCCTTCGAACAGCACTTTCCTGATGCCATGGATCTGCGGGCTGTGGGGGTCTTCGGAGGTTTCGCAGCCGGCGTGGTGCTTGCGGTGAATCGCCGCCCATTCCCTGGTCACCATTCCGGTGGTCAACCACAGCCAGAACCGGAAGAAGTGGCTGGCGATGGGATGCAGGTCCAGCGCGCGATGCGCCTGATGCCGATGCAGAAAAATGGTGACCGCTGCGATGGTGACGTGGGTCGAGCCCAGTGTGACCAGCACAAGACCCCACCAGGGCAGATCGAGCAGGCTAAGTTGCATCACAAGGTCCGTTGCGGGGCTGCGCAATGCCCCCACCTGCAAATCCTAGTCAAACGATAGAGATCGTCTGTACGCTACCGCACAGTGAGACCGAAGGCCCTTGCATTCCCCCCAAAAACGTAGGATTGTTGGCGTCCCAGCCCCGCCTTCCAGCAGCCACCATGAGCGACCCGGACTTCACGGCCCTGCAGCAGCACATGCTCGCGGAAATCGCCGCGAAGACGATTTTCTCGACCTCGTACCTGGGCAAGGCGGCGCTGGGTCCGCGGGTCATGGATGCCATGGCCAAGGTGCCGCGTCATGAGTTCGTGCCGCTCGAACTGCGGCCCTTTGCCTACGCCGACACGCCCTTGCCTATCGGCTTCGGCAAGACGATCTCGCAGCCCTTCATCGTCGCCGTGATGACCGATCTGCTCGACGTGCAGCCGACCGACACGGTGCTGGAGATCGGCACCGGGCTGGGCTACCAGTCGGCGATCCTGGCGGAGCTCGCGCTGCAGGTGTTCAGCGTCGAGCTGATCGAAGAACTGGCCATCCGGGCGATGAAGCGGCTGGCGCGGCAGGGCCATCTCAACATCGACATCAAGATCGGCAACGGCTGCCATGGCTGGCCCGAGCACGCGCCCTTCGACAAGGTGATCGTGACGGCGGCGCCCGAGTTGATTCCGTCGGCGCTGCTCTACCAATTGAAACCCGGCGGCAGGATGGTGATACCCGCCGGTCTGCCCGAGTCGCAGCAACTCATCCTGGTGGAGAAAGATCTTGGCGGTTCGGTCTCGACGAAGGACATCTTCCAGGTGCTGTTCTCTTCGCTCGAGGACGAGGACGCCGAGTCCCGGCAGTAAGCGCCTACGGCTTCTTCACCATGATGCTGCGGAACGAGCGCTGCGCCGCACCCCGGTCCTTGCATGCGACGCCGTGGGTCTCGACGCCACCGTCGTCGCTCAGGAGCTGCACCTCGTTGCTCAGGGGTACTTCGAAGAGGGCTTCGGGTCGTAGGCCCTGGATGTCGACGCCCTGCACGGGCACGGGCGCGTTGGTCGACTTTCCGGACCAGCGGAACAATGCGAAGCTGCCGCTGTCGGCGGGTGGCCCCGCGACGATGAGATAGGCGGCGTCGACGCGTTCGATGCTGCGGATGCCGCGCCCGCCGAGATCGAGCGAGACCGGGGCGCCGAAGGTCGCCGCCTTTCCGGTCAGGACGGCCTGTGGGTTCTCCAGCGGAACCAGAAGCGCCTTGCCGCCGACGATCGGGTTGCGGAAGCCGATGAGCAGCTTGCCTTCGGGCGTCGCCGCAAGCCCCTCGATGTTCAATCCGCCCGGCGCCTCCGGTGCGCGCTGCGCGGCGTCGCGGAGGCGGAAGTCCTTCAGGCCGTCGGCGGAGAGCAGGTCGTCGAGCAGCCTTGCGTAGGGCGCCTCGACCGGCGTGAGCGAAGGCGGCGTCTTGCCCAGGTCCACATCCATGGCGAAGAAGCGGTAACGCTCCTCGCGCACCTTGGCGTTCTTGTTGCGGCCGTGCGAGGAGATCCAGTAGATGCGCTGGCCGATTGCCGCAGCGCCCTCGAGATCCGACTCCTTGTCGGGTGCGGTGCGCAGGAAAGTCGCGAGCGGCACGGAAGCGACTGATGCTGGTTGCCCCCGTCTGTAGACGAGCAGCGTATTTCGCTCGTCGTCGGCGACGACGAAGTGGTCGCGGCCCAGAGCCACCGCCGCCGAGGCGTCGCAGATGCCCTGGTACGCAGACACCTCGCCTCCACGGGCCTGCGGCGCCGCGCACGCTGCGATGGCGAGAAGACATGCTGTATGGAACGCTTTCATCGGCACGCGCATTCTCCGCCGGTCAACTGCGCAACAGCCGTGGCAAGCCCTTCCCGCTCGCAACCTGCGGGAACAGCAAGCGCCCCACCCGCTGCGGCTCGATGCCGAAGCACTCCCCCGCAGCCGACGCAATCAGTGCATCCAGCCCGGTCGTAGGCTGAAGGTCGCGCCCCTGATAGAGCGCACCCGCCGCCAGCCCCGGCCAGTCTGCCAACACACGCCCGCCTTGCACTGCCCCTCCCAACAGCATCGCGGCGGAGGCCGTGCCGTGGTCGGTGCCGCCGGTGCCGTTGGCCGCAGCCGTGCGCCCGAACTCGGTCGCGACCAGCACCGTGGTGTCTGCCCATGCGGCGCCCAGGCCGTCGCGCAACGCGGCGACCATGGCGTCCAAGGCCTTGAGCTGGTTCGCCATGCGCGGCGCCTGCGCGCTGTGGGTGTCCCAGCCGCCGGTCTCGAGCATCGCGATGCGCGGGCCCTGCGGCTGCGCCAGGAACCTCGCGGCGAGCTGGCCCAGCTCGGTCGGGTTCTGCCGCAACGCGGGACCGGCCATGCCCCGCGCATCCATCGCAGCCGACCACATCGCGTGGAGCTGGGCGTCTTGCGCGTAGAGCTGCTGCACCCGCTGAAGCAGGTCGTCCGGTGCCTGCTGCAATGCCGAGGGCGCGTATGAGCTGACCTCGGCCGGCCCGCGCAAGGCCAGCGGCACGGTCGGCGTGATCGCGATCGCTTCGCCGCTGCGTTGCGGCAGCAGTGCGATCACGCGATTGAGCCAGCCGTCCTTCATTTCATACGGCGCGGAGCCGCCCGATTCGAGGACGTTCTGGCCGTCGAAGTGCGAGCGCTCGCGGTAAGGCGACGCGACCGCGTGGACGAACAGCGCCTCCTGCGCGCCATAGAGCTTGGCGATCTCGACCAGCGCAGGGTGCAGGGCAAAGGTGCCATCGAGCTTGGTCGCCAGCGACGGGTCGATCGCGAGCGCCCCGCGCAAGCGCGCATAGCCTGGGTCGGCGTACGGGATCACCGTCTCCAGGCCGTCGGCCGCGCCGCGCTGGATCACGAAGACGAAGCGGCGTTCGGTCGCGGCGCGGGCCAGCACGAGGCGAGGCACAGCCAGCAGGGTGGTGGCTCCGGCGGCGAACTGCAGAAAATGCCGGCGAGAGCGCGGATGCGATGACATGGCCTATCTCCTCAGGAATTCGGGCGACGCCAGCAGCAGCGCCAGGGCGGTCGCGGGGCTTTCGGCGCGTGCGACGGTGCTTGCGGTGGCCTCGCTCAGTCCGCCCGGAAGCAGTTGAGGACCCAGCACTCGCGCATCGACGGTGCTGCCGGCTTGAGCCGCAAAGCGTTGCGCGAATTCGACGCGGCGCATGAGCGCATCCGGCGCCAGCCAGCTCGCGGCGATGTCGTCGTAGCCGGCGGGCGAGCCCGGCCGCCACGCGGGCTGACCCAGCTGAACCAGCGCCGGCGCGAGCTGCTGGCCGCGCAGCTCGCGCAAGCGCAGGCCACGCAGCGAAGACAGCGTCCACTCCCACGGCGTCTTGAACTTGGATTGCGCCGATGTCCACACCTCGGGAGAGTCGATGAGCGTCCGATAGACGCTGGGCAGATCGCCGCGGCTGCGCATGAAAGTCTCTGCCAGGCGATCGACCAACGCGGCCGGCGGCGTGTCGCCCGCGAAATGGCGCGCCAGCTTGCCGGCGATGTGGCGGGCCGTCGCGGGGGCACTTGCGAGGTCTTGAAGGATGGCAGAGGCCTGCGCTTCGCCCTGCTGGTCGTAGCGCCGGCCGAGCACGTTGCGCGGGCCGGGCTCGTGGAGCAATGGGAGGAAGGCGAAGGCGCCTTGCTGCTGTTGTCTGGTGGGACGCGCTTCGACAAGCTCAGCGTGAACGGGGATAGGGGTGGAGGCGCGAACGGGGGTGGGGATGGAGGCGGGAACGGGGATGGTGGGATTAGGCAGGCCCGGCAGGCCGGCGATGCTCCAGCCGGTGAGCGCGCGTGCGAGTTCGGTCACGTCTTCCTGGCTGTAACCGCTGCGCACGCCCAGGGTGTGCAGCTCGAGGATCTCGCGGGCGAGGTTCTCGTTGAGGCCGCGCTGGCGTGCCGGGTTCGCGCGCGCGGCGCGCAGCCCCAAGGCGCTGCCGGGCCCGATCGAGCGCACCTGGTCGAGATAGAACAACATGGCAGGGTGGTGCTCGACCGCCAGCAGCATGTCTTCGAAACGGCCGAACACATGCGGGCGGATGGCCTCGACTTCGAACGCGCCGGCCAGCGCCGCGATCGGTGTCTTGTCGACCGAGACGGCAAAGTGATTGGCCCAGAAATGCACCAGCCGTTCCGCAAAGGGTGCGGGCGTCGACAGTGCGCTCTCGACGCGCGCATTCACCGCCGAGCGGTAGCGCTCCTGCGACTGGCTTCGCAGCTTCTGGCGCAGCGCCAGTTCGCTTCCCGCATCGGCTTGGCGCAGCTCGCGCTGGTAGTCCACGTAGCCCATCACCAGCGAGGCACTCGGCGGCTGCCCGGCCCAGGCCGGCGGCAGCGCTTCGTAGTGCTCGGCCTGCGCGAGCAGCCAGGCTTTCGGGTCGGCCGGCAGCGCTTCGTCGGGACGCACGCCCAGCCCGAAGCGGTTGAGCGCGACGGCGGCGTTCTTCATGTCGGATGGAGCGGTCATGGGGCCTCCTGGTCACTGCATTGAACGCGCGGCGCACGGGAATCCGTCGTTTATGGCTTCGGCTGCGGCGCGGCGGGCGCGCTTGGCATGCTGCGGCGGGCCAGGCCGCTGGCCAGCTTCTGCCGCTCATCCTGCGACAAGGTCGTGGCGAAGTCGACCACGCGGGTCTCGAGGCGCGCCCGCAGGGCATCGTCGGCTTCGCGCGTTCGCGCCAGCACCGCACTGAGTGCTGCGTGGTCGAGTTGCGGCGCGTTCAGCAGGCGCAGCACTTCCTGGCGGCCATCGCGCGCCGTCTGGATCAGCGCGGCCGACTCGCGTCGCACATCGCGCAGCCCCAGCCGAAAGTTGCGGCGCTGTTCGGCGGACAGTTCATCTGCGGCGAAGCGCAGCCCGCGCGGTTGCGCTGCGACGGTCGTGCCGGCGGCACGTTCGACCGACCACCAGCGCCAGACCCCGCCCGCGATGCCGCAGGCCAGGAACAGGTTGAGCACCAGCGACGCGATCAGCCAGCGCTTGAGGGGACCTTGGTTCATTCTTCGCTCCAGTCTGCGGAAAGCCCGCTGAAGGCCGTGCTGCGATCCGGCCAATCCGCGTCGGGCGGGTTGGCGCCGCGCAGCGCGACCGAGACGACGAATGCGCCTGCCAGCGTGCCCGCCAGGCCGATGCCCGCCAGTCCCGCACCCGGCCACAACCAGCGCAACCGCCACCCTGCCCCGCCCGATGTCGCCGACGCGGGCCCGGCCGCCGCAGCGCCGGCTGCGACGCGCCGCATCAGCGCGTCGTCCGGCGCGGCCACCGTGTGCTTGTCGAGCCAGCCGTCGAGCAGCGCGGCCTCGGACATACGCTGACGCAATTCGGGCGAGCCCTGCGCGGCCAGCGCGCGTGCGGCTGCGCGCTCGGCGTCAGGCCAACGCCGCATGTCGGCGCCATAGGCGTCCAGCAGCGCGAGGAATCTCTCGGGGTTCATGGCTTATCCTTTTCGTCGCCCATCAGTTGGGCGCGCAGGGTGCGGCGCGCACGCGCCAGCAGGCTCTCCAGCGCTTCGATGCTGATGCCCATCAGCGCCGCCGCCTCGCTGTTGGACAACTCCTGGTAGTACTGCAGCACGATCGCTTCGCGCTGGCGATGGGGCAGCGCGGCCAGGGCGGCCGCCACGCGCCGGCTGCGCTGCAGGGCCTGCAGTGTTTCGTCGGGTGCGGGTGCCGGATCGACGACGTCGGGAAGTTCGTCGCCGGGCTCTTCGCCGCGCCGCCCGCGCAAGCGGTCGTAGCAGAGGTTGAGCGCCACCCGATGCAGCCAGGTGTCGAAGCGTGCGCGCCCGGGTTGCCACTGAGGGGCGTGCTTCCAGAGGCGCATGAAAGCTTCCTGCGCCACCTCTTCCGCCTCGCCGCGCCGGCCCAGCATTCGCTGGCCGAGCGACAGCAGGCGCGGCAGCTTGCGCGCAACCATCTCGCGCACGGCCTGCGGCTCGCCGCGGCCGACGCGCGCCAGCAGATCCGCATCGGGGTCATCCTCGGTCAATGGTCACCATGGGGTGCATGGGGTGCTCTGTCAGGGCCGCGGCCGGCGCGTTATGGCCGACTCGCTTTTCTTGAACGGATCGAAAGCGGTGAATCCGTCGAAACTACCTCTCGATGGCCTGTGCGCGCCATTGGCAGATCGACCGCCCGTCAGCGCTTCTGTGCAGGCTGCCGCACGTGGGCCGACGCCGCAACTTTCGCCAAGTTTCGCCGGCAGCGACCACTTAGATTGACTTCATTTCCAAGGAGTTTTCCATGTTCGATCACATTGGATTGAAGGTAAAGGATGTCGTCACCAGCGTGCGCTTCTATCGCGCGGTGCTGACCCCGCTGGGACACGAAGTGGCGTCGCATGACGCCGAAGGCGCAGGCTTCGGGCCACCCGACGAGCCGGCGTTATGGCTCTACCGCAGCACGCGCGCGGCAGCGCCTGGCGTGCACATCGCATTGCACGCGGAAACGCACGCAGCCGTCGATGCGTTCCATCGCGCGGGCCTGGAAGCCGGCGGCCGGGACAACGGGGCACCGGGGCCACGTCCGGACTACGGCCCGACCTACTATGTGGCGTTCCTCATCGACCCCGATGGCAACAACATCGAGGCCGTGTGCCTGAAGTGAGCGGATCGAACCGGCTCAGCAGTCGTAGCGCCGATAGTTGATGTAGCAGAGCTCGCGGATCCGCTGCCGGTCCGTCGCTACGCGCCGCTGCCCTTCACTGGCGCGGCGCTGCTCGTCCGCCCTGCGCTCGTATTCCTTGCGCTGCTCTTCGCGCAGCACGGCAGACCTTTGCTGCGCGTCGAGCGAGTTCCGGCGCGCCTGGTCGTTCTGCGCGCGCGAGATGGCCGCGTCGCTTTCGCGGCGGAACGCACGGTCCTGCGCCAGCGCCGCTGCTTCGCGGCGGGCGCGTTCGCCGGCCTCGAAGGCCAATGCCTTTTGACTCTCGGCTTCGGCAATCGCCTGCTGCCGCGCCGTCTCCAGGGCCTTGGCCGCGAGTTCGGCCTCGACCGCCTGGCGCCGGTGCTGCACGTAGAAGCCGCCAGCGAACAAGGCAGCCACCAGCACGCCGATCAACACCAGCGGCCTGGGCATGCGCGACTCGCGTTCCATGGCCGGCGGTGGGTCGACGCGGATCCGCCGAACCTGATCCACCGCGACCTGCCTCGCGAGTTTTCTGTCGTGCGCGGCGCGGGCTTCGGGGTCGCGCAGCACCTTGTACGCGTCCGTCACCTCGGTCAGTTGCTCCGCGACGCGCGCGTCCGCGGCCATTCTTTCGGGCGTATACGTTGCGCGCGCCCGCTCGAACGCATCCTCGATATCCGCCGCCGTGGCGTTACCCGGTATGCCCAGGATCACATACGCTGAATTCATACCGCAGGACCTTCTCCGCCGATTGTTAAATATTGTTGCGCGAGGTTAACCGAAGGACTTACTGCCGCCTGACGACGCGACAAGAATGCCGGCCGCGTCCTCTAGCTTCGTGAAGTCGTTCGCGCTAAATTGCCCTCGCACTTCTCGCAGTCCATCCAGCCACCCAAGAGGGAAGCCATGATTTACGTGATCAAAGTGAACGGCAGGGAGCGGCGCGTCGACGCCGACGACGACACACCGCTCTTGTGGGCCCTGCGCGACCAGCTCAAGCTCACGGGGACCAAGTTCGGCTGCGGCATCGCGCAATGCGGCGCCTGCACGGTCTACATGGAAGGGCAGCCGCTGCGCTCCTGCTCGATCCCGATCGCCGCGGTCGGCAAGCGGGCCATCACCACTATCGAGGGGCTCGCGGGCCGCGAAGCCAAGGCTGTGCAGGCCGCATGGGTCGCGCGCGACGTGCCGCAATGCGGCTACTGCCAGTCGGGCCAGATCATGAGCGCGGTGGCGCTGCTCAAGCAGGTCAAGCAGCCGACCGACCGCGACATCGACCTCGCGATGAACGGCAACATCTGCCGATGTGCGACCTACGACCGCATCCGCGCCGCGATCCACGACGCGGCGCGCACGCTGGGGGCCTGAGCCATGCAAAGCACAAACCTCCTCACTCTCTCGCGCCGCACCGTGCTCAAGGGCACGACCGGCCTCGTGGTCGGCGTCTGGCTCGCGCCCTTTGCCGGCAACGCGCTCGCCGCGACGAAAGCCAAGACGCAGAGCGTCTTCGCCCCCAACGCCTTCGTGCGCGTCGGCACCGACAGCACGGTCACCGTGCTCATCAAGCACATCGAGTTCGGCCAGGGTCCCTTCACCGGCCTGACCACGCTGGTCGCCGAGGAGATGGATGCCGACTGGGCGCAGATGCGCGCCGAGCATGCGCCGGCCGACGCCAAGCTCTACAACAACCTGGCCTTCGGTCCGGTGCAGGGCACGGGCGGATCGACCGCGATCGCCAACTCCTTCGACCAGATGCGCCAGGCCGGCGCCACGGCGCGCGCGCTCCTGGTGCAGGCTGCGGCCAACAGCTGGCGCGTGCCGGCCAAGGACATCACGGTCGAGCGCGGCGTGATGCGGCATGCGGCGTCCGGCAAGCAGGGCCGCTTCGGCGAATTCGCCGTCGCGGCATCGCGTCTGCCCGTGCCGACCGAGGTGCGCCTGAAAGACCCGTCCGAATTCCGCCTGATCGGCCGCGAAGGCGCGATCAAGAAGCTCGACGTGCCGGGCAAGACCAACGGCACGACGCAGTTCACCATCGACATCCACGAGCCGAACATGCTGACGGTGGTGGTCGCGCATCCGCCGCTCTTCGGCGCCAAGGTCGCGTCCTTCGATGCCATCGAGGCGATGGCGGTCAAGGGCGTGGTGGCGGTGAAGCAGGTGCCGAGCGGCGTGGCCGTCTATGCCGAGAGCACCTGGCCGGCCATCAAGGCGCGCGGCAAGCTGCGCATCACCTGGGACGAATCGGCCGCCGAGAAGCGCGGCAGCGAGCAGCTCTTCGCGCAGTACCGCACGGTCGCGCGTTCGCCCGGCACCGTGGCGGCCACGCACGGCAACGTCGACGGCAGCTTCGCCTCGGCCGACAAGGTGGTCGAGGCCGAGTACGCATTCCCCTACCTGGCGCATTCGCCGATGGAGCCGCTCGACGGTTTCCTGCGCTTCAACGACCGCAGTGCCACGGCGCGCTTCGGCAGCCAGATCCAGACCCTCGACCAGGCCGTCATCGCCGACGTGCTCGGGCTCAAGCCGGAGCAGGTGGCCATCGAGACCATGCTGGCCGGCGGCAGCTTTGGTCGCCGCGGCGAGATGGGCGCCGACTTCGCGACCGAGCTGGCACAGGTGGCCAAGGCCTTCGGCCCGCAGCGGCCCGTCAAGCTGATGTGGACGCGCGACGACGATGTGCAGGGCGGGCGCTATCGACCGCTCTTCGTGCACCGCATGCGCGGGGCCTTGCGCGGCGGCAAGGTCGTGGCCTGGACCGACACCATCGTGGGCCAGTCCTTCATCCAGGGCACGATGTTCGAAGCCGAACTCTTCAAGGACGGCGTCGACGCCACGATGGTCGAAGGCGCGAACGAGATTCCCTACAAGATCGAGAACTTCCGCTGCGACGTGCACATCCAGAAGGTCGGCGTGCCCACGCTGTCCTGGCGTTCGGTGGGCTCGACGCACACAGGCTACGCGGTCGAATGCTTCGTCGACCAGTTGCTGCAGACCGCGGGACAAGATCCGGTCGAAGGCCGCATCGCCCTCTTCGGCGAAGACCCGCGCTTCAAGACCACGCTGCGCGCGGTGGCCGACCTCGCCAAGTGGTCGGGCCCGAACGCGGGCAGCGGGCGCGCGCGGGGCGTGTCGATCGTCAAGGCCTTCGGCACCTACGTGGCCCACATCGCCGAAGTGTCGATGGGCGAGAACGGCGAGCCGCGCGTGCACAAGGTGTGGTGCGCGGTGGACTGCGGCCGCGTGGTCAACCCCGACATCGTGCGCGCGCAGATGGAAGGCGGCATCGGCTTCGGCCTCGGCCACATCCTGTTCGGCGAGATCCGGCTGGAAGAAGGCCGTCGCATGCAGCGCAACTTCGATACCTACCGGTCGCTGCGCATCCACGAGATGCCGGCGATCGAGGTGCGCATCGTCGAGTCGACCGAGAAGCCCACGGGCGTCGGCGAACCGGGCGTCCCCCCGATCGGCCCCGCGGTCGCCAATGCATTGGCGCGGCTCACCGGCGGCGAGCGGCCGCGACAACTGCCCATGGTCCGGGAGGCCGCATGATGAAGAAGATCCTCTTGGCCGCCCTGCTCTCGTTCTGCGGCTTCGCTGCAGCGCAGGACGCGACCACGCTCAAGCCGGTCTCCGAGTTCGACAAGATCGCCGACAAGCAGGAGCGTGCCATCGCCCTCTTCACCGAAGCCGGCAAGGTCATCAACAGCCCGCGCTGTCTCAACTGCCATCCCGGCACCGACCGCCCCACGCAGTCCAACGCGCTGAGTCCACATCAGCCGTGGGTGGTGCGCGGCGCCGATGGCTTCGGCGCGGCCGCGATGCGCTGCGCCACCTGCCACCAGGCCGAGAACTTCGACAACGCGCGCGTGCCTGGCCATCCCAAGTGGCACCTGGCGCCGGCCTCGATGGCCTGGCAGGGCCGCACGCTGGCGCAGATCTGCGAGCAGATCAAGGACAAGTCGCGCAACGACAACATGGACATGGCCAAGCTGGTGCAGCACATGTCCGAGGACACGCTGGTCGGCTGGGCCTGGAAGCCCGGCACGGGACGCACGCCGGCACCGGGCACGCAGAAAGACTTCGGCGCGCTCATCCGCGCCTGGGCCGAAGCCGGGGCCTTCTGCCCGCGTTCCTGAAGCGCGCCCGGCTCAGCGCTGCCGCGCGATCGATGTGCCGCCGCGGCGGAAGAAGGCGGCCCAGTCGCTGCGCCCTCGCACGGCCTCGGCGCCGCTCAGGTCGTCGGATCGGGTCACCAGGCGCAGCGCGTCTTCGCTGGGCAGCGCCTTCGAGGTGTAGAGAAAGCGCAGCTGGCATTCGCCCATCGCGAGCGCATCGCCGTTCTTCAGCGGGTATTCGAAGATGCGCCTGCCGTTGACGAAGGTGCCGTTGAAGCTTTCAAGGTCGGTCAGCACGAAGCGGTCGCCGGTCCAGTGGATCTCGGCATGGCGCCGGCTCACGCCGAGGCTGTCGATCTGGATGTCGTTGCCCCGCTCGCGCCCGATGGTCGTGACCGGCCCGGTGATGTTGAACTGCCGCACGCTGCCGTGTCTGGCGAGAACGATGAGTCTGGACATTTTCTGCTCGCTGTTTTGAATTGCACTCCCATACCTTTTCGGCATCGCGAGGCACTTCTTGAACCCGAGCGCGCTAAATTTTTGGCACTTTCGAGTTAAACCGTCTCGCGGCGTTCGCCGCCGCGCTGATGCAGCATGGCCTTCGCCTCGGTCTTCGCGGCCAGCCGCATGTCCGTCATCCACGCGACCACGATCGCGGTGTAGTCCTGGCGCCAGGCCCTCTTCGACATCGCGTGGTCGACCCCTGTCATCACGCGGTAGGTCATGGAGCGTGCGTGCCTGAAGGCGGCCAGGTAGTTCTCGATGACCGGGTGCGGCACGATGCTGTCGTGCTCGGACTCGACGATCAGCACGTCGCCGATGAAGTCTTCGCAGGCCGCCAGCGCGCGGTTCTTCTCGGGCTCGATGGTGGTCTGGCGGTAGAGGGTCAGGTCGTCGCCGTTGAGCCGGCGCTTGGGGTACTCCCAGTTCTCGTCGCGGTAGATCGCGGGCGCGCGCAGCCCGAGCCATCGCACGGGCCGCAGCGATGTCAGCACCGCGGCCAGGTAGCCGCCGTAGCTGCTGCCGATCACGGCGATGGCGGCCGGGTCCACGGCCGGATGGCCCACCAGCACGTCGTAGGCCGCCAGCACATCGCGCAGGTTGTCCTCGCGCGTGACCGCCTCGCGCTGCGACTGGTGCCGCGCATGGCCGCGCAGGTCGAAGGTCAGGCAGATGCAGCCCAGCGCCGCGAGTTCGTGCGCGCGCGTGATGTCCTGCTGCTGGCTGCCGTCCCAGCCGTGCACCAGCAGCACGCCGGGCACCATGGTCGAAGGTGCGATGAGGGTGCCGGCGATGTTGACGCCGTCGACCGGGATGTCGATGAGGACGTGGCGCGTGGGCATCAGGGCTCGGCCACGGTGTACTTCGTGATCGGCCCGCAGTGCGCGTCGACGCCGCTGAAATACACGCACGCATTGGGCGGCGGCACCACGCCATTGCCATAGACCTCGAAGCAGGAGGCATTGACCACGCCGCGCGCCGGCTGTTCCTCGAAGATCTCGAGCGCCGCGATCTCGGCGCCGCTGGCGCCGCCCACGCGCCACGACTGTTCGAGCACGCCGGAGCACCAGCGCCCCGCGCTGTTGGACCCCTGTGCCACGTCGTAGTTGATGCGCGAGGCGAAGAAGCCCGCGAACGAGCTTTCGACCGCGCGATGGAAGATGCGCGCCTGCTCGATCGCCAGCTGGATCTCCTCGGGCAGGCTCAGCGCCATCAGGGCATCGAATCCGCCGCGGGCGACCGTGAGATCGGAGCCGCCGTAGACCTCCAGGCCCTGGTTGTCGCGGGTCAGACGCTGCCAGCCGTAGTAGCTCGCGATCATCGAGCCGACATGCACCTGGCCGACGCTGTAGGTGACGGGCCGCTCCAGGTTCTCTTCGAGCACCAAGCCGTGATCCGCGATCTCGGCGCCGTCCATGGCCGCCAGGCAGTCCTCCAGCGTCTGCCTGCCGCGTACCACCTGCTGGCCGCGGCCGCCGGTGGCGCGCACCGGCTTGAGGCGGACCGCACCCTGTTCGAGCAGCCGCATGCCGGCGCGCCGCGCCTCTTCGTGCGTGAAGGCCGAGTAGCCCTGCAGCACCGCGGTGGCCACGCGTCCGGCAAAGCCCGGTTTCCAGCCCGGCGGCGCCGCCGCGCCGGCGTCGATCAGCGGGTGCACGATGGCCTTGGTCAGCACGAAGGGATGAGGCACCACGCCGCCGAACAGGCCGTGGTGGCTCCCGATCCCCAGCGCGCCGGCCAGCGCATCGCCGACCAGCGTGTCGCTCGGCACGAAGTACACCGGCGCGGCGTAGCTGAGCGAGCTGTCGTATTCGCCCTGGAAACGCGATTTCTTGAGCCGCGCGAGCCGCCATGCGATCTGCGCGCGGGTCGCGCGCTCGTGCTCGCTCGCGTAGGCGTGATGGTCCGCGGTCAGGGCGACGACGGTGCCTTCGAGGCCGGGCTCGGCGAGCACGGCGTCTTCGTTCGGCCGCAGTTGCGAACTCCCGGTCAGCGTGCTGATGAGCGTGTCCATGGCAGCCATGCTGGGCGATTGCGCGCCGGAAATCAACCTCGGCGCGAGGGTGGCGGCGTTTTCCTACACGCCGGGGCCTACAGCACGTCCTTCAGGTGCGCACGCAGCCGGCTGATGGCCTGGCTGTGCAGCTGGCAAACGCGCGACTGGCTCACTTCGAGGATCGCGCCGATCTCGCGCAGGTTGAGTTCTTCCTCGTAGTAGAGGTTGAGCAGCAGCTGATCGCGCTCGGGCAGCGCCGCGATCGCATCCACCAGCTGGTGCCGGAAGCCGCTCTCGAGCAGCTGCGCCAGCGGGTCGTCGCTGTTTGCGCGATCGCTGTGCGCACCCTCGGCGTGCTTGTCCAGAAAGGGCGTGTCGTTCTCGCCCTGCGCGAAGTCTTCGACGTAGAGCAGCTGGCAGCCCTGGATCTCCTGCAGCTGGGCCTGGTAGGCCTCCAGGCTCATCTTCAGTTCCTTCGCGATCTCGCCCTCGCTGGCCGCGCGGCCCAGGCGGTGTTCGAGCGCCTGGATGGCCGTCTCCACCTTGCGCGCCGACTGGCGCAGGCCGCGCGAGCCCCAGTCGTTGGCGCGCAGCTCGTCGAGCATGGCGCCGCGGATGCGCTGGCTGGCAAAGGTTTCGAACTGCGCGCCGCGGTTGTCCTGGTAGCGCGTGGATGCGTCGAGCAGGCCGATCATGCCGGCCTGGATCAGGTCGTCGAGCTCCACGCTGGCGGGCAGCTTGGCGATCATCTGAAGCGCCATGCGGCGCACCATCGGCTGGTGCTGCTTCAGCAGATGGGACTTTTCAATGGTTCCCTGAGCGGTGTACACGAACGTCCTTTTCCTTCTTCTTCGGGGTGCCGCGGCCTCAGTGGGCCGCAGTGGTGTTCGCGCCCTGCGCCTTGCGCACGGGCGGCGCGGGCGACAGCGCGAGGTTCTCGCCCGCCGGGCGCCAGGGCCATTGCCCCATGTCTGCGGCGATGCGCCGGAAATCCACGGCCGCCGGGCTGGCCGGGAAGGCCTCGACCACCGTGCGGCTCAAGCGCCGCGCGTCGCGCAGGTGCGGGTCGGCGCGCACCCAGCCCGCGGGCTGCAGCGACACGGCCAGGTAGCGGCTCCCGGTCTGCACCAGGTTGGTCATGATCTGTTGCGCGGCGCCCGGGTCGGCCACGCCGTTGACCAGAAAGCGCAGCTGCTTCAGCGCGTGCGCGTAATGCAGCCGCTTGATGCCCGAGTAGGTGGCGGTGATCGAGGCCGCATGCGGCTGCAGCACCAGCACCAGTTCGTCGGCCGTCTGCGCCAGGCCGGACAGCTGGCCGTCACTGTCGAAGGCGGCGTCGATCAGGATCACGTCGCCCTGCCACAGCCGGCGCAGGTCCGCGCCGGGGGGCTGAGATGCCGGCGCCGCGGGCAGCACGCTGACGCCGCAGCTCGCACGCGCAGCGGCATCGCCGCAACCGAGCCGCTGGCAGCGCACGTCGGCCAGCGTGCCGGGCGGCTCGAGCGCCCAGACGGCAGCGGCAGATTCGGCGGCCGCGCCATGCTCGTCGAGCAGCAGCACTTCCTTGCCCTGCTGCACCAGCGCAGCGCCCAGGTTCATCGCTGCCGTGGTGGCGCCCAGGCCGCGGCCCATGCCGGCCACGGCGACGATGCGCGTCGGCGTGTGCGCCAGCAGGCGCCGCAATCCATCGGCTTGATCCGGAACCAGCTTGCTCACGTGCCCAGCGCCTCCAGCAACAGGAAGAGCTTGGCCGTGCCTTCGTAGAGCACGTTGCCCGAGGGGACGCGATCGGGCCGCGCCCGGCGCCCGGTGAGCTGGCTCAGGAGCGTGCGCGTGCGCGGTGCCCAGTCGCCGTTCGCGTTCAGCAGGCGCCAGACGGTGGTGGTCGCCTGGCCCGCGATCAGGAGCCGCTTCATCATGTGCGGATCGCCCAGCTCGCCCATGCCGCCGACGAGCTGCAGGCCCTGGCGGATCAGCCGGAAGCAAGGCTCCGCCTCTGCGGCCCAGGCCTGCCATTGCGCGAGCTGCCGCGCCGTGACCTCGCCGCCGATGTTCGACAGCGCATAGCCCTGCGCGAGGATTTTGCGGCTCTTCGCATCGGTCACGCGGGTGGCCACGCAGCGCAGCGCCGGCAGGCCGTCGCAGCCGCGCAGCAGCACCTCGGCATGCGCTTCGGACTGCAGCGCCGCCTTGCCCTTGAACCGGACGGGCCGCGCATCGCCGAACACGAGCTGCAGCCGCGCCAGCGTGCACGACTGGCCGGAAGCCGGATCGCTCACCGCCGTCGAGCCCGGCGCGCGCGCCAGCCAGCGCTGGTCCTGGGCCTGCCACTGCGCCATGAGTTCGCCGGCCGGCAGGCGCGGCAGCACGTGCACCAGCGTCTTGCCGAAGTCCTGCTGGCGCAGCCACTGCACCTGGCGCATGCCGGGCTTGCGGGCCGCATCGCCCGCGCTGCGGGCCGATGCGGTGGACAGCCACTGGTTCGGCGCCGCGAGCGGCAGGCCGCTGCGGTCGGACAGGAGCAGGCTGCTCTGGCATTCGTAGGCGTCGCCGCCGTCGTTGGACTTGAGGCCGACCTGGCCCGAGAGCGCGAGCACGTGGCTGTCGCAGCCGGCGGCGATCTCGCTCCTGGCATGCGCCATCAGCGACTGCAGCACGGCCTTGTGGACCACGTCCTCGTCGGCAGCCTGGCGCCAGAGTTCGCGTGCATGCGCGAAGCCGAGCTCGGCACCGGTGAGCGCAGCGGCAGCAGAAGCCACCTCCTGCGCGTCATGCGCCATGGCACGGATGAGCTGCTGGTATTGCTGCCGCAGCCGGTCGGCCTCGGCCTGCGCCACTGCGACTTCGGCCGAGGCCTCCGTGTTCGCCGGCTTGTCCTGCAGATCGCTTTCGCCCGGGACGAAGAGCGCGCTGTGGCTCCTGGCCTGGAACACGCTGTCGACCAGCTGCGCGCGGTCGGCCTGCATCAGGTTCTCCGGCACCTTCTGGCCGCTGGAGACGTAATGCACCGGCAGGCGATGGCGAATCACCGTGTCGATCAGCGCACCGGGATGCGTCGCTTCGTCGACCTTGGTGAAGATGCAGCCGGCCAGTTCGTTGCCGCTGCCGCCGTGGCGGTAGGCATGCACCACTTCGTTGAGCGTGTCGCCATGGCTTGCGGCGTTGAGCAGCAGCAGCCGCTTCACCGGCCGGTGGCTGCTGCACAGCATCGCGATCTGGTCGGAGACCGCGCGGTCGCGCTGGCTCATGCCGACGGTGTCGATCAGCACCATGTGCTTGTCGCGCAGGTCCTCCAGCACCAGGTGCAGGTCGGCCGCATCCTTCACCGCATACACCGGCACGTTGAGGATCTGGCCGTAGATGCGCAGCTGCTCGTAGGCGCCGATCCGGTAGCTGTCGGTGGTGACCAATGCAAGCTTGTCGGCGCCGAAGCGCATCACGCAGCGCGCCGCCAGCTTGGCCGTGGTGGTGGTCTTGCCGACGCCGGTCGGCCCCATCAACGCGTAGACGCCGCCTTGCGCGAGCAGTGCATCTTCGTCTTCGAGCACGGGCACGGTGCGGATCAGTTCGGAGCGCACGAAGGCCATGCCCTGCGCGTAGCTCTGATTCGCGGGCAGGTGTTCCAGCATCGCCTTCGACAGGCGGGCGCTGAAGCCGGCGCCGAGCAGGGTGCGCAGCAGGCGGCCGCGCATCGGATCGCGGCGCTGGCGGTCGTTCCAGACCACGCTGGCGAGCTGCTCCTCGATCATGCCGCGCATCGAATGAAGTTCGCTGAGCACGCTGTCGTTCTGGGCAAGGGGCGCGGCCGGCGCCGCGACCGGCGTTTCGGGCGCCAGGGGCGCTGCGGGTACCGGCGCGGGCGCCTCGGCGGGCGCGCGTGCGACCGGTGACGCAGTCACGGCAGGCGCGGTCCGCTCCAGCACCTGCTCCACTTCGTCCGGCGCCATGGCGACGATCTCGACGCCTTCGGGCAAGGCGCGGTGGGTCAGCACCATCGCCTCGGCCCCCAGGGCTTCGCGCGCCATGCGCAAGGCTTCGCGACTGGTCGCGGCGACGAACTTGCGTGCGGTCGTCCGCACGTCCGAAATGATGTTCAAACTCTTCCTCCGATGGTGGCGGTGATCTTGATGCGACGTGAATCAGGAATCTCTGCATGCGAGAGAACCTTGAGCTGCGGCAGGCTGCGCCGCAGGAAACGGGAGAGCAGCACGCGCAGCCCGTGCTGCACGACCAGCACCGGCGCCAGGCCCATCTGCTCCTGGCGCACGATCGCGGCCTGGGTCTGCTGCAGCAGGCTGTCGGCCAGGCCTGGCTCGATGCCGCTGTTGCTGGTCAGGGCCTGCTGCAGCACGCCGTCGAGCGTGCCGTCGAGGCCGATGACCTGCAGTTCCGCATCGCCCGGGAACAGCTGCTGCACGATGGCGCGGCCGAGCGCCAGGCGCGTGATGGAGGTCAGCTCGGTGGCGTCCTTGACGGTCGGCGCGTGCTCGGCCATCACGTCGAGGATGGTGCGCATGTCGCGGATCGGCACTTCTTCGTCGAGCAGGTTCTGCAGCACCTTGTGCAGCGTGCTCAGCGCCAGCACCTTGGGCACCAGGTCTTCAGTCAGCTTCGGCGCGGTCTTGCCGACCTGGTCGAGCAGCTGCTGCACTTCCTGGCGGCCCAGCAGCTCGGCGGCATGCGACTGGATCAGGTGGTTCAGGTGCGTGGCCATCACGGTGCAGGCATCGACCACCGTGTAGCCGAAGACCTGCGCCTGCTGGCGCTGGCTGGCGTCGATCCAGACCGCGGGCAGGCCGAAGGCCGGGTCCTGCGTCGGCGCGCCGGGCAGCGTGCCGGTGACCTGCCCCGGGTTGATCGCCATCCACTGATTGGGGAAGGCCTCGCCGCGGCCGATCTCGACGCCCTTGAGGCTGATGACGTAGCTGTTGGGCTGGATTTCGAGGTTGTCGCGGATGTGCACCACCGGCACCAGGAAGCCGAGCTCCTGCGCGATCTTCTTGCGGATGCTCTTGATGCGGCCGAGCAGCTCGCCGTTCTGCGACTGGTCCACCAGCGGGATCAGGCGGTAGCCGACTTCCATGCCCAGCGGATCGACCATGGCCACGTCGTCCCACGTGGCCTCGGCCGTTTCGGCCGCCGGCGCCGCGGTCGCCTGGGCCGCGGCCGCGGCCTGTGCGGCGGCCTGTTGCGGCTTGCGCATCAGCACGCGCCGCCCGAGCCAGACCAGGCCGCCCGCGATCAGCAGGAAGGCCAGGTTGGGCATGCCGGGGATCATCCCCATCAGGCCGATGATGGCCGCCGTCAGGAAGAGCACCTGCGGGTTCGAGAACAGCTGGCCGGTGAGCTGGCTGCCCACGTCTTCGTCGGTGGTCACGCGCGACACGATCACGCCGGCGGCGGTCGAGATCACGAGCGCCGGGATCTGCGCCACCAGGCCGTCGCCGATGGCCAGCAGCGTGTAGGTCTTGCCGGCGGTGGCGAAGTCCAGGTCGTGCTGCACCATGCCGACGACCAGGCCGCCGATGATGTTGATCACCATGATCAGCAGGCCCGCGACCGCGTCGCCGCGCACGAACTTGCTGGCGCCGTCCATCGAGCCGTAGAAGTCGGCTTCCTGCGCGACCTCGGTGCGCCGCTTGCGCGCCACGTCCTCGCCGATCAGCCCGGCGTTGAGGTCGGCGTCGATCGCCATCTGCTTGCCCGGCATCGCATCGAGCATGAAGCGCGCGCCGACCTCGGCGATGCGCCCCGCGCCCTTGGTGATGACCATGAAGTTGATCAGCACCAGGATGATGAACACCATCACGCCGACCGCGAAGTTGCCGCCGACCAGGAAGTGGCCGAAAGCCTCGATCACCTTGCCGGCCGCATCGGGACCGGTGTGGCCGTGCATCAGCACCACGCGCGTGGAAGCCACGTTGAGCGACAGCCGCAGCAGCGTGGAGAACAGCAGCACCGCCGGGAAGGCGGCGAAGTCCAGCGCCTTCATGGTGTACATGCTGACCAGCAGCACCATCACCGACATCGCGATGTTGAAGGTGAACAGCAGGTCCAGCAGGAAGGCCGGCAGCGGCAGCACCATCATGCTCAGGATCAGCACGATGAGGATCGGACCCGCGAGCCCCTTCATCTGGCTGCCGGAGAACATCTGCGCCGGCTGGCGCATCAGGTTGGCGAACGCGTTCATGCAGTCTTCACGGAATATTCAAGCGCCTCGGGAACGGGCAGGTCGGCCGGCGTGCGCGGCGCTTCGCCGCCCTCGTCTTTCCAGCGCTTCAACTGGTAGACCCAGGCCAGCACCTCGGCCACGGCGGTGTAGAGGCCGGTCGGAATCTCGTCCCCCAGCTTGGTGTGCTTGTAGAGCGAGCGCGTGAGCGGCGGCGCCTCGAGGATCGCGATCTTGTTCTCGCGCGCGATCTCGCGGATGCGCTCGGCCACGGCGTCGACGCCCTTGGCGACCACGCGCGGCGCGCGCATGGCCTTGTCGTCGTACTTGAGCGCGACCGCGAAGTGCGTCGGGTTGGTGACCACGATGTCGGCCTTTGGCACCTCGGACATCATCCGGCGGCGCGCCATCTGCTGCTGCTGGCGGCGGATCTGCGCCTTGATGTGCGGATCGCCTTCGCTTTCCTTGTGCTCCTGGCGCAGGTCTTCGCGCGACATGCGCAGCTTGCGGTAGTGGCTCCACAGCTGGTAGGGCACGTCGACCAGCGCGATCAGCAGCAGCGAGGCCGTGATCAGCGCGCAATGGTGCGCCACCAGCAGGATCATCTGCGGCAAGGCGGCCCGTTCGGACTGCGCCATCATCGCCGTCACCTTGCCCATGTCGGCCATGATCACGAGCCAGGCCACGCCGCCGATCAGCAGCGACTTGGCCAGCGCCTTGAGCAGCTCGGCCAGCGACTGCGCGGAGAACAGGCGCTTGATGCCGGCGATCGGATCGAGCTTGTCGAACTTGGGGCCGATGGCCTTGGCGGAGAACAGCCAGCCGCCCAGCATCAGCGGCGCCACCAGCGCGGCGAGCACGAGCATGCCGAACAGCGGCGCCAGCGCGATCAGCGACTGCATCGCCATCAGCCCGGTCTGGGCCAGCATGTACGAAGTGTCGAAGGCCGCCGCGCGCTCGAAGCGCAGGCCGCGGCCGAGTGCGGCGCGCAAGGTGCTGCCGAGCGAATCGGCCGTGAGCCACAGGCCGGCGACGGCGGTGCTCAACAGAACGAAAGTGACCAGTTCGCGCGAACGGGCCACGTTGCCTTCTTCGCGCGCCTTTTCCAGGCGCCGCGGCGAGGCAGGTTCCGTTTTCTCGAGATCGCTTTCTTCAGCCATTCATGCTCCGAAAGAGCTGCGGCGAAGAGCGCCGGCTCATGGCTGATTATTGGTTTCGGCGCCTCGGAACAATCGTTCGATCAAGGCCCGGATTGCCCTCCAACTCGGGCGTTAGAGTTCCTTAGAACCCGAGGCTTTCCAGCAGGTCGTCCACCTGCGCCTGGTCGGTCACCGCCTCGGGGTTGCCGGGATGGATCTGCGGCCCGTTCTGCAGGCTGCCCTGCGTGCTGGGCGCGAAGTCGGGGCGCTTCTCGGCCGGCGAGTTGTCGATCAGCACCTGCAGCAGCTGCGTCTCGACCTCGTTGACCACTTCCATCATCTTCTTGATGACCTGGCCGGTCAGGTCCTGGAAATCCTGCGCCATCATGATTTCCATCAGCTGCGTGTTGATCGCGCTGGCCTGGTTCGGCACGTGCTGCAGGTAGCCGCGGGTGTCCATCACCAGCTCGCGCGCGTGGTCGAGCTCGATCGGGTTCTGGAACCATTGGTCCCAGCGCTCGGTCAGGCCCTTGGCCCGGCTGGCAAGTTCTTCCTGCAGCGGCTGCGCGAGTTCGATCGCGTTGAGCGCGCGGTGCGCCGCTCGCTCGGTCATGGTGGCGACGTAGCTGAGCCGGTCGCGCGCATCCGGAATCGCCTGCGCCGCGCGGGCGACCTGCTTGTCCAGCCCCAGTTCGCGCAAGCCTTCGCGCATCTGGCGCGTCAACTGCCCGATGCGTCCGAGCAGTTCTTCGGTGGTGTTCCCCTGGCCGGCGGCATCGGGCGTGTTCTGCGTCATGTCAGGCGCTCTCTTTCTGGAGCTTTTCGAAGATCTTCGTCAATTTTTCCTCCAGCGTAGCGGCCGTGAAGGGCTTGACCACGTAGCCGTTCGCACCGGCCTGGGCGGCGGCGATGATGTTCTCCTTCTTCGCCTCGGCCGTGACCATCAGCACCGGCAGCTTGGCCAGTTCCGGGTCGGCGCGGATGGTCTTCAGCATCGTGAGCCCGTCCATGTTGGGCATGTTCCAGTCCGAGACCACGAAGCCGAAGTTGCCGCCGCGCAGCTTCTCGATGCCGGCGGCGCCGTCCTCGGCCTCGTCGACGTTGAGGAACTCGAGCTCCTTCAGCAGGTTGCGCACGATGCGGCGCATGGTCGGGAAGTCGTCCACGACCAAAATTTTGATGCTCTTGTCGATCACGATTGCTTAGCTCCAACAGTTCAGTTTTTTAAACCCGGTTCGCGCGTTCGCCGAAGGTGCGCAGGTGCGCCAGCACACGGCGGCCGATCTCGTTCAATGGCGACACGTCGTCGACCGCGCCCAGCGCGACCGCTTCGCGCGGCATGCCGTAGACCACGCAGCTCGCCTCGTCCTGCGCCAGCGTGTGGGCGCCGGCCTGCTTCATGCGCAAGAGGCCTTCGGCGCCGTCCTTGCCCATGCCGGTGAGGATCATCCCGATCGCGTTCTTGCCCGCGTGCTTCGCGGCCGAATCGAACAGCACGTCGATCGAGGGCCGATGCCGGTTCACCGGCGGCTCCTGGTCGAGGTGCGCGACGTAGTTGGCGCCGCTGCGGGCGAGCGAGAGGTGAAAGCCGCCGGGCGCGATGTACGCATAGCCCGGCAGCACGCGCTCGCCGTGCTCGGCTTCCTTGACGTGGATGCGGCACAGGCCGTCCAGCCGCTGCGCAAAGGAGCGCGTGAAGCCGGCCGGCATGTGCTGCGCGATCAGCACCGCGGGCGAATCGGGCGGCAGCGGCTGCAGCACTTCGCGGATGGCTTCGGTGCCGCCGGTCGAGGCGCCGATGATGATCAGTTTTTCGGTGGAGAGGAGCGGGCTGCGCAACAGCGGCTCCTGCGCGTGGTCCGCCGCGGGCCGAGGCGCACCGGCGCTGCGCAGGCGCGCATGCGACGCCGTGCGGATCTTGCCGGCGATGAGCTCGGTGTACTTGAGCAGGCCGTCGCGCACGCCCAGGCGCGGCTTGGTCACGAAGTCGATCGCGCCCAGCTCCAGCGCGCGCAGCGCGATCTCGGAGCCGCGCTCGGTCAGCGAAGACACCATGACGACCGGCATCGGCCGCAGGCGCATCAGCTTCTCGAGGAACTCCAGGCCGTCCATGCGCGGCATCTCGACGTCCAGCGTCAGCACGTCCGGGTTGGTGGCCTTGATGAGGTCGCGCGCGACCAGCGGGTCGGCCGCCGTGCCGACCACGCACATGTCGTTCTGGCTGTTGATGATCTCCGTCATCACGCTGCGGATCAGCGCCGAGTCGTCGACGCAGAGCACCTTGATCTTGTTCATGCCAACAGGCTCCCTCTTTTGCCCGCGACAGACAGGCTGCGCAGCAGTTCGTTTTCTTCGCGCTGGATCGACTGCACGTCGATCTGCGCGCGCAGCTTGCGCACCACGGCCTTGCCGCTGTGCGGCAGCAGGCACACGCGGCGCGCATGCTGGCCGCGCAGGTCTTGCGCGGCGATGGCGATGCGCTCGGCCTTGAGGTAGCGCAGCACGAAATCGGCATTGCGGTCGCCGATGTTGAGCGTGGTCATGTTGGCCAGCACCGCGGCGCCGCCGAAGACCTTGGCCTGCAGGCGCTCGCGGCGCGCGCCGGCGCGCAGCAGCTCGCGGATCAGCACCTCCATCGCATAGTCGCCGTAGCGCATCGACTCGGTCTGGCCGCGGCCGACCGGCTCGCCGTCTTCCGGCAGCATGAAATGGTTCATGCCCGCGACGCCCGCCTCCAGGTCCACCAGGCAGGCGGCCACGCAGGAGCCGAGCACGGTCGTCAGCACGGTGTCGGTGGTCGTGACGTAGTACTCCGAAGGCAGCAGCTTGACGGCCATGCGGTCGAAGTCACGATCGAAGTAGTGGTGGCTCGCCACGGAGCCCGGGACTGCGGCGCTCACGTGCGCACCTTGCTGAGTTCGTACACGGTCTGGCCCACGGCCTTGAAACGCTGGTTGACCAGCGAGGCATTCTCGGAATGCCCGGCGAACAGCCGCCCGTCGGCCTTGAGCAGCGGCGCGAAGCGTTCGAGGATCTTGTTCTGCGTCGGCTTGTCGAAATAGATCATCACGTTGCGGCAGAAGATCGCATCCACCGGCTCCTTCACCGGCCACGAAGGATCGAGCAGGTTGAGCCGCGCGAACTTGACCATCGCCGCCACCTCGGGCCGCACGCGAACCTTGCCTGCGTTGCTGCCGGTGCCCTTGTTGAAGAAGCGCCGCAGGCGTTCGGTGGAAAGCCGGTTGACCTGCTCCAGCGTGAAGACGCCGGCAGAGGCCTTGGCCAGCACCGCGGTGTCGATGTCGGTGGCGATCACGCGCGCCGTGCTCGCACGCTCGCCGAGCGCCTCCATCAGCGTGATGGCGATCGAGTAAGGCTCCTCCCCGGTGGAGGCGGCCGCACACCAGACCGTGACCGGCTGCTTGCACTTGCGCGCATGCTCGGCCAGCACCGGAAAGTGGTGCGCCTCGCGGAAGAACGAAGTCAGGTTGGTGGTGAGCGAATTGATGAAGGCCTGCCACTCCTCGCCGTCGCGGCTGGCTTCCAGCAGCGCGAGGTAGGTCGAGAACTCGGGCAGCCCGAGCTCGCGCAGGCGGCGCGAGACCCGGCTGTAGACCATCTGCCGCTTCTGCTCGCCCAGGGCGATGCCGGCGCGGTGATGGATCAGGGTCCGGATCCTGGAAAAATCGCTGTCGGTAAAAAGAAATTCGGAGTTCACAATCGGCGCCGGTGCATGACTTTCAATGTACACAGCGAGCGCCTTTTCCAATGGCCCGATCAAGGCCGCAAAAGTGCTGCATCTCGGGCTCCGCGTTCAGTGGACCGTGTCCGTCGGGCCCACGTCCTGCGCCCAGACGAGCGCCGACAGGTGCGCCGCGTTCACCTGTTCGGCGTTCATGAACAGCGCCTCCGACAGGCGGGCGGCCTGCACGCCGTCCTCTTCGCAGCTTTCGGCCAATGCCAGGAAGGGGCCGTACATGCCCTCGCGCGCAAGGATGGCCTGCTGCACCGCCTCGCTGAGCTGCACCTTGCCCAGCACCTCCTTCATGGAGACGCCCAGCAACTGGTCGATGAGCGAGAACATGCCGACAACGAACAGGTTGTCTGACTCGCCCGCAGGCAGCATGCCCGCGCCCATCAGTTCGACGAAGCGGCCGCGCATGATCGCCTTCTTGGTCATGAAGGGCGGGCTGGCTTGCGAGTTGCTCGTGGCCAGCAGCAGCGAAAGCCAGCGGAACAGCGGCGAGTAGCCGAGCATCGTCACCGCATGGCGCATGGAATGGATTTCGACCCCCACGCCGATGGCCGGCGAGTTGATGTGACGCAGCAACCGGTAGGTCAGCGCGGCATCGTGCTTGAGCGCCGCCTCGATCTCGCGCAGATCCTCGTTGCGCTGGATCATCTGCATCAGGCGCACGATCAGCATCGATTCGGGCTGCAGCGCGCGATCCGCCTGCTCCTGCTCCTCTTCTGCGGGCTGCATGCTCATGCCATCGACGAAGACGTCCAGGCGCTGCGCAGCGCAGGCATCGAAGTCCTTCCATGCGGCCATCCGTGTGGCGATGAGCTGCATGCGCGGCTGGCCGGCCTGCTCTTCGCGCCGCAGCTTCGCGACCAGGCCGGCGTCGCCGGCCCCGACGTCGAAGTGGGTGACGAGGCCGACTATTTCGGGATCGTCCGGCAGCGCCTCGGCGCCGCACAGCATGAAGCCGAAGCCCTGCTCGCGCAGGAACAGCAGGATGGGCCGCGCTTCGGCGTCCATGAGCGCATCCTCGCGCAGGCACAGGACCACGTTCTCCGGCGGCAGCGACTGCAGCTCGCTGGCTGCGATCGTCTCCGCCGTGACGTCGAAGAACAGCACGGCGTTGCCGAGCCGCCATCCGGTCCTGGGCGCATTGAGGTGCTTGCCGACGCAGCTCACGAGGGCCTTGAACTGATCGGTGGCGCTCGCCGCGTTGTGCTGCGCCGCCGAGCGCCACGCGAGCCTGTAGCCCAGGACGCGTTTCTTCGCATCGAGCAGCAGGGCGTAGGTCACGTAGCCGTCGGCGCTGAGCTCTTCGGCAACCTGCGCATGGCCGGCCGGGGATTTCTCGCCGGCCGCGGCATTGCCGGATTCCTGGCGTCGGAAAAAGTCGAAACGCATGGCGTGGGTCTCCGGAAATCTCAGGCTGCTGGGATGCGGTCCACGCGCGCTGCACCCGCGAGCGCCGCGGCGCTGGCCGCCTGCGCGCGCTGGATGCGCGGCATGGCGCCGACGTCGATGATGAAAGCCACGCTGCCGTCGCCCAGGATCGTCGCGGCCGAGATGCCCGGTACCTTGCGGTAGTTGGTTTCCAGGTTCTTGACCACCACCTGGTGCTGCCCGAGCAGTTCGTCGACCAGCAGCGCGAAGCGCGCGTCGTCGGCCTGCACGATCACCAGGATGCCCTGCGTCGGCTGGGTCTGCGCGCCGGCGACGTCGAACACGCGGTGCAGTTCGATCAGCGGCAGGTATTCGCCGCGCACCTTGATGACGTGTCCGTCGGCGGTGATCGAATGCAGGTGCTCCTGCCGCGGCTGCAGCGACTCGATCACGTAGCTGAGCGGCAGGATGTAGGCCTCTTCGCCGACCTTGACCGACATGCCGTTCAGGATCGCCAGCGTCAGCGGCAGCACGATGCGCGTGGTGGTGCCGCGGCCTTCGCGCGAACTGATTTCCACATGGCCGCCCATCTCCTGGATGTTGCGCTTGACCACGTCCATGCCGACGCCGCGGCCCGAGATGTCGGTGACCTGCTCCGCGGTGGAGAAGCCGGGCGCGAAGATCAGTTGCCACACCTCGTCGTCGGGCATGGTCTCGCTCACGGCCAGGCCTTGCTGCATGGCCTTGGCGAGGATCTTCCCGCGGTTCAGGCCGGCGCCGTCGTCGCTGACCTCGATCACGATATTGCCGCCGTGGTGCTGCGCCGACAGCAGCAGCTGCCCCGTGGCGTCCTTGCCCTTGGCCAGGCGCTGCGCGGGCGTCTCGATGCCGTGGTCCAGGCTGTTGCGCACCAGGTGCGTGAGCGGATCCACGATGCGCTCGATCAGGCCCTTGTCGAGCTCGGTCTCCTTGCCGTAGGTGTCGAGGCGGACCTGCTTGCCGAGCTTGGCGCTGACGTCGCGGATGACGCGCGGGAAGCGGCTGAAGACGTAGTCCATCGGCATCATGCGGATCGACATGACGGACTCCTGCAGGTCGCGCGCATTGCGCTCGAGATGGCCCAGGCCGCTCACGAAGCGCTCGTAGGCCACCGGGTCGAGCATGGTGGCAGCCTGCGTCAGCATCGACTGGGTGATCACCAGTTCGCCGACCAGGTTGATGAGCTGGTCGACCTTCTCCACGTCGACGCGGATCGAGCTCGACTCCTTGGCATTCGCCGCCGCGGCCGGCGCGGCGGGCGCGCTGGCCGCGGGCGCCGCCTTCGGCAACGCGGCCGGTACGCTGGCCGTCGCCGCTGCCTGATCGGGCTGCGCCGTCTCGCGCGTGATCTCGATCTGCGACTCGTCGATCACGAAGCAGCAGACGGCGACGATGTCATCGGGGTCGCAGGCGGTCTCGAGCATCACGGTCAGCTGGTCGCTGCTGCGCGTGCGCGAGAGCACGCGGCCCAGATTGCCCAGCTCGTCGGCCAGCAGATCGCATTCGCTGTCGGAAAGGCGCGCGAAGCGGATGCGCAGCGCGCCCTGCGCTCCCGCAGCGGCGGCAGGCGCCGCGGCCGCGGGGGCCGGTGCGGGCGCAGGCACGGGCGCAGACGCTTGCGCATCGCCGTTCTCGCGCGCCAGCTGTTGAAGCACCGCGCAGATGTGCGCGACTTTCTCGGGCTCGGGCTCTTTGCCGGCCTGGTAGGCAGTGAGTTGTTCTTGCAAGGCGTCCTTCGTTTCCAAAAAGGCATCGATCATCGGACCGCTCAGGCTCAGCTGGCCATGGCGCGCCCGGTCCAAGAGGGTCTCCAGCAGGTGCGTGGTGTCGGTCAGCGCGGCGAAGCCGAAGGTCGCGGCGCCGCCCTTGATCGAATGGGCGGCGCGGAAGATGGCGGCGACCTGCTCGCTGTCGGGCGCCTCGACGTCGAGTTCGAGGAGCAGCTGCTCCATCTGCGCCAGAAGCTCGATCGCTTCGACGAAAAATGCTTGTGAAAACTGACTGAGATCCATCATTGCTCCGAAACCGGCTTTCTCTGCGCCGGTGCTTGGGTCTAGGGGTTGGCGGGTGCGTGCGGCTTGTAGGCCGTCACCTTGACGTTGTCGATCGGCGGGCTGGACCGCGGCAGTTTCCCGGCCCGCGTGGCGCCGCCGTCGCTGCTGTTCTCGTGTTCGATCTGCTGCTGCGTGCGATGGTTGAGCACGATGATGCTGATGCGGCGGTTGATCGGATTGCGCGGCTCGGCCCGGTCCAGGTGCATGCTGTCGGCCAAGCCGACGACGCGCAGCACCTTGGCTTCTGCCATGCCGCCCGTCACCAGTTCGCGGCGCGAGGCGTTGGCCCGGTCGGCCGAGAGCTCCCAGTTGCCGTAGGAGCGGTCGCCATTGGTGTAGACGATCGCGTCGGTGTGGCCCGACAGCGTGATCCTGTTCGGCAGCTCGTTCAGCGCCGGTCCGATCTCGCGCAGGATGGCGCGCATGTGCGGCACCAGCCGTGCGCTGGCCAGGTCGAACATGGGACGGTTCTCGTTGTCCACGATCTGCAGGCGCAAGCCTTCGGTCGTGATGTCGATGAGGATCTGCGAACGGAACTGCTTGAAGACCGGACTGTTCTCGATCAGCTCGTCGAGCCGCTTCTTCATGCTCGCCAGGCGGTCCGCATCGGCCTCGTCCTCGGCGTCGGCGTTGACGCGCCGCACCTCGCCGTCGGCGCTCGTCATCGGGTCGGTGCCGCCGCCCGGAATCACGCTGGCGCTGGTGCTGCTCTTGTCGCCGCCGTTGATGGCGACCTTGAGCGGCATGCGGAAGTGCTCGGCGATGCCTTCGCGCTGCTTCGGCGACGTGCTCGACAGCAGCCACATCACGAGGAAGAACGCCATCATGGCCGTCATGAAGTCGGCGTAGGCGATCTTCCACCCGCCCCCATGGTGGCCGCCGCCGCTCGCGGCGACGCGCCTGACGACGATGCGATGTTTTCCGGCGCTCATGGTCCTGCCCTGCCCCTACCGGATCACCGGGCCTTGACTTCGCGGACGTGGTTGTCCAGCTCGGTGAAGGAGGGACGCTCGGTCGAGAACAGCACCTTGCGGCCGAACTCCACCGCGAGTTGCGGCGCATAGCCGTTGAGGCTCGCGAGGAGCGTCACCTTGGCGCACTGGTACAGCTTCATGCCTTCCGACACCCTCTGCTCGATCAGCGAGGCCAGCGGCGACACGAAACCGTAGGCCAGCAGCACGCCCAGGAAGGTGCCGACCATCGCGTGCGCAATGAGCGCGCCCATCTCGGAAGGCGGCAGATCCGCAGAGGCCAGCGCGTGCACCACGCCCATCACCGCCGCCACGATGCCCAGCGCAGGCAGCGCGTCGCCCACGCGCGAGAGGCTGTGCGCCGGCACCTCGGCCTCGTGCTTGATGGTCTCGATCTCGTGGTCCATCAGCGCCTCGATCTCGAAGGCGTCGGTGTTGCCGCTGATGACCAGTCGCAGGTAGTCTCGCAGGAACTCCATCACGCCCGCGTCGGCCATGATGGTGGGATAGCGCCCGAAGATCTCGCTCGAGGACGGGTCCTCGACGTCGGACTCCAGCTTCATCATCCCTTCCTTGCGCGCCTTGGCCAGCAGCTCGTAGAGCAGCGCCAGCAGGTCCATGTAGAGCTGGCGGTTGTGCTTGGAAGAGCGCAGCAGCAGGGGCAGCTCCTTCAGGGTGGCCTTGATGGTCTTGCCGTTGTTGCCCGCGACGAAGGCACCGATGGCGGCGCCGCCGATCATCAGCAGCTCCACCGGCTGGAACAGGACGCCGAAGTGCCCTCCCATCAGGGCGTAGCCGCCGAACACGGCCCCCAGAACCACCAAATAACCGACCAGAACGAGCACGCTCTTCCCCTATGGCCTCTCTCGAGGCGTCAAACCCAAAAACTGCATCCGGCCGGGACCGGGGCCCACTCAGTGAAGTCCGCAGGCTCCCAGCGTCGACTCGACGGCAAAGCCGGCGCTTTCCGCGGCGAGCGGTGCCGCCTGGCGCTTTGAACCGCGCGCCTTGCCGGCACGCGAAGGCGGGCGGCAGAGGACGCACACGTAGCCGCTCTTGCTGTCGTGCGCATGCGCCACGAACTTGCCGCCGCACCGGCAGCAGGCGCTGAGTTGCAGCATGTCGCTGTCGAAAAAACGCACCATCGTGTAGGCGCGCGTGAAATCCAGCACAACTTCGCCGCCCTGCGACTCGATTTGCTCCAAATAAAGCCGGTAGCTCTTGATCAGTGCCTGCAAACCACTCTCATTTGCATGCGTCAACATGAATTGATACATGTTGTAAAACATCGACGAATGGATATTCGCCAGCCACGTCATGTACCAATCCGTGGAAAAGGGCAGCAAGCCCTTGGGCGGCGACACGCCCTTGAGCTCCTTGTAGAGCCGGATCAGGCGCTCGCGGCTCAGGCCCACTTCGGCCTCGAGGAACTGCAGGCGCGCGCCCAGCCCGATCAGTTCGATCGCCAGCTGGACCTCACGCACCTCGCCGAGAACGCTCTTCTGGCTCATTAAGTAACCTCCGCGCTATGCGCTGCGGTGCCATTCGACTTGGGAGCGGCCCGGCGTCTCATGCAGCCTCGAGCATCTGAAGACGACGCGTCGACACCAGGATCGACATGTGCGCCTGCTGCAGGCTCGTCTCCTTGCCCTCGCCGACCACCGCCGACATCGACGGGTGGTCGTCCAGGCGGAAGCTGCACAGCAGGAAGTTCGACGCTGCAAGCTTGAGTATCTGCGCCAGCGACATGTTGGCCAGCATGTCGGCCAGTTCACGGCTCACGCCGAGCCGGAACATCGCTGCCGCGCGGTCCTGTTTGACGAGCTTCTGGGCCAGCAGCATGTAGGCAAGGTTGATGTCGCCGATTTCCTTCGACATCTCGCCGCTCGCCGCGTTGTTCACGTTATCCAGTTGCACTTTGCACTCCGTTTAATCAAGGCTTTCAAGGCTTCAGTTTATCCAGAGTAATTACCATATGTAACGTTTGCCGAGATATGTATCAAAAAGTGAGGAATAAATTACAGCCGCTCTGGCCCTCTGTGCAGGCCACTGTTGTGTGTGATTTTTTTCGTAGCCCAAACCTATTCATTTTTAAGTAGCGGCGCCGTTCAATTCGACATAAAAAAGTACTAATTTATTAAGGCAAAAAATATGTCAATGAAAAAGCATTAATAAAAAGTATTAACTTTCAAGGCGCAATGCCGCCGGGTCCGGCCGGCTCGCTGGCGTTCTCCAGCCGATGGATCCAGGCCATGACTTCGGCCACCGCCAGATAGAGCTGCGGCGGGATCTGCCGATCGAGGTCGACCTGCATCAGCAGCTTGTTCAGTGCCGGCGAGGCATGCACGTACAGGCCGTTCTCGCGCGCCTGCCGCATGATCGATTCCGCCACCAGGCCGTAGCCCTTGGCCACCACGATGGGTGCCCGGGTCTTGTCCAGATAGGACAAGGCCACCGCGCTCTGGCGATCGTCGGTGCCTGCGCTCATGGCCGTTCGCTCGCGGCGTTGATCTGCAGCGCCTGCAGCCGCAGGCCCGCCGCTTCCAGGCGCTTCGTCAATGCGCCGCTGTCCGTGCGCAGGCGCGCCGCGGTGGCCGCCTCGCTCGCGGACAGCTGCGCCTGGACCATGGGCCCTGTGAGGCTCAGCCGAAGTTCGACCTCGCCCAGGCGGGGCAGGCTGAGCGACACGGTGGTGCTCCAGCGCCGCGGCGCTGGTTCGTCCGCGGCGCCGGATTCAGGGTCGGCGCCCTCTTCCTGGATCGTCCAGGTCATCGGCACTTCGGGCCAGGCCTGCCCGCTCCAGCGAAACACCGCGGTGGCCAGCAGGTCGAGTTGCTGATGGACCACCGTCGCGGCCTGAGGATGGATCACTTCGCCCGCAGGCGCGGCCTGCACCGCGGCGGCAGCGGCATGGCGGGACGCCGGTTCTTCCGCACGCTGCAGCGGTGCGGCCTCCGGTGCGAACAGCACCGCTTCGCCCCGTCGATAGGCCGCTTGCACGCGCGTGGCGTCGGTCGCGGGCACCAAGGCATCGGCGTGGACCGGCGGCGGCGGCGCGCGCGACGGCAGCACGGCATCGCTCTCGCCGGCCGCTGCGGGTGCGCGCGGCGCGGCGGACGCCGGTGCGGCATCGTCCGCATCCGGCTCGGCTGCGACGGCCACGGCACCCGGCATCGCGGCCACGGGCAAGCTCGGCTTGGGCGCCTCGGCCGCGAGGACCACCGCCGCGGCAACGGCAACGGGCTGCGCGCTGGCCTCGGGCGCTGCGCTTCGTGGCGGCGCCCAGCGCGCCTGCGGCTCCTGCGCCAGTTGCGCCAGCGTGCGCGTGCCCTCGACGAACTCGCGCAGGTGGGATTCGTAGAACAGGCCGCTCACGCCCACGGTCCGGGCCAGCGTGCCGGCGAGCACGGTGCTCGAAGGCGCCTGTGGGGACGGCCAGATCGGCGCCGTGCCCCGCAGCGGACCGGCGTCGGGAAACTCGGCCAGCAGCGCGCCGATCGCGCGCGCCGCCGCGGACAGCTGTGCAGTCGCGGACGCGGGCACGTTCGCACCGGGCGGTGCCGCAGGCAGCGGCACGCCGGCCGGCAGCGACCGGCCGAGCGCCAGCTCGGGCGGCAGGCGGGGATCGTTGACGACCTTCTGCACCTGGACCACCGGCCCTGTGGCCGCGTCCGTCCCGACCTGGCTCTGCTGCAGCGCGAGCAGCTCCAGCCGCGGCGCGAGCTTCGCGCTCAGCAGCGTGTCGGCCAGGCCGGAAAGTCTGTTCATGGCCGCAGTCTGCCGCTCAACGCGGCAGCCCGTAGGCCTTGCCGAGCTCGTCCTGCTTCAGCAGCCGGCCCATCGTGGCCAGCAGGCTATCGAGCTGCGGCTTGACCAGCCTGCACACTTCGTCCTGGTCGGCTCGGATGCGGTCCATCAGGCGCCGCGCCTCGTCGAGTTGCGCCGGCTCCAGCGAGTCCACCGGGGGGACGCGCTTCAAGCGCTCGACCACCGCCGCGCATTGCGCTTCCAGAGCGGGGAGCCGGTCCCATTCCCTGGCCCGGGCCAGCGCCGCCATCAACGCAAGGGTCGATGAGAGTTGCGCGTAGCAATGGACGACTTCGCTCTGGGCTGCCATGTCTTCTTTCTTCGCTTGCATCAATGGGCGGCGCCGTCGCCGTCGATCTCGCGCCAGGCGGATGCGACGTTTTCGAGCAGCGCCTCGGCTTCGTCGAGCGCCTGCGCATCGTTGCGCAGGTTGGCCTGGAGCAGGCGGCGTATGACGTAGTCGTAGAGCGCCGAGAGATTGCCCACCAGCTCGGCGCCGGCGACGCCGGCCGCCTTGGCGTCGAGGCTGGCCTTGAGGCCGTTGTCGACGATGCCGACGGCCTTGGAGATCGCCTGGCCCTTGGCCGCGACATCGCCGTTCGCCATGTGGTGCCGCGCCATTCCGATGGCCGTCGCGGCGCCGTCGAAGAGCATGCAGATGAGCTGGTGCGGCGACGCGTTCGCCGTCCGCGTTTCCACGCCGACGCGTGCATAGGCGCTGGCGCCGGTCCTGAAGGTGTGAGGTGTGTACATGCGCTGTTCCGCCTATGGCTTGCTGGTTGTTGTCGCTTACGCGTCGCTGCTGCTGCTCATGCTGGCGAACTGCTGCGTGAGGTAGCTGCTGGTGCTGTTCATCTTGCTCATCAGAAGATCCAGCTGGGTGAACTGGGCGCGGTAGTACGCCACCTTGGAATCCACACGCGCCTGCATGTCGGTGTACTGCTCGTCCAGCTGCTTGAGCGAGCTCGTCACGCCATCGGTCGCCACCTTCAGGGCGCCGCCCGTGGCGGTGGCCCTGTCCACCAGCGCGCTGAGCTGCTTGCCGTAGCCGGCCGTGCTGCCGCTCGCGCTGGAGAACAGGTTGGAGACGCCGTCCAGGTCGGACGCGAGCGCGCTCTTGAGCTTGTCGGCATCGACCGCCATGGTGCCGTCCTTCTGGAAGCTCACGCCGATCTGCGACAGCGTCGTCAGGTCGCCGGTGCCGCCGGCCTGCGGCGTGGTGAGCGCCGCGCGGATGCTGGTCTGCAGGTTGCGCAGCGTCGAATCGCCGACCAGGGCCGCGGCCGTCTTCTTCTCGGTATCGAAGGTGGTCAGCGAGGTGGCCGTGCTCTGCAGGCCGTTGTAGGCCTTGACGAAATCGTTGATCGCGGTTTCGACCGCGCTCGTGTCGCGCTGCGTGCTCAGCGTGCTGGTTCCGGTCTTGAGCAAGGTCAGCGTCGTGCCCTGGATCGACTCCTTCACGGTGTTGCTCCCGCTCGTGACCGCGATGCCGTTGACCGTGAGCTCGGCGTTCTGCGCCAGCACCGTCTGCTGCAGGTTCTGCGCGCCCGCCGGATCGTGGTTCAGCAGGTTCCCGAGCGCCGCGTCGCCGGTCACCGACACGCGCATGCTCGACGCCTTGCCGGTCTCGGTCGAGGTCAGCACCAGCCGGTTGGGCGTGCCGCTGCCGTCGTTCACGATGGTCGCCGTCACGCCGGCCTTGGCCGCGTTGACCGCGTCGCGAATGCCCTCGAGCGTGTTGTGCGCCGCATCGATGGTGATGGGCACCGCGGTGCGGCTCGCGTCCGGCGTGAAGCCCGCGCCGGTGTACTTGCCGCTCGCCGCGTCGTAGGTGCCGCCGGCGATGGTGCCGAAGTCGATGCTGATGGTGCCGGTGCCGATGGCCGTCTTTGCGCTGGTCTGACCGGCCGCCACCACCGATTGCGCCTGCGCGAGCTGGGTCACGTTGATGCTGTAGTTGCCCGCCGCTGCCGTGGCCCCGGCGCTGGCGGACAGCACGTCCGTGGCGCTGGACGCCGCTTTCACGCTCTGGAAGAAGGCCGGGTCGGAGAGCTTCTTGGCCGCGGTCTGCAGCGTGCCGAGCGCGCTCTTCAGCTGGCCGTAGGCCGACAGCTTGCTGGTGTAGCTGACCTGGCGCTGCTGCAGCAGCACCAGCGGCTGGCTCTCCGCCGTTTCGAGGTTGCTGAGCAGGGTGGTCAGGTCCAGGTTGGAGCCGATGCCGAGACTGCTGATCGATGCCATGAATGATGTCCTGTTCGATGGGTTGGCGTGTGCGTCTTCAGGCCGCCTGGCGCATCAGCATGCCGGGCGCGTTGCCCAGCACCTTGGCGATGCGCACCACTTCCTCAGACGGGATCTGGCGAATCACTTCGCCGCTTTCCCTTTCGACCACCTTGACGATGACCTTGTCGGTGTCCTCGTCGACCTCGAAGCGCAAGCCGATCGAACGGTTCTGCAGCGAGGCATTGACCTCGTGCACCGCCTGCTCGACCTGCGTGGGCGTCGCGGCTTCCACGGCATCCGCGGCGGCTTCGGCCGCATCGACGCCTTCCGTTGCAGCCGCCGCAGCGGTTGCGGACGGCCGGCCGGAAAGCATCTGCATCCACCACTGGCTGCTGTCTGCCGCAGGGGCGACGGGTATCGACATGGTTCTCACCTTTTGATGGGTTCGCTGTCGTCTGCGGCCTGGACGGAAACAGGCCGCAGAGGACAGCGCAGACAGCCGGGCTTGCGCCCGACCGGCTGCGAAGTGGGTTTCGCTGGATTAACGCAGCAGCGACAGCACGCCTTGGGTGGTCTGGTTGGCCTGGGCCAGCACCGAGGTACCGGCTTGCTGGAGGATCTGCGCGCGGCTCATGTTCGACACTTCCGTCGCGTAGTCCGCGTCTTCGATGCGCGAACGCGAGGAAGACAGGTTCGTGATGGTGGTGCCGAGGTTCGAGATCACCGAGTCGAAACGGTTCTGCACCGCACCGAGCGAGCTGCGCAGCGTGTCGACTTGCTTCAGCGCCTTGTCGAGGGCGGCGAGCGGCGAAGCGGTGGCTGCACCCGGCGGGGTGTATTCGGCAGCCGCTGCGAGCGTGGTCGCGTCGGTGATGGTCGCGTCCGCGAAGGTCACGGCGCCACCAGCGGCGACGGCGCCCTGGTACTGCTTGCCGTTGTCGGTGCGGATCACGTAGTCGCTGTAGGTGCCGTCGGCAGCAGCCGTACCGACGCCATGCACCGTGAACTTGCCGGCGCCGGCGATGGCGTCCACTGCGGTCATGTCGAGGTCCGTGGTCGTCACGGTGCCTGCGGTCGACGTGTCGGTCAGCGACGTCAGCGCGCCACCCACACCGCTCACCGTGAAGCTGGCCAGGCCGAGGGCGGCGCTGTCGATCTTCTGCATGCCGATGGAGATGGTCTCGCCGTCCTTGGCGCCGACCTGGACCTTCAGGGTCTGGTTCGAAGCCAGGACCTTGACGCCGTTGAAGTCGGTTTGGGCCGAGGTGCGGTTGATTTCATCGAGGCGCTGCGAAATTTCGTCCTGGATCGAGGTCAGGTCCGAAGACGAGTTCGAGCCGTTGGCGGCTTGCACGGCCAGTTCGCGGATGCGTTGCAGGTTGTTGTTGACTTCGGTCAACGCGCCTTCCGTCGTTTGCGCCAGCGAGATGCCGTCGTTGGCATTGCGCTGGGCTTGCGACAGGCCCTTGATGTTGGCCGTGAAGCGGTTGGCGATGGCTTGGCCGGCCGCGTCGTCCTTGGCGCTGTTGATGCGCAGGCCGGACGACAGACGCTGGATCGCCGAGTTCAACGACGATTGCGACTTGTTCAGGTTGTTCTGCGTGAGCAGCGACAGACTGTTGGTGTTGATAACTTGTGCCATTTAGGACTCCTGTAGACAAAGGTTGTGGACTTCGGCCCTACGGCCGCAACGCTGGACCCGCTTCCCACCGTGAGACTCAAGCCATCGTTGGGTTAGTTATCGGCAGGGCTCTCCAAACATTTAGGGCGGTGCGCGAAAAAGATGAACCGCCCCTCCACAACCTGCAGGCTCAAGCGGGCAGGTTCATCACTTCCTGGTACGCCGCCACCAGGCGATTGCGCACCTGCAGCCCGGTCTGGAATGCCACGTTGGCCTTCTGCAGGTCGACCATCACGTCGTTGAGCGCCACGCCGGGGCGCCCCAGCTCGAAGGACTCGGCCTGCTCGTAGGCCTTGGTCTGGCTGGTGCTGATGTTGTCGAGCGAGCGCCGCAGCTCGGCCGCGAAGCCTCCCTGCGAGGCCGGTTCGGCGGCGGGTGGCGCGATGCCGCTCTGGAGCGCGGTGGCACGCATCTGCTGCAGAACGGATTCGATGGCGGAGATCGACATGAAGAAGAACCTTCTCGTTTGTGTGAACTATTTGGAGCTGCCAAGGTAGCGTGCAGGCGTCCCCGTGTCCTCTCAGCGTAGCAGCGCAAGGCCCGGACACATGCGGCCAACTGACGGCAAAACCCGCGGCTGTTCGGCCAATCGAATTCGCACCGGCTGCCGAGAATCGACGGCGAAACGACAAAGCCTGCTGACGACATCAATGGCCCTGCGGCATGACTCCTGAACCTCGACGACTCTCTTCCTTCTCCACGGCCCCGGCCCGCCCGGCGCGGCCGGCCGTGGCGAGGGCATCGGCATGAGCACGACGGCACCGGCGGGCGCCGCGCCGGCGACGCCCGGCCTCTCGCCGCTCGTGGAACGGCTGCGCGCCCAACCCAAGCTGCCGCTGATCGTCGGCGCCGCCGCGCTGGTCGCGGCCGCCGCGGCTTTCATGCTCTGGAGCCGCGCGCCTGACTACAAGGTGCTCTACAACAACGTCTCCGACCGCGATGGCGGCGCGATCATCGCGTCGCTGCAGCAGATGAACGTGCCCTACAAGTTCGCCGACGGCGGCGGCGCGATCCTGATCGCCGGCGACAAGGTGCCCGAAGTGCGCCTCAAGCTCGCGGCCCAGGGCCTGCCCAAGGGCGGCGGCGTCGGCTTCGAGCTGATGGACAACCAGAAGTTCGGCACCAGCCAGTTCGCCGAGCAGATCAACTACCAGCGCGGGCTCGAAGGCGAACTCGCGCGCTCCATCGAATCCATCGGCACGGTCGAGTCGGCGCGCGTCCACCTGGCGCTGCCCAAGCCCTCGCTCTTCGTGCGCGACCAGAAGAAGCCTTCCGCCTCGGTGGTGCTGAGCCTGCATCGCGGCCGCAGCATCGACGAAGGCCAGGTCAGCGCGATCGTGCACATGATCTCCAGCAGCGTGCCGGAGCTCGACGCCAAGAGCATCACCGTGGTCGACCAGCGCGGCAACCTGCTGTCGGCGGCCAACGCCGGCGCGCGCGGCCTGGACGTGAGCCAGCTCAAGTACGCGCAGGAAATCGAGCAGGGCTACATCCGCCGCATCGAGGCCATCCTGCAGCCGATCGTCGGCGCGAGCAACGTGCGGGCCCAGGTCGCGGCCGACATCGACTTCTCGGTCGTCGAGCGCACCGACGAGAAGTACAGCCCCAACCAGGATCCGCGCAGCATGGCGATCCGCAGCCAGCTGTCGAGCGAGTCGAGCCAGCACGGCGGCACGCCGGCGGGCGGCGTACCGGGCGCCTTGTCGAACCAGCCGCCGGCGACGCCGAGCGCGCCGATCAACGCGCCGCGTCCTGCCAACGCACCCAACGCCGGCACCAACGCAAACGCTGCGGCGCCCTCCGCAGCCGCAGCCGCAGCCGCGACGACGGCCGCGACCACGGCGCCCGGCGCGCCGGGCAGCTCGCGCAAGGACCTGACGGTCAATTACGAGCTCGACCGCTCGATCCGCCACGTGCAACAGGGCGCCGGCGCGATCAAGCGCCTGTCGGTGGCGGTGGTGGTGAACAACCGCGAAGGCGCCGACAAGAACGCCGCGCGCGCGCTGACCGCGCCCGAGATCGAACAGATCCGCAACCTGGTCAAGGAAGCGATGGGCTACAGCCAGGAGCGCGGCGACTCGCTCAACGTGGTCAACAGCGCCTTCGCGCGCGACGGCCAGGACGAGCAGGCGCCCGAAGTTCCGCTCTGGCGCGACCGCGACAACATCGAGCTCGCCAAGAGCATCGGCCAGTACCTCCTGATCGCCGGCCTCGCGCTCTTCGCTTGGTTCGCCGTGATCCGGCCTCTGCTGCGCCGGCACCTGGCGCCACCGGCCCCGGTCGCTGCACCGGCACCGAAGACGGCGCCCGCCGCCGCCGGCAACTCGCAGGACGATGCCGCCGCCGCGCAGCAAGCCGTCCGCGAACGCGAAGCGGAACGCCAGAAGGCCGACCTCGACTACGCCCACGAAACCGCGGACCAGGATCCGCGCCTGGTGGCCACGCTGATCAAGCACTGGATGAACCCATGATCAATCAGGGAACCCGCAAGGCCGCGATCCTGCTGATGTCGCTGGGCGAGGACCGCGCCGCGGCCACGCTGCATCACCTGCCCACCACCGAGGTGCAGGCGCTGGGCGTCGCGATGGCCAAGCTGAGCCAGGTGTCCAAGGAAGAGCTGGCGGCGGTGCTGTCCGAATTCCGCATGGAGACCGAGCAGCTTTCCGCCCTGCACCTCGGCTCGGGCAGCTACATCCGCGCGGTGCTGCGCAAGGCGCTGGGCGACGACCGCGCCAGCAACCTGCTCGAAGACATCCTTCAGCCCGACGAGCCGCACGGCGGCATCGAGCGGCTCAACGAACTCGACGCGGCCGAAGTGGTGGAGCTGATCCGCGACGAGCACCCGCAGATCCTCGCCACGCTGCTGGTGCACCTGGACCGCAAGAAGGCCTCCGAAGTGCTGGAGAAACTGCCGGTGCGCCTGCGCCACGACGTGATCATGCGCGTCGCCACCTTCGGCGGCGTGCAGCCGGCGGCGCTGGCGGAGCTGACCGACGTGCTGACCGAGATGCTCTCGGGCGAAGGCCTGAAGCGAAGCCGCCTGGGCGGCGTGCGCACGGCGGCCGAGATCGTCAACCTCATGAGCACCGCGCAGGAAGAGGAAGCCATCGCCCACGTGCGCGAGCACGACGAAGCGCTGGCGCAGCGCATCGTCGAGGAGATGTTCGTGTTCGAGAACCTGCTGGATCTCGAGGACCGCTTCATCCAGCGCCTGCTCAAGGACATCGAATCCGATTCGCTCATCGTCGCGCTCAAGGGCTCGACGCTGGAGCTGCGCGACAAGTTCTTCAAGAACATGTCGCAGCGCGCCGCCGAGACGCTGCGCGAGGACATCGAACTGCGCGGCCCGGTGCGGGTCTCGCAGGTCGAAGCCGAGCAGAAGACCATCCTGCAAGTGGTGCGCCGCCTGGCCGATGTCGGTGAGATCACCATAGCCGCCCCCGGAACCGATGCTTTCGTCTAAGAACTCCACCGGCCTCGGCGCCCGTTCGCGCCTTGCCACGGCTTATGCGCCGGCACCGCAATCTGGGCCGCCCACGCCAGCCAAGCCGGTGCTGTCCGCCTGGCAGCGCTGGGAAATGGGCACGCTGGAAGAAGACGCCGCCGCCGCGGCGCCGCACCACGGCATCGAGGCAGCCAACGCGCAGCGCATCGATCCCGCCGTGCTGGCGCGCGACGCCGAACTCGAACGCATCCGCCGCGAAGCGCGCGCCACCGGCGAGGCCGAGGGCCGCCGCGAAGGCTGGACCCAGGGCCATGCCGAAGGCCGTACCGCGGGCCTGGCATCGGGCCTGGCCGCCGCCACCGCGCACGCCGAGCAACTGCGCGCACTGGCCGCCACGCTGCCGGCCGCGCTGCGCCGCGCCGAGAGCGAACTGGCCGACGCCATCCTCACGCTCGCGCTCGACGTCGCTCGCCAGGTGGTGCACCGCACCCTGCGCGCCGAACCCGAATGGGTGCTGCCGATGGTCCAGGACCTGCTGCATGCCGAGCCCGCGCTGCAGGGCGAGCCGCGCCTGCTGCTGCATCCCGACGACGTGGCGCTGGTGAAGAACAGCCTCGGCAACGAGCTGCAGATCGCCGGCTGGCAGGTGCGCGCCGACGACACGCTGGCGCGCGGCGGCTGCCGCGTGCAGTCCGCGAGCGGCGAGATGGACGCCAGCCTCGAGACCCGCTGGAAGAGCGTGACCGCCGCACTGCACCGCGACGTCGACGCGGCCGACATCTGATGCCCACGCTCGCCCCCAACCCCCACCTGCAATCCTGGCTCGGCACGCTGGCCCAGGCGCGCAGCGACGTCAGCCATTGCGCGACCACCACGCACTCGGGACGCCTGACGCGCGCCGTCGGCCTGGTGCTCGAAGCCGTGGGCCTGCAGTTGCCCGTGGGCAGCGACTGCCTGATCGAACTGCCGCCCGGCTACCCGCTGCGGCACGCGGAAGCCGAGGTCGTGGGCTTTGCCGGCGACCGCCTGTTCCTGATGCCCCAGAGCGAAGTCGCAGGCCTCCTGCCCGGCGCACGCGTTTTCGCGCGGCCCGGCACGCCCGAGCGCGGCGCGGCCGGCGACACCCACACCAAGCGCCTGCCGGTCGGCACCGGCATGCTGGGCCGCGTGGTCGATGCGGCCGGAAGGCCGCTCGACGGGCTGGGCCCGCTCGACATCGCGCGCAACGTGCCGCTCTCGTCGCCGCCGATCAATCCGCTCACGCGCGCGCCGATCGATTCGGTGCTCGACGTCGGCGTGCGCGCCATCAACGCCATGCTCACCGTGGGCCGCGGCCAGCGCATGGGCCTGTTCGCGGGTTCCGGCGTCGGCAAGAGCGTGCTGCTCGGGATGATGGCGCGCTACACCAGCGCCGAGGTGATCGTGGTCGGCCTGATCGGCGAGCGCGGCCGCGAAGTCAAGGACTTCATCGAGAACACGCTGGGCGAGGAAGGCCTGGCCCGCGCAGTGGTGGTCGCCGCGCCGGCCGACAACTCGCCGCTCATGCGGCTGCAGGGCGCGGCCTACGCGACCTGCCTGGCCGAGTACTTCCGCGACCAGGGCAAGGACGTGCTGCTGATCATGGATTCGCTCACCCGCTATGCGATGGCGCAGCGCGAGATCGCGCTGGCCGTGGGCGAGCCGCCGGCCACCAAGGGCTATCCGCCTTCGGTGTTCGCGAAGCTGCCCGCGCTGGTGGAACGCGCCGGCAACGGCGCGCGCGATGCCGAGGGCCGCGGCGGATCGATCACGGCCTTCTACACCGTGCTGTCCGAGGGCGACGACCAGCAGGATCCGATCGCCGATTCGGCGCGCGCGATTCTCGACGGCCACGTGGTGCTCTCGCGCACGCTGGCCGAGGCCGGCCACTATCCGGCGATCGACATCGAGGCCTCCATCAGCCGCGCGATGACGGCGCTGATCCCGCAGGCGCAGTTCGACACCGTGCGCCGCTTCAAGCAGGTGCTGTCGCGCTACCAGCGCAACCGCGACCTGATCAGCGTCGGCGCTTACGCGCCCGGCCACGACCTGCAGCTCGACCAGGCGATCGCGATGTACCCAAAGATCGAAGCCTTCCTGCAGCAGTCCATGCACGAGCGCGCCGACTACGCGGCCTCGATCGCGCACATCGCCAGCCTGTTCGAACCCGCCTGAGCCCAACGCCCAAGGAGCCGCCATGTCCAAGAAACTTCCCCTCGACACGCTGACCGAACTGGCCCGCACGCAGAAGGAAGATGCGGCGCGGCGCCTCGGCGCGTTGCAGACCGCGCAGGTCAGCGCCCATCGCAAGCTGGACCTGCTGCTGCAGTACCGCCAGGACTACTGCGACCAGCTGCAGGCGCTGATGGAAAGCGGCCTGCCGGCTTCGCAATGGCGCAACTACCGCAACTTCCTGAGCACGCTCGACGGCGCCATCGAGCAACAGCGCGCCATCGTGACCCAGGCCACCGTGCGGCTGGACCACGGCCGCGGCGACTGGCAGCACCATGCGCGCCGCCTCAATTCCTTCGACACCCTGGCCGAGCGCCTGCGCCGGCAGGAAGTGATGGCGCAGGCCAAGCGCGAGCAGCGCGACAGCGACGAGCGCTCGGCGCGCAAGTTCATCGACCGCGCGGCCCATCCGACCCTCTGACCTTTTCTATTCCGGAATCGCCATGTCCACCTTCATCGCTCCCACCGCCGTTGCGCCCGCATCCGGCCAGCCGCCGACGCAGGCCGGCCCGCGCGGCCGCTTTGCCGACGAGCCCCAGGGTCGCAGCTTCGGCGCCGTGCTCGACCGCTCGCGCGCCGCCGGCGCGCGCCAATCGGCCGACGCTTCGGACGCGCTGCCGGCCGATGCCGCAGCCGCGCCGCAGAAGTCCGGACGCGCGTCGGACAAGAAGGAAGAGCCGGCCTCCGATCTGCTGACGATCGCCTTGTTCGCGCCGGCCATCGCCGCTGCAAATCCGACGCCGACGACCGCAGCGCCCGGCGGCGGCCTGCCGGGCGATGCAGCGGCCGAGGTGGCGATGACGGCCGATACGGCACAGGGGCCCTTGCTGGCGAAGAAGGCCGCAGCCACGGAGACAGCCGCGCCCGAGGCCGCTGCGGATGCGGATGCGGATGCGGCGGCCGGAACGCTGCCGGCGGCGCAAAGCACCGATCCCAAGGCGAAGACGCTTCCAGAACAACCCGCGGCGCCGAAGGCCGAGACCACGACCGCGCTGCCGCCGAGTGCAAGCATCGCCGGCGCTGCGGGCGCGAGCGCGCAACCGGCCGCCGCCGCCGTGCCCATGCCCACGCCGCCGGCCGCGAGCACCGTGCCCGCCGCCAAGGCGCCGGCCTCCGGCGCTGCCGTGCTGGCTTCGGCCGCGGAGCAACAGAACAAGGTGGCGTCATCGCCGCAAGCCGCCGATGCATCGGCATCGCCCATCGCCGCGGCCACCAGCCCCGATCGCCAGGACACCGCCGCCGCCGGCCCCGCGACGCCGTTGCCCAGCGCCGCATCGGTGCCGGCCTTCGCACCCTCGACGGTGGATCGGCCCCAGGCAGGCACCGCCGCCGCGCCTACCACGATGACGGTCGCCCCGCCCGTCGGCAGCCCCGAGTGGGGCCCGGCCATCGGCCAGCAAATGCTGCGCATGAGTGCCGGCGGCCACCAGGTCGCCGAGCTGAACCTCAACCCCGCGGGCCTGGGCCCGCTCAAGGTGACGCTGAGCCTGGGCGACAACCAGGCCCAGGCCATGTTCGTCTCCGCCCACGAAGCCGTTCGCAAGGCCGTCGAGGCCGCGCTGCCGCAGTTGCGCAGCACCCTCGCCGAGCAGGGCATCAGCCTGGGCCAGACCTCGGTCGGCGCCGAATCGCGCCCCTGGGCCGGACAGGGCGGGGGCTTCGGCCAGCAGCAGCAACAGCAGGCGCCGTCGCGGCAGGCGGAGTATCCCGGCGCAAGCCGAGCCGATGCGCCCGCAGCGGCTGCGCCGCGCAGCAACGCGGCCACCCGTCGCAGTTCGGGTCTGGACACCTTCGCCTGAGATGAAACGCGAGAGCTGAGGCCCTTTCCCCCGCTTGATCGGCGCTTCGCTTGCGAGCCCGCCGGCCAAGAATAGACCGAACCGTTTGCAGCTTCCCACCATGGCTACCAGTCCTTCAATTACCCAAGTCGCGCCCTCCCCGCCTCGCTCGTCGAAGCTGATGATCGGCCTCCTGATCGCCGCCGGCCTGTGCGCCGTCGGCGGCGGCGGCTACGCATTGAGCCGCAGCAGCCTCTTCGCATCGGAATCCGCCGCGCCCGCGCCCGCGCCGCTGAAGGCGCTGAAGCCGATCTTCGTGACGCTCGAGCCGCTCACCGTCAATGTGCAATCGGAGGGCCGCGGCCGCTTCCTGCACATCGGCATGGCGCTCAAGGTGCGCAACGAGGAGGCCAAGGCGCAGATCGTCGAATTCATGCCCGAGCTGCGCAGCCGCCTCGTGCTGCTGCTGTCGAACCGGCCGCCCGAATCGCTGGTCTCCACCGAGGACAAGGCCCGGCTCGCCGAGGAGATCCGCACCGTGCTGAACCGTCCCCTCGCGCCCGACCTGCCGCCGCAGGACATCGCCAGCGTGTCCTTCAACACCTTCGTGGTCCAGTGATCGGACCCGCCATCCATGGCCTATGAACAGGTGCTCTCGCAGGACGAGGTCGATGCGCTGCTGCAGGGCGTCACCGGCGGCGCCGTCGACCAGACCCGCGCGCCCCGCCCGGCCACCGACGGCCTGCCGGTCTACGACCTCGGCGCGCCCGACCGCGTGGTGCGCGGACGCATGCACACGCTGGAGGTCATCAACGAGCGTTTCGCACGGCATCTGCGCAGCTCGCTGCTGAACTTCATGCGCCGCAGCCCCGACATCTCGGTCGGCCCGGTGCAGATCCAGCAGTACGGCGAATTCGTGCGCCACCTGCCGGTGCCGACCAACATCAACATGCTGCACCTGAAGCCGCTGCGGGGCACGGCCCTCTTCGTCTTCGATCCGAAGCTGGTGTTCCTGGTGGTCGACAACCTGTTCGGCAGCGACGGCCGCTACCACGTGCGCGTCGAGGGCCGCGACTTCACGCGCACCGAGCAGCGCATCATCAAGCGCCTCCTGAACCTGACGCTGGAGTGCTACGGCGACGCCTGGCAGCCCGTGTTCCCGCTGGCCTTCGAGTACGTGCGCGCCGAGATGCACGGCAAGCTGGCCAACATCGTCGCGCCCAACGAAGTGGTGATCACCACCACGCTGCAGATCGAGTTCGGCCCGGTCGGCGGCTTTCTGACCATCTGCGTGCCCTATTCGATGATCGAGCCGATCCGCGACCTGCTGTCCAACCCGGTGCAGGACGAGGTCGAGGTCGACAAGCGCTGGGTCAAGCAGATGTCGCAGCAGATGCAGAGCGCCGACGTGCAGCTCAGCGCCGACTTCGTGACCATCGACTCGACCATCGGCGAGCTGATGAAGCTGCAGGTCGGCGACGTGCTGCCCATCGAGCTGCCTTCGAGCGTCGTCGCGCGCGTCGACGGCGTGCCGGTGATGGAGTGCGGCTTCGGCGTGTCGAACGAACGCTATGCGTTGCGCGTGCAACAGATGATCACCCACCAAGACAGCGATCCGAAAACCGACCATGACTGACAACACCCTTTCCAGCAGCGATGCGGACGACTGGGCCAGCGCGCTGGCCGAGCAGACCGCCGCGTCCGCGCCCACCCCCGTCCATGCGCCCGCACCCGTGGCCGCGCCGGCCGGGGCCCAGGTCTTCCAGCCGATCCATGCCGCACCGGCCGCCAACGCATCGCCGGTGGAGATCGAACGCATCCTCGACGTGCCGGTGCAGCTCACCGCCGAGATCGGCCGCACGCGCATCACCATCAAGAGCCTGCTGCAGCTCTCGCAGGGTTCGGTGGTCGAGCTCGACGGCCTGGCCGGACAGCCGCTCGACGTGCTGATCAACGGCTACCTGATCGCGCAGGGCGAAGTGGTGGTGGTGAACGAGAAGTACGGCATCCGCCTGACCGACATCGTCACGCCCTCCGAACGCATGCAGAAGCTCAGCCGCTCATGAAGCTTGCGCAGCGAGCGCTGAAAGGCGCGGCATTTCTCTCGGCATGGATCGGTGCCTGCGCGCACGCGGCCCTGCCCACCGTCTCTTCGGCGCCCTCCGAAATGGCGCCGGCAGTCGGCGCCTCCGGCCTGCTGCAGGCCGGGCTCGGCATGGTGCTGGTGCTCGGGCTGATCTTCGCGTGCGCCTGGCTGGCGCGGCGCTTCGGCCTGCCGCGCTTCGGCGGCGGCCAATTGGTGAAGGTGGTGGCCAGTTCCATGGTCGGCCAGCGCGAACGCGTGGTGGTGGTGGAAGTCGGCGCGACCTGGCTGGTGCTGGGCGTCACGGCCAGCCAGGTCAACACGCTGCACACGCTGCCGGCGCAGGCCGTGCCCGCCGCGCCGGCACCGCTGCAAACCGGAAGCGCCAACGCGGTGAACCTGTTCGCGCAGAAGCTGCGCGAATCGCTCGGCGTCAAGCCGCGGCCGGGCGAATGATGCGCATCGCCTGTTGCCCGAGCCTGCGCCGCGCGGGCCTGCTGCTGGCGCTCGTGCTGGCCTTCATGCTGCCGGCGGCCGCAGGGGCGCAGGGCCTGCCCGGCCTGGTCGCCACGCCGGGCCCGGGCGGCAGCCAGACCTGGTCGCTGAGCGTGCAGACGCTGGTGCTCCTGACCTCGCTGTCCTTCCTGCCGGCGCTCTTGCTGTGCATGACCAGCTTCACCCGCATCCTGATCGTGCTGGGCCTGCTGCGCACCGCGATCGGCACGCAGTCCTCGCCGCCCAACCAGATCCTCGTGGGCCTGTCGCTGTTCCTCACCTTCTTCGTGATGTCGCCGGTCTTCGAGAAGGTCTACGACGAGGCCTACAAGCCCTTCTCCGAGAACAAGCTCAGCGCCGAGCGCGCGCTCGAACGCGGCATCGCGCCGTTCAAGACCTTCATGCTGAAGCAGACCCGCGAGAACGACCTCGCGCTGTTCGCCAAGCTGGCCAAGGTGCCGGCGATGGAAGGCCCGGAAGAAGTGCCGCTGCGCATCCTGCTGCCCTCCTTCGTCATCAGCGAACTGAAGACGGCTTTCCAGATCGGCTTCACCATCTTCATTCCCTTCCTGATCATCGACCTGGTGGTGGCCAGCGTGCTGATGTCGATGGGGATGATGATGGTGCCGCCCGCCTCCATCGCGCTGCCCTTCAAGCTGATGCTGTTCGTCATGGCCGACGGCTGGCAGCTGCTGATCGGCGCGCTCGCACAGAGCTTCTACCTATGACCCCCGAATCCGTCATGTCGATGGGCAGCCAGGCGATCCACGTGTCGCTGCTGCTCGGTGCGCCGCTGCTGCTGGTGGCGCTGGTGGTCGGCCTGATCATCAGCGTCTTCCAGGCCGCCACGCAGATCAACGAAGCCACGCTGTCCTTCATCCCGAAGCTGCTGGCCGTGTTCGCGGTGCTGGTGATCGCCGGGCCGTGGATGCTGGGGCAGATCGTGGACTACATGCGCACGCTGTTCTCCAGCATTCCGCAGCTCGTGGCCTAGGGCCTGCCCTCGCGATGCCTCCCGTTTTCTCCGTCACGTCGGGGGAGCTCAACGGCTGGATGGTGGCCTTCCTCTGGCCCTTCGTGCGCATGCTGGCGCTGGTCAGCACCGCGCCGATCTTCGGCGAGCCCGGGGTGCCGCGGCAGATCAAGGTGGCGATCGCGGCGCTGCTTGCAGTGGCGATCGCGCCGACCCTCGGACCGATGCCGCAGGTGCCGGTGGTGTCCGCCGGCGGCGTCTGGATCCTCGTGCAGCAGGTGCTGATCGGCGGCGCGATGGGCTTCGCGATGCGCCTGGTGTTCGCCGCCGTGCTGGCGGCGGGCGAGTACATCGGCCTGCAGATGGGCCTGTCCTTCGCGTCCTTCTTCGATCCGATGAGCGGCGGCGCGACCATGGTGGTCGCGCGCCTGCTTCACATGCTGGCGATGCTGATCTTCCTCGCGATGGACGGCCACCTGCTGCTGATCGCCGCGCTCGTCGAGAGCTTCCAGACGCTGCCGATCGCCGATGCGCCATTGGCTGCGCGCGGCTGGATGGTGCTGGTGAGTGGGGCCGGACAGATCTTCGCCACCGGCCTGATGCTGGCGCTGCCGCTGGTCACTGCGCTGCTCACGCTGAACCTGGCGATGGGCATCCTGAACCGCGCCTCGCCGCAGTTCAGCATCTTCGCGGTGGGATTTCCGCTCACGCTGCTGGCGGGCATCGGCATGCTGGAGCTGCTGATGCCGCAGATGGGCGCCTTCCTGGCGCCGCGCTTCGCCGCGGGTCTGTCGTCGGTGCTGGAACTCACGCAGGCCTTGCGATGAGGCCTTGCCCGCGCTGAGATCAAAAGCAGGCCCGCACGAGGCGGGCCTGAAGGGGTTGGTCCTTGATGCCCACCCGGGAGAAACCAAGCCCTCACGATACGCCGTTTCGCGCCGCATACACAGTCAGGCGAAGGTTCGTGTTATAGGCACTATTTCACGGTTCTAGGCCTGGTTACACACGTTTTGGGGGAACCAGGGACCATGGACGTCACGGTTTCCATGCATTCCTACAGCGCCGGGGAATCGCGCGTCTCGCGATTGCCCGGTCCATGCTCACGGCTTCTTGCTGAGCTCCATCACCATGCGGGTTAGCAGGTAGAAGCGCGGCACCACGCTCTCGACCTCGGCATATTCGTCCGGCGTATGAATGCCGCCGCCGACGATCCCGAAGCCATCGAGCGTGGGAACGCCGACATCGGCGGCCAGGCTCGCATCGGCCGCGCCGCCGGAGCCCTCGATGGTGAGCTTCTTGCCGACCTCGGCGTAGATCGATTCGGCTGCCTTGACCAGTGCGTCGGACTGCGGCGTGCGCGGCATCGGCGGCAGGCCGCGCGACAGCGTGGTCTTGACCTGCGTGTCGGGGATCAGCTTGTTCTGCGAGACGCGGGCCAGGTCACGCTCGATGCGATCGAACTCTTCGCGCGTCACCGCGCGCACGTCGCCCTTGGCAGATGCGTTCTCGGGGATCACGTTGGTGGCGCCGTTGGCGGTCAGCACGGTGAAGTTGATCGTGGTGAGTTTTTCCGCATCGCCCAGCTTGCCGAGCTGCAGGATCTGATGGGCCACCTCCGTGGCAGCGTTGCGACCAGCCTCCGGCGCCACGCCGGCATGTGCTGCGCGCCCCTTGACCTCCACGGTGGCCGTGGCGCTGCCCTTGCGCCATACCACCAGCCCGTCCGCCGGCCGGCCGGGCTCCAGGTTGAGGGCGACATCGTGTTCCTTGGCCACGCGGCGGATCAGCGCCGTGGTGTCGAGGGAACCCACCTCTTCGTTGGTGTCGATCAGGAAGGTGATGCGGCCGTAGTCCTTGAAGTTCATCGCTTTCAGGATCTTGATCGCGTACAGCCCGGCGACCACGCCGCCCTTGTTGTCCATCACGCCAGGGCCGTAGGCGCGGCCGTCCTTGATGTAGAAAGGCTTGGCCTTCGCCGCGCCGTCGGCGAACACCGTGTCGATGTGCGCCATCAGCAGGATCTTGCGGGTGCCGGTGCCCTCGAAGGTCGCGACCACGTTGGTTCCGGGATGCGGCGTCGCCGGGAAGGTCTCGATCTTTCCGCCGAGCTTTTGCAACTCTTCGACCACCACGCCCCGCACCTTCTCGAGGCCTGCGGTGTTGGCCGAGCCGGAGTCGATGTTGACCAGGCGTTCGAGCAGCAGCAGCGCTTCGTCCTTGTAGCCGGAAGATCGGTCGAGAACCTCCTTGTGGGGCTGGGCATGAAGCGCGGACACCAGCATTGCCGCGCCGAGCCCCAACAAAATTCGAGGCAGCCAACGTGCCACAGGCGCACAGGTCGTCGATGTGAAAGTCATCGGGGAAAATCCTTCGTTGAACAGAGACGCGGGAGTCTAGGCGAGGTTTCGTCCGGGATGAGCCGCCTGCTCGGATCGGCGCTCGGTCCTCGCGGGCCCATGGTCCGCGGGGCCCTTGTGAGACAAAATCCTGCGTGTCTCGGTCATCGAGGCAAGCAAGCCCCTAGGAGGGTGACATGTCAACGTTCGTAGCGACCGATCCTGCAGCTTATGAAGCGTATGTCGGCCGAGGAAGTCAGCGCCTCGCCCCGGTCTTTGTTCGGTTCGCGGGCGTTTCAGGCCATGAAAAAATTCTAGACATCGGCTGCGGGACGGGCCATTTGACGCGTGCCATATCGGCTGCGCATGCGCGCGCCACCGGCATCGACCTGTCTCCCCCCTATGTTGAATTCGCGCGACGCATGACTGCGCCAGAAGAGGTCACATTTGACGTCGGCGACGCCCTTGACCTTCCGTACCTGGATGGAGAATTTGATCGGGCATTGTCGATGCTGGCATTGGATGTGCTACCCGACCCGGCCCAGGGCTTGCGCGAGATGAGACGCGTCACGCGCAAGGCAGGCACCGTGGCTGTGGTCGTCAACAATTTCCGCTGCGGCTGGACGCCTTTTAGCCTCGTTTGGGATGCGGCTGCCGTCCTTGATGCGGGTGGTGCCGCGATGCGCGACGAAATGGTCTGCAAGCCGCTCGGCTGGCCCGGAGGGCTCGCAGGCCTGTTCGATGAGGCGGGCTTCGCCGACGTTGTACAGGAGCAGATTGGCGCGGTCTTTGACTACCAATCGTTCGAGGACTACTGGTCTACCTTTCTCACCGGGCAAGGAAAAACCGGAAGCTATGTAACGCAGCTTCAAACCCCGAAGCGCGACGAACTGCGCCGCCATGTCCGAGCAGCGTATCTTTCCGGTATGCCTGATGGTCCCCGCAGTTTTACAACCTCGTTCTGGGCGGCCCGCGGCATGATCTCGACTTAGCTTGGGTGCTGCGTTAGCCGCCTGGCAATCACGGCGCTCTTGTTTGCTCATTCAGCGGCCGGCAAACCTCCAGCACCACCCCACGCAGCCACCGATGCGCAGGGTCCCGATCAAGACGCGGATGCCACATCTGCGACACGGTGATCTGCTCCGTAGGCATCGGCAGAGGGAACGAGCGCAGCGTGCCCCGCGCCCTCAGGTGTTCAAAATACGAGGACGGTATCAATGCAACCAACTCGGTGGCGGCCGCTATCGACAAGGCCGTGCTGAAGCTGGGCACCACGACCGCGGTATTGCGCATCAGGCCCATCGCTGCGAGCGCGTCGTCCACCGGTCCCACAGTCCGGCCGTGGCGTGAAGTGACCACGTGGTCGCAGGCAGCGTAGCGCTCGGCAGTGATCTCGGGTTCGGCGAGCAGGGGATGGCCCTGGCGCACTACCGCGATGAATCGGTCGCGATAGAGCGCCTGAACGCGCACCTCCGGGCCCGACTCGCCGAGAACGCCGACATCCAGATCGAGCAATCCCTCGCGCAGTGGGCGAACGTCCTTGTCGGGCTTGGGCGCGAAGCGCAGGCGAACGCCGGGCGCTTCGTGCGCGGCGCGAACCACCAACTGATGCGCGAAGGCCTCGATGAAGCCGTCGTTGGCCCGTATGGTGAACAAGTGCTGGAGCGTGCGGGGGTCCATGTTCGCGCCGGCGGGCTGAAGCACCGCGCGCGACTCCTGCACCAGCTCTCTGACGCGGTCGCGCAGTGCCAGCGCATGCGGCGTGAGCACCATGGCGCGACCCGCGCGCACGAGGAGCTGGTCCCCGGTTGATTCCCGCAACCGCGCGAGCGCCCGGCTCATCGCCGACTCGCTCAGGCCCAGGCGCTCGGCAGCTTTCGCGACGCTGCCCTCGGAAAGAAGTGCGTTCAACGCAAACAACAGGTTCAGGTCTGCTTCTGTCGGCATGCTCGAACCTAGCACGGCTGCGAGGATTTCGACAGGCGCCGCATGCAGGGACAAGTTGAGCGCCGCGCGCTGTGCAAGCCGTGCGCGCAGTCCTAAGCTGGCCTGGCGCGATAGAGCGTGCCTCTTCCAGTCGTCCAATCATGCTGTCATCTACGCTTCGACCGAACTCTTCTTCCACCATTGCCCGCACCGTCGAAACCCAAGAGGTGAACGACGCCGATGGTCTGCCTCTACCGCGGCGCTACGCAGCCGTCGCCGCGATCCTGGGCGCGGGCGTGCTGGTGGTGCTCGATGGCGCAATCGCCAACATCGCGCTGCCAGGCATTGCCCAGCAATTGCAGGCGACACCCGCCGATGCCGTCTGGATCATCACCGCCTACCAACTGGCCGTGGTCATGTTCCTGTTGCCTGCTTCTGCTGTCGGGGAAAGGTTCGGGTATCGGCGGGTCTTCGCCGGCGGCGTCGCGCTGTTCACCGCGGCGTCGGTGTTGTGCGCGTTGGCCCCATCGCTGCCATGGCTCGTGGCCGCGAGATGCCTTCAGGGCCTGGGCAGTGCGGCCGTGATGCCCCTCGGGCTGGCGTTGTTGCGCTTCACTTATCCGCGTCGATTGCTGGCGCGCTCGATCGCCTGGAACGCGCTCGCCGTCGCGGCCGCTTCAGCGTCGGGCCCGACCCTTGGCGCTTTCATACTCTCTGCGGCAAGTTGGCCGTGGCTCTTTGCGGTGAATCTACCGATCGGCCTCCTCGTGCTCGCCGCCTGCGCAGGGTTGCCGAGCCCGGCGCGCTCGGTGCGCCGCATCGACGTCTGGAGCATCGCGCTCAACGCGGTCATGTTCGCCTCTTTCGTGCTGGGGAGTGACCGGCTGGTGGCGCATCCGTTGCACGGCGGCGCGTTGCTCGCGTTGTCGGCCGTTTGCATGGTCCTGCTGGTACGGCGTGAGCTGCCAAAGGCGGCGCCGTTGATCCCGCTCGACCTGCTGCGCGTGCATTCCTTTCGGGTCTCGATCGTTGCCTCCGTGTGCTGCTTCACCGGCCAGATGGCCAGCCTTGTGGCGCTGCCGTTTTACATCCAGCACGAACTCGGCCAGAGCGCCGTGACTGCCGGCCTCTTGATGACCCCCTGGCCTTTGGCGGTGATGCTGGCTGCACCGCTGTCGGCACGCCTGGCCCAGCGCTTGCCGAGCGCCTGGCTGTGCGCGGCCGGAAGTGCGTGCTTCGCGAGTGGTCTGGCCCTGTGTGCCCTGTGGCCGCTGCACGGCAACCCGGCTTTACCGATCGCCGTGTTCACGAGCCTCGCCGGCCTGGGCTTCGGCTTCTTTCAGACGCCGAACAACCAGAACATGCTGCTCTCGGCACCCAAGGAACGCAGCGGCGCGGCCGGTGGCGCGCAAGGCACCGCCCGACTCACGGGGTTGACGCTCGGCAGCCTGTTGATGAGTTTGATGTTCGGGCTGCTGCCGTCCCATAGCGCTGTGCACTGGGGCCTGGCGATGGCGACTTTGGCCGCGTTGGCCGGGAGTGTGGCGAGCTTGCTCAGAAGCCCTGCAAGGGCTCGCGCCGCGTGATCGGAATCTCCGTGAAAGGGCATCAGCTTGGCCTGCGAGTAGGTCGAGACATCGATCCCCTTGGGACGATGTCCGAATGTTCGACGCAGAAAGCATGGACGGGCTCGACTCGTCCGCGCAGCGCCAGCGCGCCAAGGTCGTGGGTATGGATTTCGGACGACGGACCAAGGGAGGCGAGCGCTTGCGCGGATGCGATGAAGAGGCATCCGACTTCGCGGGTCGCCTGCTCGAGGCGCCCGGTCGTGTTCATGACGTCCCCATGGAAGACGATCGCACGGCGCACCTGCCCGACCTCGCCGGCGATGACCTCGCCTAGATGCAGGGCTGCACGCAGCTCCGGTGGCACGCCGAAGCGTTGGACAAACCGGTTCGCGTCCGCGGCGAGTGCTGCGCGCATCGCGAAGAAGCAGCGCAACGCCCGCGCTTCGGCAACGCCGTCGGCCTCGACCCAGGTGATGACGATCTCGTCACCGACGTATTGGTAGATTTCGCCGCGGCACATCTCGATCGGTTCGGCGACCGCGGAAAACACCGCGGCGAGGAAGCGATGCGCCTCCAGCGCCCCGAGCCGCTCGGCGATCGCGGTCGAGCCCACCACGTCGACGAAGAGGAAGAAGCGTCGCTCTGCGTAGGGCCGGCGATACTTTCCAAGCAGAAGAGCCATGAACGTGCGGTGGCCGACCAGGCCCGCGGCCTGAAACATCATCACAACCACGGCAACAGGCACGAGCGAGAGGCAAACCGCAATCAGCCCGGTGCGCGCGTTATAGACGGTGACGACGCCCAACAAGCGCTCTCCCGGCTGACCGACGAGGATCGCGCCCGCGATCGCGCCGTAGACAAGCGTCTTCAGGATGAACACCGCAGCGAACGGCAGCGCGTCGAGCCATCGCATCGAAGCGCGAGGCAGCAGGAACATCTCGATGCCGGCGATAAATGACGCCGTTAGCAAGGCGTGGATGACACCAATCGGTACGGATGTCAGCAGGGAACCGAGCAGCGAGCGAGCGCCCGGTCCGGCAATCGCCCCGCCGTAGACTGCACCGACGCCCGCACCGATGACCGCGGCCATGCGCAGGATGCGCATGAAGCGCCGCAGTCGTTCGCGCGTGACGGCCGAAAGTGTCGCGATCATCTGCCCTCGAGTCTAAGGGCACCACGCAGGACGCCTGCAGAGCCGCGCAGGCTCGATCGAAGAGGTGGTGCTGGGCGGAGAAGAACGCAATCATTGGGTGCCCACAGTTGAGGTCTAGATCGAGGGCGGGATTCTCAATGGCCTTGTCTACTTGAACCAGGCGTGAAGCGCAAGGTTCTGGCCGCTCAGTAGCTTTGACGAACGAAGGTCAGCTTCTCTGGATGCTGAAGGACCGCACCGGGCCCGAAGCACTCCGATCGCAACCGGCTGCAGTCGGCCATGTATGGACGTTCGCACCTCTGCCGTCAGGGTCCGCTCAAGGCTGCATTGCAGACATTCCCGCCGAGAAGCGAATGGCACATACCGCTTATTGCAGTTCCGTAGCCGTCATCCGACTGTCGACCGCCAAGTTGACGGCGCGACGCCGTGGCCGCGCGAGAACCACCGCGAGAACCCTGCCGCAGATGAAAAACCCAGTAAGTCGGCGATTTCCGCCAGGCGCAGGGCGCCTGCCTGCAGATACTGGTCGGCCAGCTCCGTCCTGGTTCTGTCCACGACTTGCGAGAAGGTCGTGCCCGTCTGCGCCAGATGCCGGTGCAGCGTTCGCCGGTCGATGCCGAGTTCCCCCGCGAGCACTTCCGCGCTGCATTGGCCGAGCGGCATCAGTCGCCGGATATGGGCGGTCAGCTGCGCCTCGCTTGTGACATGGCCGGGCTCCGGCAACAGGCCCGCCGTGAGCACACTGGTGTAGGCCTTGAGGCCGCCTTCGGCCATGCGGTTCGGGCGATCCAGGTCTCGTGCGGGCAGCACCATCAGGTTGGACGCGGCGCCGAACACGACCGGGCAGCCGAAAGCGGCGGCATAGGGCACATCTTGCGAGAGGCGCGCATGCATGAACTGCACTTCGGCCGGCCGCCAGTCCGCACCCAGAAGGTACTTCAACAGATAGATCTGTCCTCCCATGACGCATTCGGTCGCCTGGCGCACGCGCACTTCACCGTCCATTGCGATGTCGACGCCGACCAGGCCCAGGCCGGCCGTTTCCGTCAGGCGCAGCGTCACCGAGGTGGTCTGCAGCGGCATGTCGCTCGCGAAGCGGCAAAGTACCGCGCGGATGTCGGGTTCGTCGCGCGCCAGCGCCCCGAGCGGCCCCAGGTACGCAAAGTTCAAACGCTCCCGGGCCACCCTGAGGCCGAAGTCGGCGCAGTGGCTCCGCTCCGCGGCGGCCTCCAGCAGCCGGTAGACAAGACGCGCCCGCACCAGATGGTCCGGCGATTCGAGCAGGCGCAATGGCATGCCGATCTCGCGCGCGAGGGCGCGCGCATCCAGTCCCAGGGACTGCGCAACGCGGGCGTAGCAGACCAGGATGGCGCTGCGAATGTAGAAGCGCTGCATGTCCCGAGATGGTAAGTCCGCTGTCCCGAAGGATCAAACGGCAAAACGCCTGCCGCCTAAAGTGCAGCCATGTCCGCCATCGACGAGACAGGAGACATCAGCCATGAGATTTCTTTTTCGATCCCTGGTCGGCGTCCTGCTGGCCACCCTCGCTGCAGTCGCCATCGCGCAAGGCGCCGACGCCGCGCCCAAGCCCATACGGATCGTGCACCCGTATCCAGGCGGGGCCATCGACAACATCACGCGCGTTCTCGCCGATCGGCTCAAGGACCGTTGGGGGCAGCCGATCGTGGTCGATCCGAGGCCAGGGGCTTCCGAGATCGTCGCCGCCGACCAGGTGGCGAAGGCCAGGCCGGACGGGCTGACCTGGTTCGTCGGCACCGAATCCACGTTCGCGAACAATGCCTTCCTGTTCCGCAAGCTGCCCTTCGACCCCGCGGGCGATCTGGTGCCGGTGTCCGAATTGTTCGCGGTCAACTTCGCGCTGATCGTGCGCGGCGACTTCCCTGCGCGGACGCTGCAGGAGTTCATCGAGTACGCGAAGAACTCGCCCGGCAAGATCAAGTACGGCTCGATCGGCGTCGGCACCGGGCCGCACCTGGCCATGGAGGACTTTGCCCGCGTCGTCGGCATCAAGGGACTGATCCATGTGCCGTACAAGGCGCCGCCGCAGGCCGTGCAGGACATGCTCGGCGGTGAGATCGACGTCACGTTGAGTACCACCCAGTTCGCCGCCGCTTTCGTCGGCACGGGCAAGATGCGAATGCTTGCGGTGACCGGCGCCGCGCGTCAGAAGGACCAGCCTGACGTCCCGACCTTTCGCGAGCTCGGCCTGCCGGCCGTGTCGTACCGATCCGCCTTCGGCCTCGCGGTGCCCAAAGGCACACCGCCCGAGATGATCCAGAAGATCTATGCCGGCGTACACGACGTGATCAGCGCCCCGGACTTCCAGGAGAAGTTCCTCGCACCTGCCGGCTACGAGCTGGTGGCGAGCAATCCACAGACCTTTGCCCAGTCGATGTCCGCGCGTCGGCAGAAATCGCAGAAGCTCATCACCGAGCTCGACATCCGCATCGACTGAGCAAAACCCACTCGAGGAGATCTTTCAATGGACATGCTGTTGCCGCCCGGCGTGGGCGCGGAGACGAGCTCGCGCTTCTACGTCGCGGGCCGGTGGGTGGAGCCCTTCGAACCGGCCAGTCTGCACGTGGTCGATCCGGCCACCGAGCAGCGCATCTGCAGCATCGCTGCCGCGCGCGGCGCCGACGTGGATCGCGCGGCCGAGGCCGCCGAGGCGGCATTCGCCGACTACAGCCGGACGCCGGTGAACGAGCGCCTGGACTTGCTGCGCCGGATCATGGCCGCCTATCAGGCACGCCTGGGCGATCTCGCCGCGGCCATCAGCGCCGAGATGGGCGCGCCCCGCGCGCTGGCCGAGGGCATGCAGGCTCCCATCGGCCTTGGTCACCTGGCGCAGATGATTGCGGTGCTCGAAGTATTCGCCTTCGAGACGACAGTCGGCACGACCCGCGTGCGGCGCGAGCCCGTGGGCGTGTGCGGACTGATCACGCCGTGGAACTGGCCGGTGCACCAGGTCCTCTGCAAGGTCCTGCCTGCGTTGGCGGCAGGGTGCACCGTGGTGCTCAAGCCCAGCGAGTTCGCGCCGCTCTCGGCGGGGCTGCTCGCGGAGGTGCTGCATGAAGCCGGCACGCCGCCGGGCGTATTCAACTTGGTTCACGGCGACGCGATCACCGGGCAGCTCATCGCCGCGCATCCGCTGCTGGACATGGTGTCCTTCACCGGTTCGACCCGCGCCGGCGTCGACGTGGCGCAACGCGCCGCGCCCACCGTCAAGCGCGTCCATCAGGAGTTGGGAGGGAAATCGGCCTTCATTGTCTTGGCGGATGCGGACCTGGCGGCCGCGGTGGACTGCTGCGTGCGCTCGTGCTTCCTCAATTCGGGACAGAACTGCAATGCGCCGACCCGACTGCTGGTGCGCGCGAGCGACGAACAGCGCGCCATCGCCCTGGCCCGCGACGCTGCCGAAGCCACCGTGGTCGGCCTGCCTGGCGACGCGCACACGCAGGTCGGGCCGCTGGTCAATGGCCGTCAGTTCCAGCACGTGCAGCGGCTCATCCAGGCCGGCATCGACGAAGGCGCGCAACTGGTGTGCGGTGGTCCCGGCCGGCCCGACCCACTCACCAGCGGCTATTTTTGCCGGCCGACGGTGTTCGCGCGAGTTCGTCCGTCCATGCGCATTGCGAGGGAAGAGATCTTCGGGCCGGTGCTCTGCATCATGAGTTACGAGAACGAGGAAGACGCGGTACGCCTCGCGAACGATACGCCCACCGGCCTCGCGGCCTACGTATACGGCGCCGATCTCGCACGGGCGGAGGTGGTCGCGGCGCAGTTGCGGGTCGGCAACGTGCACTTGAACGAAGCCATTCCCGACCTCGCGGCACCCTTCGGTGGCTACAAGCAATCCGGCAACGGGCGCGAGTTCGGCGAGTACGGTCTCGATGCCTTCCTCGAACACAAAGCCGTGCTCGGAGCCGTGGCAGCGGAGATGCCGCAGCCGCAGGCGGGGAACGGGAAGGACGCGTCGCGGCCGGCGGATGCCGCCGCCGTCGCCGCCCCGAAGTTCGAGCGGCCCTCCGCGACGCTCGAGCCGATGCTGCGGCGCGTCGTGGCACCGCGCATGGCCGCGCCTTCGCAGTTGTGCAACCTCGACCGACTGGTCGCGCGGATGAAGCAGCAGGGCCTGGACGCCATGGTCGCCATGTACGCGACGAACCAGTACTACTTGAGCAGCTATGCCCGTCACAGCACCATTCCCGAGGAGATCGGCATGCACCCGGTCGTGATCTCGCGGCATGCGCCGGACCATCCCGTGCTGGTCATGCCTGACATCGACCTGGCGCGCCTGGACGTGCAGCCGACCTGGATCCGCGACATCCGCCCCTATGCGACCGTGCTGCCTTACGACGTGCCCGCGCACTCCCGCGAGTTGCGACGCTTCGTGCCGCCCCGCTTGCTCGAAGACCTCGAAGGTCGCCTCGGCAGCGATCCCGTTTACCACCTCGGCATGGGCGACGCGGTGGTCGCGGCGCTCAAGGACCTGGGCATGGCGGGCGCGCTCGTCGGCTTCGACAACCTCGGCTTCGGCATGGCGCTGCGGCAGGCATTGCCCGCGCTCAAGCCGCACCCCGCGGAGAACGACTTCCGCTTCGTGCGCCAGCAGAAGACCGTTGCCGAGATCGCGCTGCTGCGCCAGGCCACGCTGATCAACCAGACGGCGCAGATGCGAGCCATGCGCCAGTGGACACCGGGAATGACCTTCCGTGAACTGGTGTTCGCCTTCCAGGTGGAAGCGCTTGCGCTGGGTGGGAGCCCGAACCTTCCGGACTCGATGCAGATGGCCAACGACCCGGGCTGGGGCCGCGTGGCTCACTCCGACCGCGAAGTCACCGACCACGTGCTCACCGCGGGCGAGCACGTCATGTTCGACTGCCACGGAAAGTACAACGGCTACTGCTGGGACGGCGGCAAGACCTGGGTCGTCGGCTCGGAGCCAACCTCAGCGGCGCGGCGGGAATGGGCTGGCGTGACCGCCTGCCTGGAGGAGATCAACCAGCGCGCTCGCCCCGGAGCGAGACTCAGCGAACTGGCCGCCGGGGGCCAGCGCGCGATGCGGCGGGCAGGCGGCAACGATGATGGCGCGCTCATCTACTTTCACGGCCTCGGGCTGGACCACATCGATGTGGACATGGCCGCCTCGGGCCGCGACTGGACCCTCGAGCGCGATTCCGTGCTGACCACGCACATCTACCTGCCGGGCGGCGCGACCGATCGCTACTACATGGAAGACATCGCCCTCATACGCGAGAGCGGCGTCGAGCGCTTCTTCACCTGGGACGACTCACTGCATTGATTTGCGCCCGCGGCCGCTGCGCAGCCTTGGCGTACAGGCGGAGTGGACGACCGAAGAATGACTGCAGCGCGGCCCTGATTCAGTCAGAGCGGACCCTGCTCAAAAATCGGCGTGCGTGGTGGTGTGATAGCCCGTCAGCCCACCGCCCTGCGTCGCTTCGGGCCCACGAGCCTTGCCGGTCGAGAAGATAAAGGTCGCCGCCACGAGCACGACGAATGCAACCAGCAGCCAGAGGCCGAACGTGTAGACGAGCCACACGGGGCCGAGGACAACGAGTAGAAGCAGCAGCGCCCTGAACATGTGATCAGTTTGCTCCAACAAGGTCGAAGCGCGGCGTGACGGAATCGACGAAGCGTCGGTAAAAAAGTACCTTCTACAAGCCTTGAGGCTGGACATGGAAGGCTCCTTTTGAAGGTCCGGTCCATTGTCCGGGGCGGCATGTCAGTCGCGTGACACCGGTTGCCGCCACGCCCGAAGGGTTATTGGCGGCGTCACAGAGTCTTTCCAGAATCCTCGGATGGCCCGCCAGCTTCTTTCCATCGCCCTGACCGTCGAGCAGCATGACGACGGCGGCTTCTACTGGGTGCTGCTCGAGTCCTTCGACTACTCGATGGAATTCGAGTCGCTCATGGAATCGGCCAGCGGATTCGCGACCTACGTCGAAGCGCTGGACGCCGGCTACCTCATGCTCAAGCGACTCTCGGACGACCTGAGCGTCGGGCCGCAGGACGACCTCGGCGATCTGGGCGAAGACCTCATCGGGTGAAGTCAGCGCACATCAGAGATAGTTGAACAGCGCGATGCTGTGCAGCCGTGCGAAGGTCTCCTGGCTCGCCTTGAGCGAGGTTTCGCGCTGCAGGTATTCCGAGATCGCACGCGCCGGGTCGAGGTCCACGAGTTCCGAGAGGTAGCTCTTGTCGGTCAGGCTGCGCGACTCGCCGGCCGCATCGAGCGCGTCGAGTTCGTTCATGCGCGAACCGACCGAAGCTCGGATGGTCAGCACGTTGTCGTGCGCGTTCGTGACCTTGACGTTGGCCGTGCTGAGCGCGTTCTGGAGCGCGGCCTGCGCGGCCTCGCCGCCGGCAGCAAGCGGCTTCTTCAGCGAGGCGACCAGGTCGGCGATGGCGGCAAACACGTCGGTGCCGGCGTTCTTGGCCGTGGCGACCTGGAAGGTGTCGCCGTCGGCGGGCGCGCCGCTCACGCTGATCTGGATGCCGCCGAAGGCGATCGGCACGTCGGGCGCGAAGGGGCCGGTGGCGGCGACCACCGGAGGCGTGTCCAGCGTCGACACGGTGTAGTTGCCGCCTGCGAAGCTGATGCTGAAGTCCTTGCCGTAGTTGGGCGCGGTGGCATCGATCACGCCGACGGCGCCGAACACGCCCGAGCCGGTGTTGGCCGCGCCGGCCGAGGCCACGTAGCCCGCGCCGCCCTGCACCGACTGGAACACGCTGCGGCCGTCGTCGGTGCCCGACATCTGGCGCGACACGTCGATCTGCAGCAGCCGCTGGCCCTGGTCGCCCATGTACTGGACGCCGCCGCCGGCCTGGGCCACGAAGGGCGGGCTGGCGCTCTTGAAGCCCGCAAACAGGAACTGGCCGTTGCCGTCATCGGCGTTGGCCACGTTCACGAGCTGGTCGAGGTTGCTCTGGATGGCAGTGGCGAGCGAAGCGCGGTCGGCATCCGACAGCGTGCCGTTGCCGGCCTGCACCGTGAGGGTCTTGATGTTCTGCAGCACCGAGGTGGCGGACTGCAGCGCGTTCTCCTCGTGCGAAAGCGACAGCGTCGCGCGGCTGCGGCTGTCGGCGTACTGCGAGGATTCCGCCATCGACTGGCTGACGACCAGCGAGCGCGCGGCTGCCACCGGATCGTCGGCCGGCGTCAGGAACTTGGTTCCCGCCGAGAGTTGCTGCTGGATCCGGAACAGCTGCTGCTGCTGCGAACCGATGCCGTTCATGCTCTGGGCATAGAAGGACTGGGTGCTGATGCGCATCACGACTCCTGAATTTCCTGGGGGCTGGGGCGGCTCAGTTGCTGATGCCCAGGATCGAATCGAACATGGTCGACGCGGTCTGGATCACCTTGGCATTGGCCTGGTACATCTGCTGGTACATCAGCAGGTTGGCGGTTTCCTCGTCCTGGTTCACGCCGGAGATCGAATCGCGGCTGGCGCGGATCTGTTCCGTCACGCTGGTCTGCGTGGTCTCGGCCGTGCGGATCTCCATCGTGCGGTTGCCCACCGAGCTCACCAGCTGCGCGAAGGCGCCGTTGAAAGTCGAGGTGCCGCCGTCCATGGTGCTCTTCTTCTGCAGCCCGGCGAGCAGCAGTGCATTGCTGCCGTCCGAGACGCCGCCGATGTTCTTCTTGATCGTGAAGGTGTCGCCCTGGGCCGGGGCGCCGGTCAGCTTGACGGAGATGCCGTCGAAGCTGATCGAAGCGCCGGCGGTGTAGGGCACGGGTGTGCCGGCCGGGTAGCTGGTGGCCGTGCCGTCGGCGAGCGTCACGGTGACGGCGGAGGTCGCCGGAAAGCCCGAGAGCGTGCCGCCCCCGGCATCGAAGCTGAGCGTGACGGACGCCGCCAGCGGCGCGGCCAGGTAGCCCGCATCGACCGTGGGTGCGCTCAATGCCCCGCTGCCCTGGTTGGTGCTGGTGTTGCCCGTGACCAGCGGCGACGCTGCAGCCACCTTGGCCGGGTCGCGCACCAGCACGTCGACGTCGCGCGCGCCGGTGCGTGTCGGCTGCACCAGGAAGGAATCGCCGGCCTGCGCCGTGCCGCCGGCGGCGGCGAGGCTCACGCCGTCGAAGCTGATCGGGAAGGTGGTGTAGGAACCCATCGCCTGCTTGTCGGACAGGCGCGTGACCGAATAGGTGAGCGTGCCCGCCACGTCCTTCACTTCCACCGAATAGTCGCTGGTCGTGAGCTTGGAGGTGTCGGTCACGCTGGCGCCGAGCACCATGCTGCCGGTGTTGCGCGCGTTGGAAAACACGCCGGCCGCTGCCTCGGAGAAGAAGTCGGTGCCGAGCACGCCGTTGAGATCGACGCCGAGCTTGTGCTGGTCGTTGAAGCTGCTGCCGAGCGCCATGGCGAGGCGGCCGATCGCGTTCTGCGTGGTGGTGAGGGTTTCGGCGCGGAAGGCCATCAGCCCGCCCAGCGACCCGCCGGTGAACACGTTGTCGTTGAGTTCCGACGCGGTGCCGGAGAGCCCGACCAGCGCCATCGCCTTGCGCGTCGGATCGGCTGCGGAATCGACCGCCTGCAGCGATGCGGCGCGGTCGCCCAGCACCAGCGACTGTCCGTTGCCGATGAAGACGTTGTACTTGCCGCCATCCTGCTCCAGCACCTTGACCTCGACGATCTTGCCGAGCTCGGCCACCAGCTGGTCGCGCTGGTCCAGCAGGTCGTTGGGCGGCTGGCCGCCGGCCATGCCGGTGACCTGGCCGATCTGGTGATTGAGGCTGGCGATCTGCGAGGCGTAGGTGTTGATCTGCGCGGCGCTGCCGACGATCTGGTCGTTGACCGCGCTGTTGACGTCCCGCAGGTACTGGTCGGTGGAGCGGAACTTGTTGGCCAGCGTCTGCGCCGAGCTGATGAGCTGCTGCCGCGCGGCCGGGTCGGCCGGCGTATTGGCCACGCCCTGCATGCTGGCGAAGAAGCTCTGCATCAGGGGCGTGAGGCCTGCCGTCTTGTCGGCGAGCAGCGAATCGATCTGGCTGATCGACGAGTTGTAGCTCGCGAGCGCCGCGCCCGCGGCTTCGGCGCCGTTGAGCTGGGAGGTGAGATAGCGGTCGTAGCTGCGGGCCACCGTCGTGACTCGCGCACCGGTGCCCATGAAGCCGGCACCGGTAGCGATCGCGCCGTTGGTCTCGACGATCGAGGTCTGGCGGCTGTAGCCCACCGTGTACACATTGGCCGTGTTGTGGGCCGTGGTCATGAGCGCGCTGCGCGCCACGGCGAGGCCGCTCAGACCCGTATAGAACATCGACATTGAGGTTTACCTGTGAATAGCGTTTGTTCGTTCTTGACTCTTTATCGGCAGCGGCGGCAAAAACTGAAGGGCCGGCCGCACTTCAGGCTTCCGCGAGCCTGAACACGCTGACCGCCTCGACCAGGCTGCCGGCCTGTTCCTGCATCGATTGCGCAGCCGCCGCTGCCTCTTCCACCAGCGCCGCGTTCTGCTGCG
>Ga0307515_10000717_pt1 | contig 76330 bp, 75 predicted proteins | sample 17_EM_MG_FD_194513 | JGI IMG/M metagenome (GOLD analysis project Ga0307515, IMG submission 194513) | Populus trichocarpa ectomycorrhiza microbial communities from riparian zone in the Pacific Northwest, United States - 17_EM | ecosystem: Host-associated > Plants > Roots > Unclassified | place...
CTCCTAACTCGATCACGGCCTCCAAGTGCAGCTCTCAGTTTACTCGATCTCGGCCTCCAAGTGTATCTCCAAACTCGACCGATCATGGCCTCCAAGTGCAGCTCTCAGTTCACTCGATCTCGGCCTCCAATTGCATCTCCAAACTCGCTCGATCACGGCCTCAAAGTGCATCTCTGAGTTCACTCGACCTCGGCCTCCAATGGGATCTCCAAACTCGCTCGATCACGGCCTCGGAGTGTATCTCTGAGTTGTAGATTGGTAGCTATATAGATAAATCGATACATAGATGAGAATACAACCTGAATACATGAGTTTTAAAAATTGTTGCACGATTAGTAGTAGCTATGAGTTCCAGGCGTACCAGCAGCGTTCCCAAAGAAGATGTTGATTTTCCCAGAATGCTCTACTGTGATTCGAGGTGCTCCCAGACGCTAACAGGTTTGTCGCTGCGCTCCCAGGCGCTCTGCTATGCAACGCGACCCGTCGCTTGGGCGACAGGCAGCGTGTAATTCTCCATCAGAGGGTACGAGGTTCCGTCAGAGCCGTCAGAGCCGTCCGGAACACCCGGGTGTTTCAGACGGAAACCAGGGTTGTTGCTGATGCAGTATACAATTGTGTAATTAGAATACTAATATCAAGTATTCCAATAAACAATTTGATTTAGATATGTCAATGGCATATAGAAATATCTAGATATATATTCCAATATATAGTATTAATATTTGAAGTTGAATATTATGACCGGTATATATATATATCAGTGATAGTAGCCATCCCAATATTACAAGAGAACAATATTAACAGAACTCATCATTCTGTTAGGCTTCTATTCTCTTCCAAATTAGAATGATTAGAGTATCACTGTGTATTCAGATGGTCTATATGTCCATCACATAGTTACAACTATTACCACCACTAAGTAGGTAATTTCAATTATCTTTATTAGTATAGTAGATATATGATAATATTTGGTATAACTTTTCTATATTAGTATCACCTGAGTACCATACTTTGTATTTGATCAAATTGTCCACAGTAGTCTTGCAGCCTTGAAGTTCATATAATACTCCATATCAACCATAATTGAGGTTATATTTCGATACATCTTTCTCAGACAGTATATTTAAGTTACTATAAGCAGAGCACTCAAGATTGTGAGTGTGTAAATGTTGTTTGCCCAGGTATTGCTGCTTTAGATACTAATTCATGTTGCAATTTGGGAGCCTCTATTGAGAAACCAGTAGTGACAATTTAGAATATGGCTTATCAAAGTGAGTATCAATAGAGTATCCATACTGTTCTGTATATTCTAATCTTCCCAAAGAGGATTAATAAACTAATTGGTAATAGATAGTATACAATGCCAGACAGTATTAATATATTAGAATTTGAAACTCTATGTCAGATATGTCTAAGAAATTACTAATATAAGATCGATACTGTTCAGTATGTGAATATTATTTATGTAGAGTCATATTCATTGTTGTTACTAGTTTGCCCAAATCGGATTTCATTGTTCCCACATGAGTTGTGTAGATTTGTAATTTGGTACATATAGTTTAAACTCAGCACAGCACAGATGCTTTGCAGCACGTGATAATTATATCCGAAGGGGGGCAGTTCGTTGAATTACAATTGACTGAAACAAATTATATATTGTTTTAATGAATCATTATTACTTACTGGTAAAATGTCATATCTTTATAACCATCAATAATGCAGTTTAGAAGTATCAACACCACTTTGAATTTATACTGTATTTACAGCCAGATTACAGATAATGGTAATCACTTATTTTTCATAGTACGACAATCCATCAACTAATAAGCACTTCAGATTTACAACGTAATTTATGAAAATAAATGTCAACTTATCTATAACAGTTCTGAGTGGAACTATACCAAAAATACCCTATTGCAAGTTCAGCAAGAAACCATTTACAGTTGTTTCCCATTGCTTATACTTTAATCAACATTCTGTAAGCTTTAATATTAATATAGTATGGAATGGAGATTACAGAATGTCTTCCATATATGACAAGAAGATATACATAATACACTAAGCTATATTAATAAATAGTCCATAAATAATATCAAAATTACTTGATGTTAATTGGGTATAAAACCAATTGATACTCCTGTAATATCCACAATATACAAAAGTGGAAAAAATCCATATTCCAATTCCACCAAGATAATATAACAGGTCCAACAACGAAATGTAGAACTACTTATGTTGACCAATACAGTCCAAAATGTAGAACCTGTTTCTCTATCCAAAGTTGGTGGACTGTAAGTACAAAACCAGCCAGAAATATACTTGGTGGATAGAAACTCAATTATGATTGTATATGTTAGAACCTCTTCTAATACTCATAGTATTGTATTGAACTAACTTTCAATATTGTACATCTGTTCTATTGAATTAACTCAGTTACTGCGAGATAGCTCCAATCCGTATTTCTAATATTGATTACATGTAGTTAATTATTTCAGAGGATCCAACAATATTTGATGCCATAAACTAAGAACGTTCAAGTAACCATAATAAGATGTTTTTGTTGAAAAGCAAATTTGTATTTGACTGAACAGTGCTACATTGTATCAACTGCTAAATAGCAGGCAGAGAATTTGAATCGCTAAAAAGACCTAGTCAAGTATAGGACTTGTTTCTGCACATTAATTCAAGACTACCATGGCATTAGTTTCTATAGGTTTCAATATATTGACTGTTAATTGCAGAATATTTCCAATGTGAGTGGAAATAGCAACTATGAATTTAATTATGTTGTCTCCATAGCCTTGTTGTAATGAGTCATTCTGTATTGTACTGGCTGTAGTATACTTGTTGTCAGGGATAGAGGTTGTATCAAATAATGCATGACAACAAGGACATTCAAGTGTCAGAGTCGTTATACTGGTGCAGTTTAATGTCCTTTGTACTGCTAAAAGCTAATATCGGTATTGATGAACATTCCACACTGCAACATATACAAAGACTCATAGTGATAAGATATCCCCCATGACCATAATGGAAATAAGCAGAACAATATCATTGAGTATGATGCAGCAGATATTATACTTGACTAATTCGGAATCTATATATGATAGTTCTATACACACTGTTCAGATTCGAAATATTAAGACAAATTCCCTAGATAATGTTAATTACACTTTATATAATATAAAAGCGAATTTTAACTGCAACATATTTTGCTCTGGATGGCAGAAGAAAGCTTCCACATATATATCTATACTTTACAATTCGGAATATTGCCCACCCAACTATGTAAAGTTATCAAATATTACATTCAAGCAATACATCCAGTACTAGTTGGCAAAATCCAGGCCATCATCTCCTATGATTATGATTCCAAGTAATCAGTCTTTGACCATAATCCAGCATGCTTTGTAGAATACTTAGTTTAGAATACTACGTTTGTTGAAATTGAAGATGATTTTGAAATGTTCTATAAGATTGGAAAGTATATTACTACAATCCACTAAGATACTAATATGATAATTCAGATAGTTACCATAGCATTATAATTAATAAATTGTGATAATTCTTATTTATTGAATGTATTTAAAAAATAATTCAATTGGTGTAATGGATGTAGAGGAGTTTAATTGAAAGGTGGAGACTCTTCCACAAACAGTCATTATTATTCCACTAATTTGTACCAAATGTAACACTGAATGAGTATAGAGCAAGTGAACACAAGGTATCCAATTGATACGAAAAGCTATCCCCACTACTTTTGACATAACAGAAGAAATATTTTTGCAGCTCAATTTACCATTTGGATATTTATTCATCCCACCAACAACTTAGACCTTCTTAATGCAAACGTGGCAGAATAGTGAATGGGTGGTCTGCGACATATAGAGATCATATGAAGACTAGATTATGAACAAGTTGTACTAACATCTTATTGGGAAACAAACTTTAAGATTAATTACTGCATTTTCTGTCCCAGTTATTAATTATTATTTTGAAATAATGAGAGGTTGACTTTAGAATACAAATGATAGACAGCAGAGAAAAATTCAAAAGCAATGTACAAACACCTCTTTGAAAGTATGTTTACAATACTGAAGATATAGACATTATTGAATTCAAAACTATTTAATATGGCATTTGTAGATATAACTACCAAATTCTAAATGATAATCAAAATAATATATTACATGTTGGAAGTTGCTAGTAATGTCACATTAATTCTAATTATGTTATAATGTCTATGTACAGTTATTAAGTGACTCATATAGCTGGAACCTCACCATTATACATCTTCATTTGCCATAGCTCATTATAATCTTGTTATTGCACATATATTGAACAAGGTGCCAAATAATTGCCAGCAGCTTACTTAGTGAAAAGCACTCTATTCTGCCTCTCACTTCTACAAAATCTTCCCCTTCTTGATGTTAGTACTTAGTCTGTAGTTTAGGATTGCAAACTGTACTTTACTGGTATAGACTGCAGATTAATGAAAAGCTTATTACTGCGATCCCCATTGTGAGTGAATATGGTATACTCTTATATTGATTGTCTTACTCTTGACTCTACTAGATCAGTTGGTAGTATCCACATATTCTCCACATCTGTCTATCCTTTTTACTTGACCAGCAACTGTGCTAATTAACTTTTGGTATTGATTTTCCATTATGGAATGGTTACAATAATATGGTTGGAGTTGTGACAGTTCATGATAGCATTTCAATGTGGTTGAACATAGAATGAAGACTGGTAGTTTGTAATTTTCTGAAGTAGGAATATACAAAATATTCCATTGATATGCAGATTACTAGATATATCAAAACCTGTAATTTCATGACAATTTTGCAGTTGTCAATCCAGTGTATACAGTACAGTGTAAATCTATGGAATGGTACAGCTATAGTGCAGTTTATTATTATTGGGAACTGCAATCAGATCATACAGTAAGCTATTGTAAGTTATTACACTAATACTTTGACATGACTTGAATCTATACATGGGGCATTTCTGTTTCACAGCCATATCTTCAGTTGCATGAGTACCAAGAAATGGATCTTGTAGCTGGGAGATAATGCCAGCTATTGTGACTGTGTATCAGACTGTCTGTTGATCTCAAGGCAGTACGATATTCTAACAATCCAATGTTCCCGTATATCAGAAGAATACAATTCAGTCACTATGATCCTTTATGACTGTTTGAGAGGCAGTGAAGGATAAAGCAGTAAGTGTCAAGCTTTGGAGCAAATCAAACCCTGGAAAGGCATTCCACCAGTCATTGGTGTATTTAGGGTTTCTGATTATTGATACAGAAGTAATATCAATTGCTGATGACCTGTACAGAAGTACCATGGAAGTGATTGTGATAAGATTGAAACAACATTGGAGTGCAATACTGAATTTTGGGAGCATCTTGGATGGTTGCCCAATCAATGTGGGAATTCCAAACTATCTTGCACATATGGCTGCAGTCTTTGTGTTCTGAATTTGGAGGACTGCAGGCAGTACCTAAGGATTCCTACCTGACATAGTGTAATGTACCACCCTTTACAGGAAGTATCATTCCAGGATTATTGTTTATTGTGAACTTCTGAATTATACTATTCTAGCGAACATCTTCTTCAAAATGTTTTTTTTACTCAGCTACTTCATGGACGAAGATATAGGTAACTAATCAGCTGAGACAAAGCTGGAATAATGACAAATACACCCCAAAATGCATATCAGATAATCTCAAGTAAACCAGGTGTCAATGTTATCCACTGCATCGTATATCTCACAACGTCAGCACAAGGGATGAGCGCTCAATTCGTGAATCACCCAACGCTGCCGAATGCACTACCTGTATTTGCTGATCATCATCAGCAAAATGTGAAATCGTTGGGAAGTTATAACTGAACAACACAGCAACTCTGAGCAGCCACACTGATCCTTCCAACAGCTTCCAGATGCTCCCAGATAGGCTGAATGCAATGCTATGTGCTCTCAGGTGCTTCGAGACTACTTCACTGGTGCTCCTCAATGCTCCAGAAGCTGTGGAACACAATACAAGAATATCCTGAACAGTGTATAGTTGAGTTCAAAAAACTACAAAATTATACTATTAGGATGTACAAATTTTCGAGCAATTGGGAGGAGTGGCCGCATCCTCAAGACTATTCCAGTGAATTTTGAACCTGGAGCCATACTCCCCAGGAGTGATTATTATAATCTTTATATGAAATAGTACAATTCAATTAACTATCTTCCTCCTGCACACCTTCATTCAGGCATTGTAACTTGATCTACAGATGAGTAGATATCTAAATCAACACGATTATTTAGAAGCCATACGGTATCGATTGTATCTGATGCAGCATTCTTTCGCTCCACATTTGACAGTGCAACAATTGCCCTGACAGGTACATAATGGATTTTACTGGTCTGTTTGACAGTCTGGCTGAACCCGTCAATACAATCGGTCCAACCATAGAGCTCTTCAAACCTTGTTGGGATTACAATTGCATATTCTTGAGCTTGAGATCGCAATATCCCTTACTCAGTCTTGTTACACTGCCTAGAATTGGTCGATATTGTTTTTCTGGCAGGCAGACGCTCCTGAGATTGGATAATCTGATGCGGTGCAGTCCAGTTAAAGTATAACACAGGGAAAGAAGGAACTCGGCCTTGGATGGTGTTATCTAGGTCATTCTCTGTGCATCCCATATATTGGACCCAGATGTCTTGAGATTCAGGCATGATCCCATGGTTTGCATTGGTATATTCTATGTTGCAATGTAGTTACAAACGCTCAATAGATGTAGGGCAGTCAAATAATTGACAGTAGTACAACACCTCATTCTGAAGTATAATAAATATACTGTCAAGGAGTACATTCTGATCATATCCGAGCATCAGTCCACTAACTTCGTACTGTTTAATTTCTGCATGGAGCAGTGGTTCAAAATTTGAAATACCGAAATCTTCTAATGTATCTCTGAGTGAGGTCAATTTCATACTTCTGCACACTTTGCTGACATAAATTTCTCTCAAATGATGTATGTGGTGCGATACGGGGCGTTAAAATGGCTCGTCCTGACATTGCTGGAGGTGTAGAGGATGGGCTCGGCGAGTATTTCACCAGTTATTGGCAGCAGATAGTAGGTTGAAAATTTTTGCAGAGTCCATATTGTACCAGCCTTGAAGGGCGAAATAAGACAGTGTCTCTTGGATATAGTCAAAACCGATACACTGGTCATTGTGCTTGAGCATCTGTCGAATGCAATTGACTTTGTTGGTAGATCGATATGCCTCTTTCACATGGCTAATATATAGCCCTTCAGAAATATCAGTGGTGAAATTGTCGCCCGAATCCATTCGCTCAATTATCTCTTATATATGGCTCACAAGATGCATCCGTGGCTATCCAAAATGTATTACATGTTGTTCGATGGTTTTCTGGAGCTCCTGTATGGCAATTGCCTGACACTAAGCTTTAGACATAATCAAGCGGATGGAGAATTGGTTCTTTAACTGCATCTTCTCATTCGAAGTGATACCATCAATCTCTCTGTCCTGCTAATTTACAACATGCTCCGTATCAGCGATACTCCAGGTGGTGGCTTTAGTCTCAGCATTAGATAGAGGTAAATGAAATTTCACCCACCTGTCATAGGTCATCTTTGCTGCTCCATCAACCTCTGCATGTGCAGCAGTCGTCAGTTGAGCAAGTTTTTTGGCAAATGCGCTATGGGGACTGGTTGCCTTTGTCCTGACTTGCTGCAATAGTTGTTGCTGGAGATGTTGGAATAATTTATCGAAAAGCTTGCATTTAACAGGTGTCACTAGATGCATATCACGCTTCAATCACTCTGTTGCCCTCTGCTGATCAGCATTTGACCATCTAGTTGATGCTTGTCAGGGTCTATTCAGGTGCACCTGAAATTGCCTTCAGTTTATTGTAGTAACCTTTTCAGCCCCATACACCTGAACCTTCATTGCAGCATGGATTTTATGAATCTTTTGTTCCTGTAACTGATAGGATTCTCTTGCCGACTGTTCATCCCCTGTGGCCTTAGGAAACTTCATCATGTTCTGTTCTCGAAAAGCACCCTTGTTCTTGTGAACTCAATTCTGTGCGTCGTCTAGTGCTGTGAGGGATAGATCAGAGTGATATTGTTGGCTAACAAGTAGAGAGAATTCACATAATGCCTGCACTGCACCCATTACCATTTCATCAGATGCTCTTTCCGCCGCAGTTTTCCCATCATCCTTCCAGTAGGCGGAAGAGGATCACAATTGACTGCCAGTGTTCTGACCATGCCCTGGATTTTGTTTCCCTGCCTACAGCTGGTATTCAATCAATCGAATTGCTTAGGGAAGAGCAGGAGGCGTGAAAAATGTGGTACCGATGTGAATTGTCAGTCACAGTGATCCTTGACATTTCTAGCTTTCAGGTCTTTGAGCAGCCAGTGCAGTAAGGCTTGAACTAGACCCAGGAGCAGCTGATGCAATTCATCAGGCTGCCAATGTCGATAGACATTGCAGAGAGGGCATCGCCAGAATTGGTTTCAAATTGGATACACACCAAGAGTATGCAGAACATCGATCATAGTTGCGTCCAGAACCTACGACTAAACCTGCCGATCTCCTGAGCCATTGAGCGGTCAAAAAGTGGAATGCCCCATCAGCGCACTGTTAGGGATTTCACACATCAGGCATGAGCCATATGAGACTTGAGCAATTACGACTTGTTTTGGATAATCCCCAACCTGAGCAGCCAAAAGGGGATAACATTGTTTCTGGAATCCATCAGTACAGTTCCGTTTCAAGCCGGGACCAGTTATGTCAAGATACCTGAGTGGGGACAGCACAGTTCCAACTGTGGAATGCCATGCTTCATCAGTAGTTTTGGCACCATGTGGTGGACAGGGGATCCGCTGAATGAGGATCCAGCAGCAGAATTTAGGTGTTCTGTGGATATCTTTTCGAATATTACTAATTGTGAGATATGGTGATCAGGCATGCTGATGGCGCAAAAACTTGCTCAGGTGAGTTTTGACGGATGCACAAATGACTAGCACAATCATCACTCTGGCAGAAAGCTGATCATGGGTATCACACAACCAATGGACTCTGTCCATCTCGCTGAATGTGCCATGACTTCCTAGTCTGCGAGGCGCACTTGTTCAAAATTGAGGTGTGCCTGACATGGGAGATTAGCCAAAAGGAACTGTATACATTTGAAACTATCCGTGTAGGATAATGTTCCGATGGTATGTGAATGATCTTTAAACCAACTATCATCGCCAAGCCTGAAATTGAGTACAGAGAGGAGCTCTGGCAGGGTATCTGCTGACTGAAATAATTCGACTTTGAGATTGTCTAGTCCAAAATGCAGATGTTGATCTATAATCATTTTTGTTTGCTGGCTAAATGATTGAGCATAGTGAATGTTGTGTGCTGAATGAAATGGATGCCATGGATTCCATTCTTCTGAGTACTTGTGATGCTTGTTGTACAATCCAGTTGCTTTGCCATATGCTTTTCCCCCCGCATTTTCCACTCCAACTACCTGCCTATGAGTCTTTGTCTTTGTTGGGTTAGGGGTACATGTCTGATCCGGCTTCTGGCGGTCTATAGTTTCTTCCTCGGGAGTATCTTCAAGGGGTGGTGCAGCTGGTACATTCGTTGTGGGTAGATCATCAGTTGACTAGCTCATCATTGGCCATTCAAGTGCACCTACTGAAATCAAAGTATGATGGCTCTGGTCAAACCCAGCCTGCAGATGGTGAAATCCCATTAGGAAATAGCTCTTCATTCATCGAGATTGGGTAACATTGTTGATAGTAAGCCTCGAGTTGATTCTCATCGAAGAATGTCATTTTGTAGATAAAGCACTTGACATGTTCCTGGCGAGTGTTGACCAGATTGGAGAAAAGGTCAGTGAATATTTATTCGGATGAATTGCGATCTTGCTTCTGGGGTTATTAAGATCCCCAGGAATATTAGTATGAAAGCTAGCTAACCCAGGTTCGCATATCACATTCACAGCCGCTTCGCACTCTGCCAAACACGGGGGAGGGATTTCATAAAGTCAATTTACGATCAGCTTTTTTCATAAACCAGGATATATATATCATATCCAGCAGGTTGATTATGCACATTGTCTGCTGAAAATTGTTCGCAGAGAAGTGAAGATTTCATTTGTGATCACTGCAATCACCACGATGGGCCTTATACAATGTTATTGCAGCATTGTCAGTTATACCAACAGTTTAGCCTGTGAGACGCTGATAAGGAAGGTAGATCGTCTTAATACAATGAATAGTTGAGTTTCCCAGCTAGCTGCATGCCCATGGAATGATCATTGAGAACTGATAGGCTGGAAGGATGGTTGCTTCAGTAATGATGCTTGACAGGAGTGTGGATCCTGAGGAGAATAATGATGTTTAGACAAGGAGATCAATAGGAAGGAATCACGGTTGCTGCTTGACTCCCATGCCTCCGATGGAATGTGGTTGCAAGCTCATACATGCACAACTCATGTATAATATCCCTAGTTGAGCTAACCTTCATAAAGGATGTTGATCTTGTTGGGTTCCTGGAGATAATACATGATATTGCATCTACGACCTTTACAGTCATGGAAGCGTATGGAGGTGAGCATCTATTCAATATCATAGTATATCAAATCGAGCATATAACAAGCAAAGGTGGGATGTCTGTGATCATAATTTGGTTTTCTCAGCCAGGATGGTTACATAGATCAAAGATTTAATGAAACACCAGAGTTCATGACAACAGAATGGGATATAAGAAGCTCTTTATTCCGCCCAAAGTCACTGCTACCTGCAATATACTCATCCATACTCCAATATATACTACATTACATCTCACATTTAGAGTACTTTATCACAATTGTGGTGTAGAGGGTATGTCGACAAACAGATCTCCACAGAAGACAATGAATATGGCTGCAACCGGTAGCCTAATTGCCTGGCAACAACGCCATGATGAGCATTCAGAATCATCGGATAGTAGGTCAAGAACTGCCTCCGGCAAAGATAATTGATTTGCTAATCACACCAATCAATGTCATCTGCCACAATGGTGTGGTTGCCTGCCTACACACTAGCCATTTCCAGGCGCTCCACAGTATTATCACTATTCTCCATTCAACATGACACACAGTTCGCAACCAACCACCAGCACAAGCCCAGGATTCCCAAGTTATGGGCCAAAGTGGCAAGGATATGACCTCCACCAAGGTGGTTATGGCAAGTCTAAAATGTACCCCCCTCCGCAGATACCAGGACAAGGGCTGTCATCTCAAGGTGCACTGAAAGTGCCTCGAGGACCGCCGGGAAACAATCCCATCAATTGGCCGCCAACTTCCAGCCCTACTCCTCCTCCACCTGGACCTTCTTCCGGCGAATCTGGGAGACTCTGCATTAGCCTTGCGATGAAAAGCTTCCAGCCTCAACTGGAACTGCAGACAATAGATGTTGCCGGAATTGTCGAGTTGCCCCAATTGTCGAAGATTGCCTACTATGAATGTGATGGACATGATAAGAGCAATGACTTCTCGGACTTGGACAGTACAGGATGGAAACCCCCCCACTCTGCCCGAAGCCAACTGAAATTTCCTTGAAGCAATTTGCCAAATGGATGGGGAAGGCCAACTATAGTGCTTTCAACAAGTGGAAGAGAGTATGGGTTGCTGGGATTGTTGAGAAGAAGCCTCGGTCCATGATCCTGGGGCAGAACCACTTTAAACAGTTTTGCGATTGACCCCTGCACTGGGACACTGCAGTGATAGATTTCTTGGTGACATACGAAGACTGGCTACCATTGGATAAATTCGATACTGCTCAATTGATTTGGTGGTAGTGGGTTGAGATGTTTTTAAAGAAATGTGCAAATGAAATTTGGGAGGTGAGGAAAAAGGGAAGTTGAGGCAACAAACAATTGGGGACGGATTTGGCAGTTTGTGCAGGCAACATGGCGCGAGGTAACATGCCAGAGTTGCCATATTCATCATTCGTGGTTGTTAGACGCTTGGTGTTGAATGGCAACGATATTGTTCTATACACCAAACAACTCCAAGCCTTGTCTACAGATTTGAGGGACTGGGAGGAGCTGATTGAAATCTTCAAAAAAAAGTCACTGGAAAGAGCCATACATTCTAAGATTGATGTTCAAGTGCACTGTGGATCAGCATGAATTTGACCAAGAGTATATGGGATTATCCACTCAGGGGTGAATAATAATTGACCCCATATATGGCCAGATTCTGTACAACTGTTGGCTTTCAAATTCTTTCAAGTTAAAATATGGACACAATCTGAAATTGCTTTTGATAGAAATGAAGTGAGCTACTGGTGGGTAGATTGCCGTGCACAGAATTTAGACCAGCAAAGGTATTCCCTGCCAGCGGTGGTAAGGCTAGGTGTGCACAACTGCTTATCATTATGCATAGACTTTTGATGGTTCTGAAGAGAGTGGAAGAGAGGAGGGAGAAGAGGATGGTGCTCAAGAGATTGATACTTGTCTTAATGTAAGTTCTGATTGAAAGTATAGAATTGTTTGGATTCCATCGATATATATTCGTTCCAACAGTTGCTTCTCTTTCAAATACCTAATATCGCGATGAATATCAGGAGTGCCGGAGTATGAGCCTATCTGCCCATCTTCCATCGGAGCAACTGAAAGAGATCAATGAGGAGGAAAATGTAATGAACAAAGGTGGAAGGGAGCTTCAGGGGCAAGTGGAGGATGGAGAGGAGGTCCTGGATCCAGAACATAGCAGTTCGGTATATAACAGTGTTCTCAATACAATCAACAATGAATACGAACAAGAGTGTCTTGATGAGATGGTCAGGCTGCAGAATGCCCATCCAATTTGCCAATCGAAAGTGGACTGAGCCCCAGGCAACAAGTACCCAATTGCAGGCCTGCCTGGAACAAATTTTCTGCTGCAGCAGGTCATGGAACAATGGCTGATTGTGAGGAGATGGACTTCGACTTTAGATATGCCAGGACTGCTGGTGGCAGATGAAATGGGACTTGGCAAGACTTTGACCTCAGTGGCAGTGGCTATGTAATGTAAATTGCTGACTGAGAAGGTTGTGATGGGGTTGCCGCTGTGGTGAAAGGATGGAGCTAGAAGGGTGTGAGCCCATCATCGGCACTCCGCCACACCTCTCGCAACATTGAAAGGAAATTCGTAGAACTGAGTGGTTCTGGCTCATGTACTGTAGCAAGCGGGCGAGAAGATATGATACTATCTGGACATGAGGATCTATGCAATTGTGTGGATCCACAAAATCTGGGAAAGAGTGAGTGAGAACCAAATGTTGTGAAAGATAGAGTGTGTATTCTTTACCTGATGATGAGATCAGATGAAATGTATCTACCCTGGGGTCTCCCGAATATATACTCCCTGTCACTCCATCCATGTTGGTTGCCCCTGTATGTCCGCATGACCCCGTTGAGCAGCCCATTTTGGTCATCCCTGTATGTCTGTTCACGGGCCGTTACACTGTGCTCTGGGAAGCTATGTGGCGTTGGTGGTGAAAAACGAATTTCGCTGCCACAACTCCTCCTTGGCCCTTGATGTGAAGCACATCTCTCCTATTCAGTAAAACTGTATATGCAAACTCCAACGAACATAAGAATAATATAATCCCCAACGAAAGACACAAATCTAGACCCAAAGGAAACACACCAACATAGACTCAAAGGACAACCATTAACACAAAGGAAAACCATGAACCCAAAAGAAAAACATAAAGACTCTCACTTCTTGCATAATGGCTGTCTCTCGCCTCAGTCCATATCTGCCTTTGTTTCACCTTGACTTCGTGCAAAGTACGAGATGTTGCCAAGCTGTGTATTGAATCGGACTGTTGCCTAACACATCGTGTGCACCACCACTGTGATTTTTGTCTGGGCCTCTGTACACAATTCAAGGTCTTCATTTACTGCTTGTTGGAAAATGGGTATGGCTTCACTCCGCATTTTTCTCTCATGGTGTGCAAACATCATCGTGTTGTCGTCCAAAATCATCTGGTAATCCGGGTCCAGGCTGAGCCATTGTAGGAAGCAGCTCACTTATGCTACATCTTCAATGTCATCGTCGGAACTGCTATTCTCGCTGCTTGGAGTGGCAGCCCAGTTGGACTTTGGGGTGCCCATCTGGTTAGGATCAGTAGGCATCTCTGGGGTCTTACTGGCCTCTATCCCAGTGGGAGCTGGCGGGGTTGGACCGGCCTCTGTCTCAGTGGACACTGGCGGGGTTGTACAGGCCTCTTTCTCAGTGGGTGCTGGCACGATCATACCGGCATCTTTCTGTGTTGGCCCTGGCATAATGATACCAGCCTTGTCCTCAGCGGGAGTGCTGGTTCTATCCTCAGATCCATCTTTGGCCAGGTCCATCAAATGCCCTCCAATGTTGCTCCCATCCTTTTTCTCTTCCTTTGCCATGATTGGTGGTGTTGGCGGTGGGTGCATCTTGCTCTTATAGGGGGATGGAGGTGGAATGGGTATCTCATGGTTGGCCGGCGGTACTGATGGTGCGATGGATTGGAGTCAAATGGTGTGACTATGGTCATCCATGCCAGGGTAATAACTAGGTTGTATTACTACCCCCCGGTACAATTTCTGGCCCATAGCTTTGCAGTGGATAGCATTTTGCAGGTGAGCGAAGCAATGCTTCAACAACCTGTTAGCTTCCTGGAAGACTCTGGAAGTATATGACTTGCTCATTGTTGACTTCTGGTTAAGCTTGGCAAGATGGTTGACGTATGCACAATTGAGGCACCTCTTTGCTAACGAGGGATCCCTGGATGTTTGGTTGGCAATCACAGTGAATTGCATCCGCTTCTCACTTCCACTGGAATTGTTTTGGATTTGCTGGAGTTGGCGATAGTGTTGCCAGAGGTCTCCCAGCTTCTTCGTTGCCCGTGTCTTCCTCCGTTGAGTCGCATGATGTCGCCTTATCATCTCCCTAACCCTGGCGGAGCTGTCGAGAATGTCAATGAAGTCGTTGTATCGCGTATATTTCAACTTGTTCCAGTCAAGGTTTCTCTCTGCAAAGTTCGTCAGCCAAGCGACCTGGCTGTTGGCAGCGTTGGTAATGTCACCAAAGAGATGTTAGATTACAAGCACAAAATTTCTTTGGGTTTGGGGGGAGAGCTCTGAAGTGGCAATCTCCATGGCTTAGTGTAGTGATCCGACCGGTCTACTGCAGAAGAATTCTCCAGTCAGGCGTGATCGTGTCTGCAATGAACGGGATAGTGGAGAGGGATTGCTACCAATCATGGAGATATCCGAAAAGTGGGTATATGTAGTAATGATGGTTGTGGTAGCTTCGCTGCCGGTGGCTGTGGTGGGGGTGGCGGCGGTGCGGTGGCTGCTGCAGTGGTGCAGTCGAGGCTCATAGCGGTGGAGGTAGTGGTTAAGGACTCTTCGGAATCCATAGCATTGTTGAGTGCTGCTGCAATGTCATTGATTGGTGTCTAAGGCATGTTGATCATCGGTTATGATTGACATGGCATGATTCGTTGAGATGGCGATGATGGGTGCAGTTGTCAGTGTGCAGAGGGAGATGGATGGTAACATACAGTGGTTGTCTTTTCTCAGGAATGTAGGAGGGGAAAGTTCTTCATATACCTGGAGGGGTGCTTTGTTAGAAATCCTTCTTTCTCCAGTCTCTGTGTGGTTCACAGTTTTCCTAGTATGCTCCTCTCGTATCTCTCCACAACTTCCTCACTTCTTCCCCTTCTCTTGATGCACTTGTAATGTGTGGTTTGGCATATCTTGCTTGTCATTGGTGTTCTCAGTGGTGAATGTATTGTCCAGTCCTGAAATAGTAGTTGTCTCTCTTGTCTCGAGGTTACTAGAGGGGTAGGGGAGAACGTCAGGAAGTTTTTGTGTAATGTTGGTGCAACTCAGCCACTAGGAATATTTCATCCCCCTCCAACTCGCAAATCCACACAATTGTGTGCATTTGGTATCTTCAACTCTTGTTCTGATGGTCCATGCAATGGATCTCCTCTCGTCCCCCCTTCTTCTCCCTGCATTCATCTTTCCGATCATTGTTTTGATGGGTGGACTGCCGGCACCGGATGTGCGGCATTCTATTCATCCACCAGCTCGTCTCACCCTGCCATATCCTCTGCCCGTACCCATGATCGTTTCCCCCTGTCAGTTAACATAACGAGATACATCCATCATGGTTCTACTATTTCTGACCGGCTACTGCTTCCACCTCAAATTCCTCTTCTGGTGTGGTGTTAGGCATACGAAGATCTCGAGTACCGTATACACCTTCGTTGCGATTGAAGACCTTTTGTAGTCGACTACCATCTTGCTAGCCTGGAAGCTCTGCTGCATCTGGTTCTGCCAGTCGATAGGTCCCCAAGCTCTGGGCAATATCCTTGACTTGGTAGGGTCCTCTCCTTGTAGTATCGAGCTTCACCCCGTGCGACTGCTCTATTTAGGTTTCGTGCGCAAGAACCAACTCTACATTTCGGAGATCTTCAGCGCAGAGGGTGGCTACTCGGTTGAAGTAACATTTGTTGGTATCTCTCGACCTGTTTAGGTTATTCATGGCAGCATCGATAACTTCTCGACGTTGCTCCAGCTGCCTTGCTCCAGCTGATAGGTGTGACCCTCTGTCGTCGATTCCTTGGGTCCAGTTGGTGGTATTCCATGTCAAGTTCTCTAGCTCTATCGGAAGTACCACATCTTGGCCACCCATAAGGTAGAAGGGTGAATAGCCAGTCGTACATCTGATGGTCATCCTGTCGGCCCAAAGCACTACTGGTTGGCATGCATTCAACATCACTTTCGGATGGTCGGAGCAGGCTGTGGGTTGGACAGTGTATCTGCAATCAGTCTCTGTCCTTGTTTGATATCTGCATTGGCGGCGGCATGATCCTGGGTTACAGTGATCTTCCGGATATGGTAATGTTTACGAAGGATGTTGGTATGTTTTTTGTTCTGTGCTTGTCTATACACTACCCCACTTTCCGGGTTTCTGAAACAATTAATTACCTTCTCGTAAAAGAAGTCTGCTACTTTCTCCAATGTAACCTGTTTTAGTGCTCCTGCCTCTGAGCACATGCTGAGGTATTCTGTAGCTACTATTAGTAGGTGATACCTATCCTCCATTTTGGGCATGTATGAAATATCCATCCCCACTCGCTGCCATAGGTGACTAACAGTTAGGCATTTCAGGTGTTCTTCATACCACAGTAGCGCTGTCTTCTCTCAATGATCGCACATTCTCACCCAGCCTGTGATGTCGGCATATAGTTGGGGCCACCAGTACCGCTCTGGTACGTTTCGTAACATTCCTGGTCTTTGATGGTGCCTGCTCGTCGTGTGTGCAGCATCCATTGCTTTCCTTTTTAGCTAGGTGCTTGCTAACACCTTTGCTGGCGGTTCATTGGTTTTCTGCCTCCAGTGGAGTGCTCCATCTGAAAGAAGATATTTCATAGCTTCTTGCCGAAATTGCTGCATTTCCTTTGGAGATTCCCCTTCTGGCCAATGAATGTTCCCCTGAAATTCACCTATTTCCATCCATCTCCTTGTGTATTCAGCCATCAGTCATAAACCCAACAATTGGTTTGTATGCTCTCTCCTTTGTCTGTTGTGCCGCTCCACATTCCACCTGTATTCCCTGTGAGCTAGGTTCAATTAATTCCTCTTGATCATCCTCCTCATGTTGTTCAGGCTCCCCTTCCCCATGCGGCCGCTGTGAGAGATCATCAGGACCTCCATTGAGTGTCCCTGGAACTTGTTTCAAGTCAAATCGAACACTCAGATTCACGCCATATAGAGTGCGACCTGTGCTCCTGGCAGGTCATCAGTGGGCAAGCTCAGGTGGTGCAGTAATGTGTTAGCATCTGTCTCCACGAGGAATCTGACCCCATATACATCGTTTCATCACTTCTTTACTGCGTTCATCACACCATGCCACTCACATTTCCCTGCAGTATATCTCTTCTCAGCTTTGTTCGAGAGCCTGCATTCATAGCGCCGTGGGTGCTGGTCCATATTTTTGTCTTTCTGCTGCAATATAGCTCCCCACCTCTGGAAGGTGGTGTCCACTCCCACGTCTATTTGCCTGCCACCATCTCTAACCTCTATCATCTTCAACCCAGGAGCAGTGCAGAGAGTCTCCTTTCAGATTACAATAGCTTTCTGTTCCTCAATCTCCGATTGGAACTTGACATTCTTCTGCAGGATTTGGAATAGAGTGCCTGCAACTATAGCATACTCGGGGATCCGTATTTGATAGTATGTGCCAAGCCCTAAACATGATCTGCGCTCAGTACCAATTTTGAACCAGGGCCAGTCCCACACCCTGTCGACTTCTGATGCTTGTGGCCACCTTCCTGGTTCCCCACAGACACACCCGACTATTTTTACCCTGTTCCAGCACCAGTCAGATTTCCCTCCAGACATGGTGGCTCCAGCTCTCTCCACATCGGCAAACATGTTGTGGAGGTTTTGATGGTGTTCAATAACACACCTTCGAACTCCAGTCAGCCCTTCCACCTCTTCGTCTCCATATCCACTCTTTGGACATTTCACTCCAGCATTGTCGACAAATATTTTCGCAATTGTTCCTAACTGAGTAATAAGTATTTTCCAAGAAACTCTGACACATGCTGATACCGAATTGGTAGCTCCCTGAACCAGTCTGGTATGCCAGTACATGCCTTGTGTAGTCTGGAAGGCCATATAGTCCTGGATATCATTGCGCAACATTGTTTGGTCGTATGCAGAGTGAATGTTAATCACTGAAGAAATGGGCAGCCCAGCGAAGGCTTGGAAAAACTCTTCAACACTTGGTGGCATCCCAGCATCACCCACTGTATGCTGCTTCGCGCTCATGGCAGATATGATGAAGTGGTACTTCCCATTCTTCTTTGGGACTGGGACTTGAGCATTCCTGTATGGGCCCCAAGCGGGCTCAAATAGGCCCTGCCAAACTCTCTCCATTCTCAGCTCTTTTTCTACAGGAATGACTTTCTTCGGAATGTGTAATACATTATCCTTCCAGAGCTTATCACTATTCTCCAATCAGATTGTATGGGGTGGCTCGACAAGTTGTCGCTGATCATTCCCAGCTGCTCCCATGTCGATGATAGAGCAAACTCTCTATTCGATAGCATACCCTGGAGGGCCTCCTTCTCTTTTGACCAGAATTTGCTGCCTGTCTGCAACTCTTGCACTCTCTCTGCGGTCAACCTTTCACCTCTTTCTCCTAGGGAGAACAGGGAGAATAACCACTTGTCCCAAGAGCCCGTTGTTGGGATGTACCGGGCGATCTATCTTTGTCTCCAGTCGAGTCCGCCATCTGGCGTACTTCCATCCAACACAGTACCAGGCTACACTTTCTGGGCAACCCATTTAGAGCAGGCGCGCACACAGGCTACTTTAGTGTGTTCGTGTAAGTCGCACTGTGCTAAGTCAAGGTACAAGGAAAAGGGTTGTATATGGATAAGTTCCGGAGCAATGCTATTTTCAGAAACCCGCCCAAATGTCATAGATTGTCTCCCAGTTACCCTTCTTTCCTTCACCAGAGTCTCCTGTCCTGTCGACCACTCGTCTGCTACAATCCTCCTACCCAACTGTTCGACTAGCAGTCATTCCTCCTCTGCCCACTCATCCTGCTAATTGACGCCTCGTCCCATTAGTTTCCTCACCGCCTTCGATAACCCCCATCTTTTGGCTTACTTTCTCCCTTCTCCTTGAATGTTTCCTGCTCGTTCCCGATGTATAATCCTTCAACTTTCCCTGTGAGCACCCTGTACCTATCAACCATCTCCTACTCATGTCCTTTTTTACTATTTGAGCCCTTCTCATTGCCATCTGCCCTCCCAGAACTCTCTAACCTCTTTCCTTCATGGTGCTGCGCCCTATCCTTTCTAGCGGTCCTTACTTAACAAGGGACATATGGTTCCCGAGCTGCTGGCAAATCTATCCCTCTTGTCTACCGGAAGTGAAGAGACTTACATCACCTGCACTGACCAATCGATGGGGGGGATGGTGATCTCCCAACTGCCATTGTCGAGGTTCCTCTCACACGTTCAAGTGTATGATTCCCCATGCCGGCCCATGATAACTTGTTCGGATCCGGATTTTGCAACACAGATAGTCACAGGAATGACTATACCATGGACGTTGAGGGGTACAGACTCTGCCACCTTTGTCAAATCAGACCAATTGTCATCAGCAGTAATCATCTTCCAACCAGCACGATTCCACCTGATGTTGAACTCTCTGGCGATCTCTTCATTCATTATGCAGATTTCAGACCCACCATCGACGAGGCTGGGCAATTCGTGCCCATCGAGCTTTCCGAGGACGGTGGCAGAGGCCCTGGTATATAGGAAGTTGGTATATCCGATGTAGTCTTTCATGCCGGAGATGGCAGAAATGTGAGTGATCCCAATTTCCTTTGGTGCAGCTGGGATCCTGGCAATAACACATTAGTCTTTGGGAACAGAGCATGTTTTTAGCCTTTGGTAGCAGTTGAAAGGTCAATTCACCAGTTTCTCTCTCCAGATGAGCTAGAATATTGTAATTCAGTTGACTGGTTCTGTGGACTAAATAGTGTCCAGTATCGAGGGCAGGTGGTCACTTTCGTCGCACTTTCGGAGCCTGGGAATTCATTCGAGACATGTTTTCAATGGCGTCCAGCTTGGCCAGTTGCTTGCTGAGTGCTACCGCTTTCATGATAGTTCGCATTTCCTGGTGACTGGCACTCGTTGAAACTGCTGGAACCTCTTGCTCCATACGTGCCCACTTATCATCACCCCCAGTTACCTTGTCTGTCTTCTTCCTTCTCTCTTCCACAAAGGCATATCCTGTCTGTGTTCATACAATTGCTGACAATTTGTTTCTGTCTTCCTCAACTCAATGCACAGCTCTCTCGTCCTCCATTTCACCTTCCTCCCCATATTTTGCACTGCTGTCACCATGCCCCTCTTCTTGGTCATCATCCTCATCACTCAATTCCTGGATATGGTCTCTGTCACCTGTTTCCTTCTCTTCCATACCTGTAGACTGACCTGAGTAGTACCCATCGATTTCCGACAGCTGTTGGGCAATCCCTGATGGAAACATAGTCACATGTGCACTGGCTCTCATCAACAGCTGAGATCGTGCAACGTGCTGCAGCTGAAGTGGCTGTGGTGTAGCCTTAATGACTAGTCCCACTCCCTGCTGCCCTTATCGAGCTACTTCCACGGGGTACTCCTGCATTGACAATAACCATCTCTCTGGTCGATATCCGGATATCTCTAATCCATTTCCTTCTGGTGGTCCTCAGGTTAGTCATTCAAGTTTATTGAGGTGGACTATGCCTTGTTCCTGATCAATGTGCACATCGTGACAAGATGTGCAGATGTTTCGTAGCTCATCACAACAGATTCAGGGTCCGAAATCATGACGCAGATACTGTATGTAATTGGGTCCCGGTCGGAATTGAGCAGGTCCCGTAGGTGTAATCTGAGGTGGGAGGTTGATTGGTGAGTGCCGTGGTGGATGGTCAGCTTGGATGGGCTATGCCCTGGCAGTTTGGTAACCTGCATATCGTGGCTCATTCGCCTTGATCATCTGGAAGGCCCAGCCCATGAAGGCTTTCATCAGGTTGTCAATTTTTATGTCGATAGTGTTTTCGGCTTCAGTGATTGGAATTTGCTCCATGGCATCCACTGCTTCTGTTGTGTTTTCGATCGGGATTGCTGGAAGATTCACCACTACTGGGATCTGTGGTAATGGAACTCCAGCTGGGGTTGAGTAATGGGAGACTTCCGGTGCCATATGTGCTCCTTCCGAATCCCGCTGTTGCAGGGCATGTGAGATTACACATTTATTCGGGGCATAGTCGCGGCATCCGTCGTATTTGAACATTGTGGGGTCTCTAGGGTATTGTTCGAGTTTCATCACTACTTTTGCTCCCAATTCCCTCCAGAGGGCCCAGAGCAACATTTCCGGCTGTGAGTACTTAGCCAAGGCTCCCTGGTTGATCGTAATGTGGCTGATGTTGTTGTAGGTGAAGATCCGGGCTTTCAGGCCAACATTCCGTCGTTCCAGCTGGTCCTTGCATAGTCACTCCAAGTATATTATCATATAGGTATAGATTCGGCTATCAGCGTGGCGCAAGGCATCATTCAGCTTCTCTTCCAACAGCTCCCAGTCTAGCTTCAATTATCCGTTCATCATTTTGATCGTCTGCTGGATCACATTTGAGCAGTAGTACAAGAACATTGCAATGATGTCTTTGTCCGCCTGCTCAGTCCAAGTGCTAGACAAGAGACTTACTTATGCTTCAATAAGCTTGGTATCATCCACTCGTCATAAGACTGGAGCACCCATGGTTCCCGGGTATGGCATTTTCTCTATTCATTAGTGATGCGGAAGGCCAAGGCCTCGATGGATTGCCCTTGATTGTACACATTGTTAGACGACGCGTTGGCGAGAGGTAGGGTGCTGGGGGAGGGTCGGGCACTGAGGAACCGGTACGGTTACTGGAATTGCCAGGAGAATTTGATCCAGTGTGTTCCGTTGACGGTTTGATTGGTACTGACCATAGTGGTTTGGAGATGGGATGGAGCATTACATGGTGAATTAGCAGTAATTGACGATCTACGGTCACTTGCTAGTTTGTGAGTTCCTGGAATGGGAGTCGGGTTAATTGACGATCTTGTAGAGCTGCATTCTTTCTTTCGTTCTTTTTGTAGCTCAACTTTACCATCTCTCACAGACTTCTTTTTTAGCTTCCTGCCACCTCATCTAGCTCTCGGGTCCTGTTCCCTGAGGCTTCTCCCCCGACGACAAGATGTATTCTCATTGGCATCATTTGTACTGTTACCAGAAATCGTTGATTCCTTGTCTTTGTATTCATTCTGATTAGTGTCTTCCTTAGTCTGGGTGTGGTGTCCTTTGGTTCGTTTGAATTTGGTCATTCCAGGATAGGGTCGTTGCCTCTTTCTCGGAGTACATCCAGTCTGCAGGGTCGGTGCCTTTTGTCCTGGTGTTTCGTCGGTGCCTGTCATCCAGGTGTTAGGTCACTTCCCGTCATCCTGGTGTTTGGTCCGTGGCTGTCATCCTGTCTGCAAGGTCGGTGGCTTGCATCCATGTGTTTGGTCGGTTCTATGTTCCTCTGTATTCATGGTGTTATGAGGTCAGTGCCACTCATCCGGTGTTCAGTCGGTGCCTTATCGTTGGTGTTCAACCAGGTACATGGTTGGCGCCCGTCATCCAGTGTTGGTTCAGCGCCATTTGCTCAGTGGTCGTCCTGGTATAAAGTCGGCGCCAATTTCGTTATTCACTTTGATGTACCATGCTTACCACATTCGGTACTCCGACCGGATATTGTTAGCACTGTCCATCTGTTGATTCTCTCCATATATACTCGTATTAGTTTGTTGGGGTCTTTCTGACTACTCCATGCTCAGCAGAGCGAACCAGAATCCGTTTTTGGGCTCCATTTGTGGTGAAACAAAGGCGCTAGGAGGCGGAGAGCCCAGCATCAACACTCCGCTGCACCTCTCGTGACATCGAAATTGAATTCCTGAGAAAGCAAAGTTCTGCCTCGTGGAGCTTTGGGAGCAGGTGACATGGTTTTGTACTACCCTGCAGTGATGAACCATGAAATCTCACAAAGAGCTCGTGCCACTCACAAGTTGGGAAACATATAGTGTGTATTCATTTTAGGATGATAAGATGAGATGGGATTTATCTACCCCACGTAGTGTGAGCAACGGTTCCAGACAGTCGCTTCAGGTCCAGGGCCGGGTTGGAACTGAACTGTTGCCAAATTGGCGTTTTGGGTTGCCAATATACCCGAACCAACAATTTGGGTATGGTTCAAGGGAAGTCTCACAACCCGTCCCAATTGGGCGGGTTGTCAGCTGGGTGTCCAGCGGGTCCATCCATAGTTTCATTTAATGCTCTTGGTTTTCCTGTTTGACAATAGTATCTGACGAAAATCATGTACTCGACATCGAGTACTTACTTTTTGAATGTTTTGCAGTTTGCGATATCGATTATTTTGGAATCCGTGGTTTTGATGTTATATTTTGTTTTTCTGCCTATAACGGCAGTCAATAGTTCCAGTATGAGCTCAAATATCTGCGCGATGCCTTCCTTACCCAATATGCACGACCAAAAATTGTTGATGTTCCAGTGATGCTCACTTTCAAGATGGGGTGATGAAGATATCATGCACTGTTTAGCCTGAACAAGCCACCATTACTACGTATATGAATTACTGCTACAACACGACACTAAAATTACCTAGGGTGGAAGACCACACATTGTTGACGCTCCGTTGATGCTCATTTTCTGCATGAGGCAGGGGGTGTGTCGCTGTTGTAATTGCCTCTAAAGGCAACCAATACATCGTTTAGAGATATCTAGAGCCAGTTGCCACTCAGATTACCCAAGATGCAAAGCCAAAAATCATTTAAGCTCTGTTGACACGCTTTTTCACAATGGCACAGTGACCGTATGTCATCTGTTTTTGCCTATAAAGTCTACTAATAGGTAGGTTATGCATAACAGCGACCAAATCACATTTCAATGACCCAACTTACAAGACTAAAAATTGTTGACGCTGCATTGTTGCTCATTGTCAGGAGATAGTAGCGATTTCTTCGATAGTGTTTTTGCCCATATATGTGGCCAATACTGTGATTACGAATAACAATGACCAGATCACATTCTAATTACTTGACTTACAAGACCAAGATTTGTTGACCCTCTGTTGACACTCAATTTGCTATGGGCGTATCTGCAATCTGCTATTAATTCATTTGGCTTAGTATATCATTAATGGTATTTTGGCAGCCTTTCTATCGTTTTCATGTACTTTCTCCTTTAACACTACATTGTTCGATAGTAACACATACATATATATTCTTTAAACTATACTTTAAAGTGTCCGCAAATTGTAGATAATGATACACTCAAAATTCCCATTCCTGTTAATCGATGCTCATCTTCACTTTCAGATTTGCTCAATAGGCTGCTTTCGTCTGCAGAATGAATGTCACCCCCATTACCACGCAGCAGATATTATACTAACCGGTGGTTGTTCCTTCATCAATCAGCAAATCTGGAATGAAATCATTATCGCGCTTGCAATCCTTGGTAAATGCTTCAAGATTGAAATGCTGAGTGTTGGGAAGTGGAGTATGTATACACACATATCTGGGTGGAACACCTTCCATTTCGGACAGTTCAGGTCCCTCATTGTTGCTGGGTGGCGCAGGTGGCGCTCATGGTGTTCTGGGCGGAGATGGTGTCGGTCCGGGTGGAGGTGCACCCGTGCCTCTGCGCCTCTAGCATGACAGCGGATACTTTGCTCGACCATTTTTGCAAGGAAGGCAGCAGTCCGTAAGATTGTCAGGAACCATTGCCACGTGTCTTTCTATTGCAGCCTGTACCTGTTTTGCCCTGGAAACACAACACCCTGCCTCTTCTCTTCTCGGACTTAGGCAGGAGGTGGTTTGATGAGATATTGCACTTTGTCAATTCCCGCGTGCGAAAGCACTCATTTGACCATTTTGGCCATATTCAAAGCAAAGCGCATGTCGGACTGTTCTAGCTGTACCCGACCTCCTTGCCCTGCCATAGTAGCTGACATGTTGAAAGCCTACAAGAAATCAGTTGTGGCTTCTAAATATGAGATTGGGTATTACCTCAACCATATACGCTTCTGTAGCCTCCTCTAAGTTTATTCAAGCCTCTTGTGTCCACTCTTGGGGACGCTTCTTGTAAAGGCATACGCCTGTGTATGGCCTCGTAGGAAGGTATATCAGTAGATACGGTTGCACACGTGGATGTCAATAGTGTAGAGTAGTATAAAGGTAAGTTAAGGTAAGATTATCGCTAGAGATCTAAGGCATGTGGTGAGCCGACTATATAAAGCTGGTGTTACCCGGCCCTGGACACGTAACATACAGCCATGCCGTTACATTATCCCCCTCTACAGGTGCAGACCTCCTAGGCTGTATAAACCCATACAAGAGTAGAAAAGAAAACAATCAAACAACTATTCAACGTACGCAAACGTACGAACCCATAAATCCCACAACCAATCGGTACCGTATGGTAGCCATTCGGCGGATCCGGCGCAAGGGGAAACTCCACCTTCACTTGAGTTGTCTCCGGAGGTGGTAAAAACCCGTGCTGACACCATTTGTACCGGGCCGAGATCCAAAGAAGTAATGAAGTAAAGAAGTAAACAGATGAGAAGAAAAGAGAAAGAAGGAACATCCAAAGTGACACCGTCCTCCATATCTCCACTTCCGGAATGTCCGGCATCCGACCATCAAATCTTGCACTTGTAATTCGTACCAAGTGTAGGCCATTGAAAGAATTAGATACAGTAATCTCGGTGAAATCCCCAATCATAGTATGAGCCTCGTCTTGACTTGGCGGCATGAATGGTGGCTTCCGCTCGCTGCTCATCATCACCATCGCCATCGCCATCGGCCATTGCATCGGTATATCTAACTTGTAAGCATCCCATTAACCGGTCATACTAACTATACTTACAAGTGTGCTAGCACTCGAGCTCTCCCAACTCCTCGTTAACAATTCTGCAGGCCCAGCGCATTAGTGATCATTGTGGCTACTTTGGGAGCTTCAGCTGTCAGTATCATAGCCGTCGGTGATGGTCCATCATATATGACCTCGTATCTATCTCGTAAGCTTCTCATGAAATGGTCATTCATACCATATATTTTCGAACGCGTTTGCGCTCTCCAGTCCCTCGTTCATAGCTTTGTAGGCCATCCTCGATATATGACATCATCTCTTGCAACCGGTGGCTCTCACATGGTGCACATCAGTAGTTATATTCAAACTCCTTCAGCATCGGCCAAGCAGGCTTATAGGCCTCCAGTATGGTCGTTCGGCATTCATTTCCGTAAGCCGTTTGGTAAAACATATAAGTTGGTGCCTTTGGTAGGTAGAGCTCTGGATAATACTATGTTCCTGCGCCCTCCATTCGAGGCAATCTGGTAATCATCTTTTGGTAGTTGTCTCAACTGGCGCTCATGATGCCATTCGGTGACTGTCTCTCGCGTTGCCGTTATGGTAGACTATTTGGTACGTTCAGAGATCATTTTCGGTCTCGTTCGGAACTGCTTCGGTAGACATAATTGCACTCGTTCGGCACAGATCAAGCGAACTTCATTTTCTCATCATCTCTCCGGTGCTCTTGCAGTCGCACTGATCATCCTCCAAGTCGGTGCACTTGTAGGTACACTTGACATCCGCCCTGTGCTCGGTGCACTTATCATCTCCAATTGCTCGCCGGCTCTTCTCCAGGTATGCTTTCCGCTCCTTCTCCAGGTTTGCTCGCTGTCACTTGTGTGGGTATTCACATAGTTGTTTTGCTTGTTGACTGCTGGTGATCTCTTCCAAGGTACGCTCATTGAGTAATCTCCAGCTGCGATTCTCGGCCGGTAAGTGCGCTCCAAGGTGCTTCCCCCCAGCACTTCCGGTACGGTGATTGCTTGCAGTAGGGGTTGACCTTGATTGCGGTACGGTCATCCCCCATTTGTACGTCATACCTCCGCTGACGACTAATCCATTATGGCATATTCGGGTGCCATATAGATTGGCCAGGATCAATTCGGAAGTCGATTTCCAGTAGCAGCTGTGTATCTCGGGATTGTCGAGACTGAGTCGGGATCACCGAGACCGAGTCGGGATCTCATTTGGGATTGTAACTTGGACATGCGGTTTCTTGATTCATATGTAGGTGTGTTTGCCATCACCTCTCTGGGTGCACATGCCGCTGCCAGCCGTCTCTATTGGTGAATGCGTTTGATGGTGCTTCGTTCTTGCATTCCCAGTATGGTAATTATACGTGGTAGCAATTTTTGCGATTCCGGCATTGTCATCCCCCTCTTTAAAGATCGATGCTCCGCCAAAGATTAATCTTGTAAGGCTTGCGCGGTATCGGCATTGTAGCTGTTACTCGGGATCTGATTTGGGATCCTATTCGGCGTTGCAACTCGGGCATGTAGGTGCGTGATTTGGTATCTCTGAATAGTGCTCTGAATAGTCCTCTGAGTAGTGCTTGGCATCGTACTCGGTGGAGCCATGCCGCTGGAACACAGTATGTCTGCAAATCCGCACTCGATTCTAACCTCGTAGCTTCATATAGAAAAGGAGATTGATTGTCATCTGTCTCCCGTGATCCATCTCCTGCCATCCGCCTCCGGTTATCTATCCATATCTGGTCGAGATCCATAACCTGCCCCAATCCATCTCCGGACGGGATCCATCTGTTGTCATCCATCTCCAGCCACAATCCCTCTCTGGCCGCGATCCATCTCTGGCCGCGATCCATTTCCGGCCGCGATCCATCTCCGTGTGCGATCCATCTCTGGCCGCAATCCATCTCCAGCTGTGATCCAGTTGGTTCCGGCCATTCGTTTCCATCCTGTGTGTAATTGGGCTCGTATGGGTCGCATTCTGTGACTGCTCCTGTAGCTCTGTAAGCTCTCTAAAAAACATATTTACTAACCTCCATAATGTCCATCTTCCATTGACTGTTTATCGTAGTCCCGTAATTCATCTGGTGACATATTGTCCATCATAAGAACATACCCACTCATTGATCCGTCCATATGGCATGGGATCTTTAAGTCCAAATCCATGATCTGGCCTCGTGAGCACGTGATCTTAATTCACGCCCTTGCGTGAATATCACTCCACCCAACTCCAAGATGCTGTAAATCCACCCAAATGGCAAATTGTAGCCAGGCTCCAAGTGGATTGCATGGTCAATTGACGGATGCGGCGCGAGTGTCTCCGCCTCTTTGCCGAAAACCTCCTCAAATTCTCCGTATATAGCTGGGATATGTCCTCCATCGTCTGTAGGCAACATCTTTGTTGTTGTGCTGGCTCCCTGCAAACGTTAGTTCTCAATTCGTACTAGATATTGAGAGGTATGAAGGAATATCCAGGAGCCCGGATTCAAAATGGTTGGCCACAATAGGGCCAAGCCCTGCCGTCCAGTACTCTCTTCGTGTCTCGGCGTGCCGACAACGTTTACACAAGTATACCCCTGGAAACCTCTTTCTGGCCGTTGCCGCCGCTGCTCCCTGCTCGCCCGTCCAGTGCCTGGTGCCTATCTCACCACTTGAGATGCTTTCCACGGTCACTCCCAGCAGCTCTATACGAACTCCCACTCTTAGGAAGAACGTCCAAACGATCTGCCCACAGGCCAGTAGATCGTCAATAGCAGTAGCTCCAAGTATTTGTATATATGAAGTACAGCCACCTTTGGAATGCGCCTCCTCCCTGGCCGTGATCCAGGTACAGTCCCGGGGCATACCTGATGGCCTGCCCGGTCCACTGCCACCTCTTCCGCTCACCCTGGGGTTGCAGAGCCAAAAGTTGAATGCTTTCCAAGTCGACACTAATTCTCCTGCTCACACAGTGCGTCCACCGCGGTTGCCACCAATTGGTATGAATAAGCTCACTGAGCGAATCACCTACTTGTCACGCCCAATTGGGACTGTCCGACAACCAAATAATGACCTTGCCTCACCCAATTGGGACTGTCTGACAACCAAATACCCATCCATTCCCACTTGGGGATACAACATATGAATTGAACCTCTTTGCGCTTTTTTCAAATACATGCGGAATCCGCTGGTCTCCTGAGAGTGCCCCGACGGTCCTTCCTCCGGTAGCCCCGCGGATCCCGAGAATGCTGGCTACAACTACAAATCATCTCCGTTGCATTCCGAAAAACCTTCCTCGTATGCCGTTGTATGGGCACATATCCGTAATCGCTCGTTGGCGATGGGCTTTCGTTGACTTGTTTGACGAAATGGAATACAGTTGGCGCAGATGGCTCGCTCTCCTCACAACGATCCGATTTGGTCGTCCAATCAGGTGCTGGCAGTGAGATTGGACAATGGAAATCCCGAATCGTACCTGGTAGCCACTTTAGAACCTTCGGGGTTATTATACTTCCCTTTCGGAGCTGACACACAATCTGGGATCGCTGCTCCTCTGTTGCATCGATGACTCGTTCTGAGTCGTAGTTGTTGACCTCCCAAAGCCATTGCTGAAACTCCTAACCATCCATAATGTAGATAAGTTTGTTGAGTCTTGCAGAAGGTAATTGCGATTGGAACTGCCATTGGTGGCATCGCTAGATGTGAATCGTGCGTATCGCGTAAATCCACCCTGATCCTTTGTAGGTGTACTTTGTTCAAGGTAGGTGCCTGTTTACGCTCTTCGCAGCTTCCGTAACATAGATGACTGCATCAAGTCGTGTAGAAGGTAATCGCGATTGCAACTGCCGTCAACGATGTCCGTCAACGCGAATCGCGCGTATTTCTCAAACCCTCCCTCATCCTCCGTGGGTGCACTCGGGTGTGCAATTGTGGCCAGCGTCGTCTCGATAGTTCGCACGCAATTCCGCTTGTCGGATAAGGATCGGAGATATCCCTGGAGAAGGGCCAGCTTTGGCATTGGCGGCGACGCGACTCTTCTGGACGCATGGGCTCCGGAATCATCCCTGTAACGGTCAATTTCCTCAATAGGAAGGTAACTTATCGAATCTCATTGATGCTGCAATTGATAGCCTTGGAGTTCTCGTATGATGAATTCGTTGAAATGGACTTCTATTGACTTGGTCGTTGACGCGTCTCCTGGCCCGCTGGCCTCTGGAACCAACTCGGAATTGTCTGTGCCACTGTGAACGTCAATTGGGTGTACTTCCCAAGGCAAGTTGCTTCTGTAATCTGTGGCTGTCAATTCCGGACGATTTCTCCTTCTGCGGTGTCGTGACGTGTCTCTGGCCGATTGGCCTCTGGAATCCGCACGAAATCGTCTCTGTTACCGTTAACCTCAATTCAACACACATATCAAGAGACTTCGCCGGTGCGATCAGTGCTCCCAAATCTGTATAATGTATCGCACGTATCGTGACGCATTGGAAAGGGGTAATTCATGAAATCCCGTATGCGAAACGTATCTGAAATCGTAAGAGCGATAATAGTGTCAAGGCATACGCCCGTGTATGGCCTTGTAGGAAGGTATATCAGTAGATACGGTTGCACACCTGGATGTCAATCTTGTAGAGTAGTATAAAGGTAAGTTAAGGTAAGATTATTGCTACAGATCTAAGGCTCGTGGCGAGCCGACTATATAAAGCTGGTGTTACCCGGCCCTGGACACGTAACGTACAGCTGTGCCGTTATACTTCTCATGAGATTTGTCCAGAAACCTCTCCGAGCTGTCGACATCATGATGTTCAATTTCGCAGATTGCGCAGACAAATGCCTTGGTTGACCATGGAAGTTTCCCATTATGGGCAGTGATAAATTGGTCACGTAGCCCCCTACGTACAGCAGCTGTCCATGACATTGTTAGTTAATGGCTGTCTACACCAATATGGATTCACTCACATCTGATGGCATCCTGCTTCGTATTCTTGTTGCTTCCAGTTCTATGTACCATTTTCAAATGTGCGTGCTGGGTCATCTTTGCAGAGGCGTAATAGGCAGCGTCTGGGTCGACCAAGTGGTCCAAGCTCTTAAGTGTATACTCGATTAATAGACTTCGGATAGATAACTCTAAATTGCCAAATGAACAAATCGTTTTTTTTCCAAATCTGCATATATGAGTTGGTTAGATGGACTATTACAGGTAAATCTCGTTGTAAATTTATAAGACTGTATTTCTAAATCTATATATTACTTTAGACTTCTATTTAGTATAATTTTGGAACCAAATACATCTGTTAATATCATATAGCTATTGGACTACAGTTGGATAACCTTATGTCAAAACTTACTCTATATATAGTATAGTTAGTAACTACCATATTTAGTAAGTTTGCCAAATATTTAGATATGCTTTAGTAACTATTAGAAGTAACTGATTATAAATATTATTTGACACTGCATGACAGGTACAGTTGCGTAATATACATATTTGAAAATTTTGAAATGATTCAAAATATGGAATTACAGAATTCAGGCATTTTTGCTCAAGCTAGCAGTGATCTGTAAGTGGGCAATAGGAGAATATAAATATCGACATTTTTCACAGCTCTTGTCCATATGTAAAAATTTCAGGAAGCATTATTTTATCTGGCCAAACAGCAGATAATGCTGGGGGCTGTTTTCTTCCCATATACATTACCTTGCTTTGCTACTGTATTGGTATATAGCATACATAGTCCATTGAGGTTGGAAGAAGAGTATTCACATTAACAAATCTCATTTTTGGCCTGCACCTGATTTTTAATCACTTCATAATTACTATTATCTGGTACACTACATTTTTTTGTACTTCTTTATCTTCCATTCCTATTCCATACATAAACATGAGAATTTCTGAATAGAGCATGTTGCCACAATGAGGATCAAATATGGTATTATTATCTGAATGTTCAGTAGCACAGGAAAATAACCACATCATTAGTTGGTACTAATCAAAGAGTAAATACTATTCTGATCTAGCAGTGACTTGTGTCAAAACGCTAATCCCAGTCTAGATTACAATTTGCCAGGCAGAAGTATTTTCACCATTGTAGCTGGGAAGGCTGATGCAAATTTCAAAATATGTTTATTATTTCGTGAGTTGGCAGTTGCTGGAATATTTGGGTTGGAAAATCAGTGTATTATACAGTACAAGGTAAAGGTCCTATAGATCTTCCAGGATATCCTGGCTTCCATTTTCATCATCGCAGATGTTGTGCACAATGTATAAGTCAAAAAGGTTAACTAATTGAGACTGTAATCTGTAAGTTATCAGACCGAACAGACTGATAAGTATTGCTGCATTGTCGGACAATTTGCTCTCATGAGCAGTTTCTAACAATGAATTCATAGCCCAGTACTTCTGAGATGGAGATGTCTAGATTTTTGAAAGTCGACACAATACTCAGTACCTTGCCTACAGTCACTGTTTCAGCAATCACAATGACCATGCTTTTCTGAACCACATCCAGTTCTTTGGCATGAGTACACCACAACAATATTGCCACTGGCAACCTCATTATAATATTCCAGATCTGCAATCGGCACATGCAAGTGCTAGTTCAATCTTGCTATAACAAATTCTGTATGCCAGTAGTATTTCTGGAATGTTCTAGTTCCATACCAATCAGCTCACAATGAGTAATATTACCCAAACTTGTTATACCAGATAACTGATATCAGGATTAGCTGGAATGTAATATTTATAGCAGAGAACTGTGTGATTATTTGATGGGAAAATTTGATGGTCATTGAATGGTTTGAATGTTTTATCTAAATACTTATACTCACATTTAGTGTTGATGGTTTGTAAAACTGTACTACTATCTAAACTTTACAGTTATGATTTACATCCAAGTTGCTCCAAAACTGCCTAAGCATTTGGCTCATATTGCCATTCCCTCAGATCATACTCTTACAACAATTTGGATGCCAATTAATCACCTGGGCTTATACTCTTACATTTTGAAATGCAATGAAATGTTGGGTATTTCACAGACATGTGATCAGCGTTCAGTTAATGTAAATGGGATATAGTGATTTATAATATTCGAAAATGAAGTAAAATTAAAACTAGTATTTGTGATTGTATCATTCTCATCATCTACTCTCTCACTGGCATTTCAACTCCATCCACAGCCATTTTATAACAATTCGCTACCCAGGAGTTGTGGATTCCTAAATAGAGATTCTGTCAACTCGTACAATAATATACTGTATACTACTCTGTCATGTTGCCGCCACTAGTCTTGGCAACGGGTCGGGGTATCATGCCAGCGGTCCGGGTTTGGACTGCAAACACAGGTAGGTTCAGTTCCAGACCCATCCAAAATCCCGACCCGCTCCCTCTTGGCGTGTCAAACCTGGACCAAGACCCGTCAACCTGCGGGTTGGGCCAAGTATGGCTAGACCCGTCCGTTCCAATCTCCGGTTCTGCATTTCGGGTTTCACTATTTGTCATTGCATTCAGATATGCTACTGGTAATCGCACAATATTGACATTGGTACATTCCTGTATGTTTATAATGTATTGGCCGCCTTGATGATCAAAACGAATAGAGACACACGCCCTACCACATCCTCAAAATGATTGTCAACGGAGCGTTGATGATTTTTGGTCTTGCGTGCTGGGTAATGAGACCGCCAATAGGTTGCAGACAGCCATAAATCAATTCCTGGCCGCCTTTATAGGCAAAACAGACTGTGATACCCTCCCTGCCCCATATTGAAAATGAGTGTCAACGGAGCGTCAAGGATTGTTGGTCGCGTAACTTGGGTAATCTGGGTGGCGACAGGTTGTACACTGTCATGAACGAAGTATTGGCCACCTTTATAGCAGAAAGAGAAAGCGAAACGCTCCCTACCTCATCTTGAAAATGATTGTCAGCAGATTGCCAACGATTGTTGGTCACGTATGATGGGTAATATCGGGGGCGAGAGGTTTTACATAGTCATATATGAAGTATCGGCCCCCTTAATCGCAGAAAGAGAAAGCGAAATGCTCCCTAACCCATCTTGAAAATGAGCCTCAACAGAGCGTCAACGATTGTTGGTCGCGTATCTTGGATAATCTGGGGCGCGACTGGTCGAACCCAGTCATAAACGAATCATTGGCTGCATGTATATCATACAGACATAACGAAATGCTACCTACCCCATCTTGGAAACGAGCGTCAACAGAGGGTCAATGATTTTTGGTCTTCCATCTTTGTTAATATGAGTGGTACTTGATCACAAGCATCCATAAATGAAGATATGGCATCCTTTATAGGCAAATATGTACGGGATATTCCCGCCACATCATCTGGGACAGTAACAACTCATATCATCTACAGCGCTACCACTAAGTGTTCTTGAGCCTTGTGATATATAAAAACAGTCAAAATGAGGTATATAGTGAGCCACGGCCACATCGTGCTGTGATTAACTATGATACAAGTCCAACAATCGTTGACTCTCCGTTGACGCTCATTATCAGGATGGGGCAGGGAGCATGTCGGTTTCTCTTTTTCTATAAAGGCAGCCAATAATTTGTTTATGACTGTCTACAACCTGTTGCCCTCTAGATTACCTAAGATACACAACCAACAATCGTTGACGCTCCGTTGACGCTCATTTTCAACATGGGGCAGGGAGGGTATAGCAGTCTGTTTGCTTACAAAGGTGGCCACAAATTCATCTATGACTGTCTGCAACCTATTGGCAGTCTAATTACCCAGGACGCAAGACCAAAAGTTGTCGAAACGTGATTGACACTCATTGTGATGTATTGTATAGTCAATATCTGCTGCCATCGATAATTATATAAATATATATTTGAACTTATTGGTTGCCTTTCTGTTCAATTGAGACCCAACCCGTTGGCAAACCTGAGCCCAGTAATATTCTTGCACATACCTCTCTCATTCTACCAAAAATTGATATATCTCTCTGAATATTTCATTTCGCCAGCTATGGTTTACTTTATGAACAATTATCCTGATGCGACTGCTGACTATTCTCCCATAACGTATCTCTATGTGAAATTCTCGGTCAAGTAAGATATAGAACCTGGTGGAAACATATAGACCCAATCTGTCGTACTTTTCCTTGTTTCCCTTATTCCTCCTTGTTTCCATAATGCTGACAATCATCAACCCCTTTTCAGCCTTTTTGATAGACCTCCATGTTGGCCGAATCAATCCAGGAACATTTGGTGCGGCACTTACAACCCAGAGCTCTGGGTGTTCCGAAGCCTTGATGACATTTTCTGGCTCTGTATCAGATTCATTGTCGGCCTCGCAGTCCTCTTCACTATAGTTTGGGATTTCCGAACCATAATTCTAGTTAAGTCAATTTTCGGTGTCGGAAATGCTTTCAGGTGCACTATCCTCTTCGCTTTCTGCTGGATGACGGTCGATTCTTCTGATACGGCGGACGTTTAATAGTTGAATTCATCCTGCAGGGAGGTCCTTTGCAGATGAAGCTGGTGCCAAAGGTGATCTTTCCGACCATTTAAATGCAGCCAGACCATCATGTTGAAAGGTTGACCAGGATGCTTTGATGATCTCTTCACTATCTGAAATGTACCCTACGGCTGTCATTTGCTTTTTTGAGAGCAGGATTCCTTATGTGTAGAACATAGGGTTTGGCTGTCCTGCCACATCTCCAAAAAGTCGTGCACCTTGGCCATTCTGTGCAATTTGCTTTCCTCCACCGCTTTCTTTAATTCCAAGTCGTTTTCAGTTTCTGTGGTATCCAATGCTGTGCAATCGCCCGCCAGCATTCCATTATTGGCTGGAGCAAAGTGCTTTACTACAACTGTTTCCTGAAGCTTCTCACCAGTGGTATTAGACTTTCTCCAGCCAATAACGTCATGCCAAAGGGAACAACTGGCCTCGACTCCAATCCCATTTGGTAAAATAGAGAATATGTCGCGTGCCACATTGGAGAGATCAATGTACTTGGAGTGTGATTTCTCTTGCTGGTGCCACCAGTTGGTGATATCCGGTAACCAACATGTACTGCTAATTTCCATGGGATCAGAGTGGTAATCATTAAGATTTAGATTAATTTGCCCCCAGTTCTCTGGTGCTTCAGGCGGTGGATTCAAATAGAGCCTTGAGGCTGTCAATAAGCGTGCTGCGCAATCGCTTCGTCCGGGTGTTGTTGCAACCACTCTTTTAGGTGTTAAGTATACTTCATCATCGCTGGACAAATCATATGCATCAAGAGATGATTGACCAAATCCAGAAGCCTTTGCTGGGGGGAAGAATTTGCTCTGCTGGAGATTATCAGCGTGAATGTCAGACATTTGTCGATGTTTGGTTCAGTATTCATTCTCCACCTATTTGAGAAAGGTATCCTGGTATCGGGTAGTATGAGAAGTCTCGTCCTCAGGATTAATATGCATCGCCTTGTGTCACTTCCTTAATGATCGCAACTTCTGGAAATGATCAAGGATCTGTGCAGAAATGAGAAACAGACCGGTTGTTGGAGTGACTGGAGCATAATATTTCGACAGAGTCTGTATTGCAACCTTTGCGGCGATGTATAAGTCTGCCTTCCATTGTATCTTCTTTTCAGCCAAAGCTAACATAACGCCGTGCATATGATCAAACATGTCGTTGTAGACAGTGATAACATGATGCAGAGTAACTGTATGCCTTTTCGACATACACAGGGTCCAGTATCGGAATGGCCGTAAAACTTCCGTGATGTACTTGACGATCGTCCATTCATTCTGTGTTGTGAAGAGTGGCTGGTGATCACCGTATTTTGGATTCTGCGACCACTGGTGGGCGACTTCTCATAATCGGTAGGCTCGCTCAAGCAACTCCAGGGTTGATTTTAACCGTGGTTTCACATCCATAATAGGTAGTACTCCTAATCGTACTTTGGCTTTTCGACAGTCAATGAACTTATTTCGATGACCAGGTGTCAGAGTAATCAATACAGCAAGCATTTTCTGCTATATGAAGGTCAGTTTCAGGTGATTCAAAGTGTCTTGAAATAGGTAGTTTCTCAATTATCGTTGCCAAACCGGGTTGCACAGCCGACACCTTCTGGATTCTGGCATTGCCCTCTGCTCGCAGTCTTGACTCTTTCCAATGTTTGTGCTTGCATTCTCTCCAAATTGCTGATCGCACTCACGGAGTTCCCAAGACTTGGTGCGGCCACCACACCGAGATTGCTCATGAACGCACCCAAAGCAAGCTGAATGACGTGCGCCATGCACGGTATGTGGTTTCTCATATCGGGCCCCAAGATTCCGGAGGCCTGAAGGGTTAATTGTAGTTCCCGAGTCATCGAGTACTTTGAAAAAGCATTATCTGCCATCATTCTCAGTGAACGGCCGTTGGTAAGCTCGAAACCATTCAGAACCTCCTTCACATGTATGGCTAGCCTTGCTCCAGTATGTTGACCCTTGACCAATTGTTCTTGATTAGCATTTGAAATAGGGAAAGAATAGGCTGTCAACCTCGTCGAATGCGAGTTGTACTTCTCACAATGCCCAATTATGATCCATATAGTAAGCTGTGACAGATGTTGTCGCTAATTTGTTTGTGGATGTCCACCCATCCAAAGCTAAGCTAACTTCATTTCTTGACGGCAATTGCATCTTGATTGCATCCAGTTTCAGTGAGTATTCCCTGGGGCAAATGATGCTAAAGATGCTCGCAGATGGCAGCACGAGCTCACTACATAATGCGTTAAATGACTGTCGCAGCTCGAGGATTGATATAGCATTCCATGGAATGTGAGTGGAAACAAATCCTAACATGAGGTAGCGATTCCAGGTGTCTTGGTGAAATTCGACAGTTAGGTAGTCCTTTGCTGCCAGTTTGGAGTGTTCTGTCTGTCAATTGTGTTAATATACGTAAGATAGAACTGTGGAATATCAATTTGTTCTGTGAGCTTACCGTTGTAATTCCACAACTGCCTTGTCTCTTCAATATGGCCAAAGCGGTTTCATCAACAGTTGTACTCGTCAATTTGGAAACCTCTGACTCCGTTAATTCGTTTTTCCTTTCAATGTATACTTTTGCCATCAAATGTTTCACCATGGAGCTGGTCACATGTTCTGATGGATGGCGAAGATCTTGATGACAAACGATACATATGATTCCAGGGCTGCCAGTCTACTCATTTCCACAGTGCAAATTGACGCGCCAAGAAGGCGCATGTCTGGAATTACTCCATCCAATGGGATGTTTCGAGCCAACATTCATTGAAACCCAGCAAACATCGAATATGATTTGCAATGTAAGGTGGCTCAATTCGTGAATAAAGACACGTTCATTTTTGAAAGATATCATCACCTCTAGCAACGAGGTATTTATAGATTGGGAATCCGACATGGTTGTAGCAATTTGAAGGCTGTGTAAATTCGGTTCAGAGACTGTCAAAAGTTACATTATTGTTGAGTAGAACACTGGTGCCTAAATATTGACTCTTGAGCTACACGAAAGACAAAAGTAAGACCTGTGAGACATTGCATGAATAGTTGTGATGTTGTGTACAGGGTCATGCTGAGAAGACTGACCGTTGACAACTCAATTTACGAACGATGCAATGCGTTTCGTTGCTGGCAAGGTTACAGAGCCGCATATCACCTGTTCCCGCTCCACTGACATGTATTTTTACAGGGCTGTAGTGGGATTGTTACAGGCCTTTTTGGCCATAAAGGCGGTCTATACATTGATTATAGGTGTATGCCGATGCACAGCCTTGGAATTTTGCAAGTTGAATGACCAAAAATTGTGGATGCTCCGTTGACAGCCAGTTTTAAGACATAGTAGTGATGCTGTTGCTAGCATTTGTGCCTAGAAAGGCGGCCAGTTGTTCAATTATGGGTTGATGTTGCCGCACAACCCTTGGATATTCCAAGATGCAAGGCCAAGAATCATTGATGCTCCGTTGATGCTCATTTCTTGGACAGAGTAGCCATGTTGTCACACGCATTTTTGCCTAGAAAGGCGGCCGACGTTCCGATTTTGGATTAATGTCACCCCACAGCGCTTGGATGTTCCAAGATGCAAGGCCAATAATAATTGACGCTCCGCTGAGGCTCATTTTTAGGACATACTAGTGATGTTGCCCCATGCATTATTGCCTAGAGAGGCGGCCAATAGTTCGATAATGGGTTAATGTCGGCGCACAGCCCTTGCAATTTCTATGATGGAAGACCAAACATTGTTGACGCTCCGTTGAGACTCATTTTTAGAACATAGTAGCGATGTTGTCGCAGCTGTCTTTGCCTAGACAGGTGGCCGATAGGTCGATTATGAGCCACTCTTGCTGAACAGCCCTTGGGGTTCACATGATGCAAAGCCAAAACCATTGACGCTTCGTTGATGCTTACATTAAACGCATCGTATCAGCATTTGTACACTCAATAATTGTATAGAGCTCATCGCATATTTTTTATTGACATCCAGTATTGCCTTTCTATGTATTATCATTTGCATCCAGAAGCTTTGTGGCTTGTCAATTTCTTATCCACCTCTATCCACATTGTCCAAGTGATAGATAATGTGGCCCTATCACATTCTTGCACTTTCGGCCGGCAATTTATGGCATGTAGATCATTTCACAATGTTCTGATTAATATCGCTCGACTTCATCACCTTTCCTCATCCAACTCCCTCTCCTTGATTTCCATGAGGTACCATAAGCAATTTTAAATGCCTCAACCATGTGCACCGGGTCTGTGCAGAGAGTTATGCAGTTGGATGGGTGGATAAATCAATCATGATGGTGGTCATTCAGACTGATTAGTATTGAGCACAGACCGCTCCTTCTATTACTCGTACGATATCACTCACTTACATCTTGTTATTATATTTTGTCACTAATATAGCGGTTGCTTTCTCACTTGAAAGTAACAGGCAAAGTGAAACCGAACTTATTGGCCATCTTACAGCCTGATTTGGTATCTAGAACTTTCGCATGGTGCGTTCAACCCAGGCACATGCAAAGACGTATTATCGTGTCTCACAATGTGGTCACTGAAATCATGACACAGCTGACAGGTAGCATATCTGGTACACGAATTGCTTTTCACCGAGATATGATGGCAAAAATGATGATTTCCCAATCAATGCCTCCGCTGACGTCGGAGCTGTCACCATATCTTCGTCCGAATCTGATTTCTATATGGTAATTAGCTGGGGAGGCTATATGCAGCGGTAAAAGCTAACAAGTTCAACAGGCATCGCATTGTGAATGAGTGATGAATCAGGTTCCGCGGTCGGCCCAAGCCCTGCTATACCAGTGTCCATCTGTGGGTTGCCCAAACCTAGCCTAATATGACTACTGCCTAGTCGAGATGTCCCTTGCGGCATTTGCGATATTCCGGGGACAATATCAAGACACTCCACAAGCTCTCCAAATGTTGTGGTTGCAGGTGCAGCTGCATCGTCATGCGTTTGCTATTAAACAACTGATGGAATCTAGACTTCAGATGTGATGTACTTCTTATCTCATTCACGGAAGTAGTCGGCTGCGGCCCTCCATCCCGGTGGTGTCAATTCGTCAAGCGGCATCTGTTTTTGCCAAAACGTCTCGAAGCACTGCTGTACCATTTTGGTGATTGCGCCCATCACCCAGCCAGGTTCGCCACCTTCGCTCAGCTTGCCCTGCTCTGTCTCTTCATCATCCTCATCTTCCCCATCCTCCCCATCGTTGGAACTTGCAAGATCACTCAGACTCTCCCTGGTAGGCACCGACATCTCCTGCAACCTGCTTTCGGGCTCTCTGGTTTTCAATCTAGAGATTTCAGCTGTCCCTGTGTCTGCCTGCTCCTGCCTGATCGCGGCCTCTGCATCTTCAACTCGCCATCTCACCACAGCGGAATTTCACTCAACATAATGCTAAATCCATCTCTGGTTTTCTTCATTGCTTATAATGTTCGTTTCCCGTGGTTTCTCAGCGGCAAGCTTCGTTTCAGATCACAAGCTGTGCAATGCCCTGAGGGCTCGGACTCCTTCTGCTGCCAAGCCGTTCTTACCTTCATTCGCTTGGTGACATCGTTGGGTGGACCGCTTTGTCGATTTGCAATATTTGGCCACTGGAAGTGGTGAAATGTTCTCTTTTGGAGCATTGACCCTTGTTTGTGATGACTTTACTGTTGGACAAGATGTTGGATGTTGCAAGATATGGACAATATGGAGGCAAGCAGCGTTTTTTAGGGCAAGGTTGGTATGTTTACTCAACTTAGACGAAGCAAAATCTGCCATTTGACTGTGAATAAAATGGGAATAGTTGGGCTAATGGTGCAACATGACTGGATTGATAGCGTGAATTTCATGCAATATACTGGGGATTTTTTGAGACAAACATCAGTAGACATCCATTCCCTCAAAGAAGGTCCTATTCATATCAAACAATCATGAGATTTCAGCTGTCGTATGCCTCAATTCGTCCTTGGGAACAGACGAACAGCATTGGACCGACTAGTTGCATATCGCGAGACGGTGGGACCCCCCTGCAACTTGTGGTCATATGCAGCAGGGATCATCTTGAGTATAACGTACAAATTAGCAGCTAATTATTCCATTCTGACATGATGCTCACTATATATTCCTCAGGACTTCCCACTTCATTTCGTTATCATCTTCCTTTCCTATTCCACACCACCAAAACATGGATTCACACAGACCGCAGCCAGGTGGAGACGGATCTGATGCGAGCCAATCGATGGGCGCGACATCGAATATGTCAATCCTTGTCACACAATGAGAACACACAGACAGGTTTCTCCACCACAAGGCTGCCAATGAAGCCACCAAAACTATGACCCAGGATGCACATTTAGAAATCGTCCATAAGACCGGAAGCAGCAAGAATAAGGTGCAGCATGCAGTTGGAGGTGAGTATATTCATACCATCGTGAACAGCCGTCAATTCACTGTATATTGTACATTGGGTGTATGCGGAGAGCTACGTAACCAATTTATCGCCACTCGTGGTGGGAAACCTCCATGGTCGACCAAGGCATTTGTCCACCGAGTCTGCGAAATCTAATATTATGATATTGTCAGCTCTGGCGTTTTCGCGGACAAAGGTCCTGACAAGCATCCCCGTGAGTGGACGAATTAGGCTTCAATCACCTTAGAGGAGGATACGGAAGCGTATGTGGTCGAGCTAATTGCTGAATCTGATTGTTAGAGCAGCAACTCATTTTTTGTTGGTTTTATAGATGTCTGCTGCTATGGCATGGCAAGGAGGTCGGGTCCAGCAGGAACATTCCAATATCCGCCCGGCCTTATATGTGGCCAAATTTGCCGAAGAAGGGTTTTCGTGCCCCGCAATAGAGGACACCCAATATCTGATCAAGAAACCACGCGCTGAAGTCTGAGATGAGGAGAAGCAGGGTGTTGAGTTTCCCGGGCTTCAAAAGGTGAAGGCTGCGATAGAAATACACCTGGCCATGCTTCGTCAAAGCCACACGGACAGCTGCCTTCCTGGTCAACATAGTACCGCAAAGAATCCGCTGACACGCTGGAGACGCAAGGACACAGGTCCACCTCCACCCAACCGAGGCAGACAGCGGACTTCAGAGGCGACTCCACCGTTGCCTGTCACCCCATCTCTGCCCGGAATACCACCTGCTCCACCCATTATCAATGCCGGATCTCAACGTTCCCAAATCCTCAATTTGCCTGCCAGATATGTGTATTCACATACTTCTCTTCTCTGCGCTGAATAATTCATTGCTGATGCATATGCCCCGGATAGCCAGCACGATACAGATTTTGATCCAGATATGCTGCCTGATCAACGAACATCCACTGGTTAGTACTCTATCTGCTGTATGGTAATGCAGCTGACATCCATTTTGAAGACCAGAGCAGCCTATTGAGTGATCCTGCAAGTGATGATGAGCATTGATTGAAAGGAACTGGATTTTGGAGTGTAGTATTATCTACAATTAGCAGACACTGTAAAGTATATTTTAAAGGATATATTTATATGTATTAATAAAGAAAATTGTAGTCATCAAGGAGAATGTAAATGAAAACACTGGAAAGGCTGCCAGAACAATGTGAATGATAGGCTATGCTGAATCAAATGATTGAAAAATGTGGATACGCCCGTGGCAGAATGAGCGTCAACAGAGTGTCAACAATTATACGTCACATAAGTCTGGTATTTAAAATTTGACTTGGTCGCGGTTATACATAATCGAAGTATTGGCCGCCTTGATAGGCAAACAGTATAGTGACACGCTCCCTACCTCATCTTGAGAATGAGCATCAATGGAGCGTGAACGATTGTTGGTCTTGTAAACAAGGTAATTGTATCGTGATATAATTTCCATGTAGCATAACCAATGTATGGGCTGCACTTATAGGCAGACCAGCAAGCGACATGGTCACTGCCCCATTGTGAAAATGAGCGTCAACCGAGCATCAACGATTTTTGGCGTTGCATCTTGGGTTATCTAAGTGGCGATTGGTTGCAGACATCCATAAATAAGATATTAACCGCCTTCAGCTTCAAAAACAGCAGCGGCATGCTTCCTGCCCCATCCTGAGAATGAGCATCGGCAGAGCGTCAATGATTTTTGGTCATGTAACAAAGTGATTGAATAGAGATATAATTGCTGTGTAGCATATCCGTTGTATTGGCTGCCATTATAGGAAAAACAGCAAGCGACATGGTCAATGCCCCATTCTGAAAATGATCGTCAACCGAGCGTCTATGATTTTTGGCTTTGCATCTTGGGTTATCAAAGTGGCGATTGGTTGCAGACATCCATACACAAGGTTTTAACCGCCTTTAGCTTCAAAAACGACAGCGGCACACAGCCTGCCCCATCCTGAAAATGAGTGTCAACGGAGCCTCAACGATTTTTGGTCTTGTACATTGGCTAATCAATGCATCGCACGGATATATGTGATCTTAACTGAACTATTGACTGTCTTAGTACTCTTAAATACAGATCATTAAAGGCAAAACATTGATTCCAAAATAACCGATGTCGCAACCTGCACTGTGATCAAAAAGGCATTTCTGGATGTTAATCAACTGATTTTGATCAAATACAATTATCAAACATCAAAAGCAAGAGCATTATATAAATCTACAGATGGACCCACTGGACGACCCACTGAGTACCCGCCCGTGTCTGATGGGTTGGGAGATGTCCATCAAACCATACCCGAATTGACAGTTGAGGTGTATGGACGACCAGGACCGCGTATTTGGCGATGGTTCTGTTCAGACCCGCACCCGGACCCCAAGCGGCGGTCCGGAACCGTTGCTATCACTAGCCACCACCTTATCAATATAATATATTATCCAATTTGGTATGTCTTTCAACTTGGTGACATTTCGAAGGAAATTATTATATTATATATAACTATTTATCGCATTGTTCAACATCTGGTAGGCTAACTATTACCTTATATAGTCTTCATTCAATTCTTTCTTTTTCAAGGTGTACCTGTTTACCACTTCAATTGTGTTCAGCTCATTTGGGCCACTGTTAATTTCCATAAATTCAAGTTGCTCCACCTGGTGCCACACCTCTATTCAGGGTATTATACTGGGTGACCAACCAGGACTAAGACACTGACTACCAGCATCTGGCATTTGTTGACCCAAATGACCTCTCTTAACCACTCCCCCTCACCTCGTCACCTGTGGGGGTTGACTACGAACCCCTTCTCTCCCCTGTCCATGCTCTATAGTATCCTCCAGGTCCAGCATATCACCAATATCTACAACAGAACCTTCCTCCTGCGCTTCATCCTGCTCATCAAACCCATCTCCACCCATGATATTGTGCTCCGTATACATCACTAAGCATAATTACAGTTATCTTCTTTAGATCTGTGATCTTTTTTGCCACATGTTTAAAGCTCTTTGACTCCTCTCCAGAGGATGCTACCTTTGCTGCAGCCTTTGCTTGGCTCTTTTTGGCTTTCGCTATGATTTCTCTATCTAGCCTCTCTCTCTCTTCATTGAGCTGATCCAAAGCAACAGCAGTAAGCACATGAGCTTTACCAAGGTGGCAGTGGTCCTTTGCTGAAGCAGCAGTGCTCTCCTTCACCCATAAGCAAAGTGTTCTCAGTATTCCGTCTCCTAATTTTTTACCTGCAAGTGCTCACTGAGCTGACCATCCCAGCTATCCACTATGCGCACTCAGCTTAAGAGAGGAAGGTTATTGGCAAGTGATGAGGTGGAGTGCACTATGGGCTAATAGGCATAGAGCTCTTGGCTGTCTGGGGGTTGCACTGAGATGTGGAGTGGGATTGGCTGGTGACAATTCAAATCGAGTGATATTTCATATCTGCCAAATAGATTCCTTGTATGTGTCAAGTGGCCAGTTCTCTTTTACCTCAAAGACACTCATTATGTATTTCTTGGTATATGCTGCAGCTTTAGCAAATGTGACAAGTCTGTATGAAAGAGTTAGAGTGGAGTATAGAGCAATATAGCAGGTGGGCTTACTTATAAAACTATTCTTTCTTAGTTGCATTCCCTCTATGGTTAACACATATATCCAGCTCATTGCTGTAGCTGCAGGAAAGACAACTGAACCGCGCTGTATCTAGAGGTCTTTGGATGTGTGTAGAGTGTGCAGGAAGGCAAATATGGTGGATTATTTCCTTTTAAGCAAAAATTAAATAATTGCCATGTTAGATAAGAGCCATGCCCAATAAGGATTAGAATGTGTGGCTTGCCCATTGCACTGTAATGGTCAACATAAGATGGAGGTCAATCCAATGCTACAAACATCTGAATAGTATATTTGTCAATGTTATATTCCACCAATTCCTGTTCCAGTTTATTGTCTGTACTGCCTTGAATTGACTATACAAATGTTACATGCTCTTTATCTTGCACACCAGCATGCCATCTCAGTAGATGCTTACCCCCCTGGTAGATATACATGGCTGGTATAACTCTACCATCTGAAGCAATACACTCTATAACTGAAACCATTTTGTAATTTCCATCCTGGGTATAGCAGTCACTCTTTCCACTTCCACTCTACATGACCTTCACTTGGAGATTGTAACCAAATAGAAATCCCATTTCATTCATATTGTAAATGTTTCCATGTCGTGCATTGAGCATTCTTACAAGTTTTGCAAGCAACAGTGAACAATATTAATTGTAAATTAATGTATTGACTAGAATAATATAGCTTACAAAAAAAGTCCTTTAAAATTGCAAGACAATTTGCATTAGCCCATGTTTAATCTTGACATTGGCTGAACATTGCAGTGATTGCAGGATAGCAGTTGAGAAAGTGTGTCATCCAGTGCTTACCAAGGTGTTGTTACCAATGTGGGGGTTGATAGGACATCACAATTCGCTTAACCATATTCTCTTGCAACAGATATCCAAAGTCATGTAGAGTCTTACAACACCGGACAATTGATTTCTCCTGTTCCATGAGTCATCACTTGCTCCTTCTGGTATACTTCATTCTGTGGCTGTGCTCCTCTGAGTCAGTCTCAGAACATATGATAATGTATATTGCACATTACAGGAGTAGCCTCGACAGTTGGTTGAATAGCACAACATTATTCACATTTGGCTTCACAAATCTTAGTTTCCCTGTCAGTCACTGCTTATCTGTGCTCCACTCTGCTCATGGTCATGGTGATACTTGGAGAGTGTAAAAATTGAATCTGGATGAGGGGTAATTATGCATCCCTGCTTCTGATGTATGTGTGCATTTTTGCATAATTAGTTGCCCAGTAGTGGGCTGTTACACAGCAAAATACATTAGAAGTCTGGGAGTTGGTTGCGGATGATAAAGTAGCTGTCCATCTCCATGAAGTAAATCATAAATAAAAAAGTTTTAACAGACAGGTTGGAAACTTTACTTTTCGTGATATTGCCGTAGTCTTCTCGTTGTTTTGATGCTTGTTGCCTGTTGCCTCATCGTACATTCTCCTTCAACTCACACACTGGGTGAGTCTATTTCTTTGGAATCATCTTAATCCACAGTCGAAATACTAATTCTAATATGTCAATATTTCCCAATACAGGCTAGTATGTGAAACTCCTCAAAAAATCTCACACTACTATTTTCCAACAAAGTTGTTTATGTTTCAGTTATTACAATCGAATTTGTCCCCAGACACTTGTGCCATCCTTGCACTCTGGGAACTCAGACACCCATCCTTTCTTTAGTTTGCTGAATATATGAAAGTTTGGCTTACTTATTGTTTTGGCAAATTGCTTTAAAGATATTTCAAATTATATACAATTTATTAGAGTCTGGCTTTCTGTGCCCTTCATGTTAGAATAATCATTAGTCTCACTCTTGGGATTATAGTCATTGTAGATAAATTCCAGAGATGAATGATTTATTATAGTAATTACAATATGAATTGTCAGTTATTCTGATACTGGTAGGAATCTCTTTGTACAACGAGTTATCAGTATTCTCACGGACGCATCTGTGGAATGTACTCCATCTGTGGTGCCAGAAGAGGTATGGCAATGGACTTGAGTATTGGCCAGCAGTGATGGGGGTGCAGAAGTTCAACCTGGACATAAAACGCCTTCGATTTCATAGCCTGGTAGGTGCCATTGACAATGGAATGTTTGTATTTTACAACATAGATTTGGAGGTGATTTTGATCCCTGCCAATGCAACCATTATCCAAGATATAATTAGATAGCTCCTGAACTTGATTTCATGCTTCAAGGCAGGTTAAGTTGGACGTGGCAGAGATTGTAGAAGGGACCTTCAAACGGTTGCTCAAAAAGGTGGTAACTGAATATAGCCAGCGGAGAATGTATGTAGACAGTTGAGGAAATGTGTTGCCTGGTGCAGGATACAATGCTAATATTGTAATGAGTCCGTTGTGCTGAATACCTCTTGCTCCAACTTACATCCCAATGTCTAATTATCTCATACACCAGTCCATCAGTGCATGCTGTTCTGCTGCGTGCAACAATAAACCAATTCACATAATAGCATTTATCAAAACAGTCCCACACCACTCTAGGATGTTATCATTACTGTGAGTACTTATCTTTATACCAATGAAAGACATAGCTCTGCATAATGCTCCTCTCAAATCACATGAATTCCAGATTTTCTCAGAAAGAAACATCCATACCCAGAGCTCATTTCAAATAATCTTGTCAAATACATATTCTCCCAACCAGGTAAAAATTCAGTTACTCCTCTATCACAGCAAGAATACACTCACTCGGTCTCTGTGGTCTCAACTCAAATTGACAAGATCTCACTGACTCCATGTAGATCAGATTCAACGTCTCAATAGTCAAATCAAATTAATCAGTCTACTCATCAGATCAAGTTCATATCAAGATTCCTTCAATCTCATTGGTGAAACAATTGTTTCCATCATCTGGGTTGGAGACATTGCTCAATCTCATCCATCAATCCAGTCGGCAATGATATGTATCGGCATTCCCCCGTTGTTGTATACACATCAGGTACGGTTATGATCTCAGCCAATGTCAATATAGATCTTAGTTTCTGCTAGTATATTTTGATTGAGTGTTACCTGTATTTGTGATTGCATGATCGAAAATGTAAATCGGGTGGGAAGCCACACACATACCACCCAGGCATTCCAGTCGACCCCACCAGTGCTTCTAAGTACTTCCAGATGCTCCTAAGCCCCCCTGGAGCTAAGTGAAGTGCTTACAGACCCTGCTGGGGAATTGCCAGGTCCTCCTGAAAGCACCTGCAGTTATGGAGAAGCATTCAGGATACTCCGATATGTGACTTCTAGGATAGCCAAGTTTTGGAACTACTGAGTCCTCTGTGCATGTCACTGGGAGACATCGAGAGCAGCTGAGACATCTGCGCAGCTTGGCAGGACAGTTGGTGACATATTCTGACAGTAGTGGTTCATAGGGTTAGATAACATCACAGCATTTTGTCTGTCATATTCATCTTTGTTACAGTCATAAGATTTGCTATATCATACTCTGGCATGTATTATCTACCAAAGTGTATCTATATAAATACATACAGCAATCTGGCTGCAGACAGTACACCAGTGTGATCAGAGGAGCACCTGGAGACACCAATCAAGAGATCATGAATACACACTTGGAGGCTGTGACTGTGTGAACAAAAGATGAACTTGGAGGCAGTGTTCAACTGAGTTTGGAGACTCACCTGGAGGCCAGGATCGACTTGGACGAAGAGATGCACTTGGAGGCAGTGATCAAGCAAGTTTGGAGCAGCATATGAAGACCGAAATTGCGTTAAACTGAGAGATGCACTTGGAGGCCATGATTGAGCAAGTTTGGAGATGCACTTGCAGGTCATGATGGAGCGAGTTAAGAGAGGCAGTTGGAGGCCGAGATTGAGTTGAACTATGAGATGTACTTGGAGGCCATGATTGAACAGGTTTCGAAATGTATATCGGGGCCACGATTGAGTTGAACTAAGTGATGCACTCTGAGGCCGAAATTGAGCATGTTTGGAGATGTACTTGGAAGCACAACTAAATGACACACTTCGAGGCTGTGATCAAGCAATTTTGCAGATGCACTCCAAGACTGAGATTGAGTGAGCTCAGAGCTGCTCTTGGTGGCTGACATTGAGCGAGTTTGGAAATACACTTGAAGGTCATAATCATGCAAACTCATATGCCGTGATCGAGCAAAATTGGAGATGCACTTTGAAGCTGAGATCATGTTGAAGTCAAAGATGCTCTTCGAGGCTGTGATCGAGCGAGTTCGGAGATGCACTTGGAGGTTGAGATCGAGCATGTTTGGAGTGGCACATGGAAGAGCCACTAAGAGATGCACTTGGAGGCTGTGATGAAGCATGTTTGGGGATGCATTTTGAGACCAAGATCAAGTGAGCTTGGACAGGCACTTGGTTGCCATCATTCAGCAAGTATCGAAATACACCTGGAGGCAATGATCACCCCAATTTGGATGCTTTGATCAAACAAGTTTGGAGTTGCACTTGGAGGCCGAAATCATGTTGAACTCAGAGATGCCATTGGAGGCCATGATTGAGCATGTTTGGAGATGTACTTGGAGGCCGAGATCTAGTTAAACTCAGAGATGCAGTTGGAGGCCGAGATCAAGCATGTTGGGAGATGCACTTGGAAATGCCTCTAAGGGCTGACGTTGGAGACCATGATCAAGTAAGTTTGGAGATGCACTTGGAGGCTGTAATCGAGCGGGTTGGGAGATTCATTTGAAGGCAATTAGCCATCAAGACTGAAGGAGGACTTTGAGGTAGTCGATATAGAGGCGGTAGATCTGGAGGGCAGCGCATTGGCAGCCGAGACTCTATGCATTGGGTAACTTTTAATCATGGGAATGTAGTCAGTTGAGTACAACAAGGTCCTCCAAGAGATGAGGGACGAAATGGTGAGTGGCTGGCTGGGAGTAGGAGAGAGCCGATTGTGGGATGATGCAGTACTCGGTGTATGGTGTAGATGGTGTCAAATCACAGCCATGACTTGGAGAGATTTGCATGGGATCACTCAACTTTGTGGTCTTATGTAATGGTAGAGTTGAGGACAAGAAAGAGAGAGATAAGATAAGTTGGGAGAAATCATCATGAGGAACTGGGACTCAAGAGAGACTCATGTGCAAGTCAATGTACAATTCAAGATATGGCTGGTTCAACTCCCGATATGGTGGGTAACCACACCAATACGAGGTCTTTTGAACCCAATCAGACAAGTGGTACCCTTGATGTCTCATTTCTGCTCATCTCCTCCATATCACTCCCATCCTCATCCACCATCTCTCTTTCTGTTCCACAACTCTACCATCATCACAGAACACAAAGTTAGGACATTCCTCTCTATGTCCCCATGTGATGATTATGAGTTAACACTGAGTGCACAGCATACACCACATACAGTATACACCGAAGATTGTCTTTGTTCCCTTTATTTTCACAAGTACGAGTTGGCCCCTGAATGTAGCTTCCATTTCCGGCATGCCTCCCTACAAGATCAACCATCACCAATGGCCAGCTCTCCTGGTGAGAGCACAGAGGTAAAGTGGCCTTGTCACATTCCGAAGGTTGCAAATTAACTAAATGATGGATAGAGTCTCAATCACCCGGCGCTCCTCCCATCGACTGACTTCATGTACTCCCTCATTCTGTCTTGATCATGGCCTCGAAGTGCATCTCCACACTCGCTGAATCCCAGCCTCCAAGTGCATCCCTGATTTACTAGATCTGAGCCTCCAAGTGCATCTGCAAACTCACTTGATCAAGGCCTCCAAGTTAGTGCAATCATGGCATCCCAGTTCATTTCCCAACTCACTCAAGCACAGCCTCCTAGTGCAGCTCTGAGTTCCCTCGATCTCCGCCACCAAGTGCATCTCAAAACTCTTGCTCAATCACTGCCTGCAAGTACATCCCTTCTTTCACAGTTTGATGCCCTACACTTGTATCTATGAATTCACTCGATCATCATCTTCAGGCGGACCCTAAATTGCTCCCAAGTACCGCCTGCAGCCAGTCGAGATATACTGTGTGTAGATGGATCACTCCATTGATGCATAGACACATAGGTACATAGATACATAGATGCACAGATGAGAACATAAACTGAACAGATGAGATTTAACAATCGTTGAATGATAAGTAGTAGCTATGATGTCCAGACCCTCCAGCAGCATTGTGAAAGAAAATCAAGTTTTTCCCAAACTGCTCAACTGTGATTCGAGGTGCCTCCAGGTGGGTCACCGGCGCTCCCAGGCTTGTTGTTGGCGCTCCCAGGCTTGTCACTGGTACTCCTAGGCTTGTCGCCAGCACTCCCAGGTGCTCCCACATACACCTGAAGGCCACTGCATCGCTCCAGTCCACTCTGGGATTTGACCACCCTGGGATTCTGGTCCGACAACTATCAAATACTCCCAGAGGCTCCCTGTGACACAAAGTGATTTTGGTGATGTAGTGGTACATGGAAAAATTATCTTCCGCAGGTATAGGATATCTTTGTAGGAAGTATTATCTGGTGGTGGAACACTAGGTACATATCTACAGGTATAACCAGTTGTTACCCAGATTGACAATGGTGATTATACTGCATACACTAAATATAACACTGCATGATTAGTAAAAACCCAAACCAAAGATGGTAATAGGCCATTAGATAGGAGCTGCTTGTTGATTGACATCACAATTTGTTGGCCTGTCCCATGGCGCAGTGGTATTGTTCCTGAAATTTCTGGCGGTGTATACAGTCAGAAGACTGTGGATTCAAATCCCAGTTGCCGCCCCCCGGTGTGATGTGGACAAAAGGGTAGTGGGTGGCGATGTGAGCGCATCGAACCACCTTGTCCCGAGGTAGTCGTGATATGGGGCTCTGCCATCATACTGTAATTAGTGTGCATACAGTATCAATAAAACATTGCAAGGTATTATGAATACTATACCAGTAGTAAGGTTTCTTCAAAAACTAGCTTATACGAATTATGCATCTAATCTGCCTCCAGTGAGGGTTGACTACATTGAAGAAATTGTCGGTGTACTCATTCTAATGAATCTGAATTATGCTACAGGGGGTGATGGTTTGTTGCTGGATTGGAGCCTGAGGGGTATTTGGTTGAAAGAAAGCTAACTCAGATTAGGTTGCAGCTGTCACTGTTATATCGCACCCAAACAAATGTTGGAAATGGTTTCAAAGTAAGTCACCATACAATCATTATTCTCTATAAACTTAGATATATATCATCATCCTCTCAACAATCCTGTACATTTTCTGCTGCATCTTGTTAGTAGAGAAGAGATAGTTCTTTTGGTTATGATGGCAATTAACATTTATATACTGTTTGTCAGGTAGTACTACAAATACTACAATTGGCTATATCATATACCAAGTCATTGTGGGGTTGGGAGTCGATCTTAGGCTTGAGCCTTAAGAAGTTGATAATCAATGTAGATAATCCTCATACACACAATAGGTGAGTTTCCTATATACAAGTAAGTTTGAGTAATGAATATTAAGATCAGGTTGACTTGGAAGACATTTGCATATGTAATGATTATTGACCGATATGTAGACTGCGAGAATTCTCTGCAGGATTGACAATGTATTGAGTATGAAGCAATCACAGTTGCTGCTACACTCACAGGCCTTCAATTGAATACAGTTGGACCTTGTTTACAATCTGTTTATGTCTGATATTCCTATTTATGCTTATGTTGAACCTTGTTATTGTTATTCATGTATTCATTGAAATATCATAGCAGATCCCTTCTATGACCTTTACAGTCAAACACTGTATAATAGTCAGCTACTTTTGCAGAACATAGATTGCTACTGCAGTATAAAGCATCAAAATGTGAGTGGAGTGTGATTAAGGTTTCTGCTTCTCAGCTGAGTTTCGTGAATCAACAGTATAATGAAACACCATTATTCATGACAGCACAATTGGATGTATGAGCCCTTCATCTCCCTGATGGTTACTGAAGACTTCAATATACAGAACCATACTCTGATTAATGCTAAAACATATATTGTTGTGATGAACCTGTTGATAAGAGTGATTTAATCTCCATGTAAGATCACTTGTACCCTATTTAGTAGCTGCAAGCCCTAACCCAAAGCCATGTGGTAAAATACTCTACAACGACTCAGTCTAATACTCCTCCATGGCATTATCACCTCCATCAAACACTAAGCCATAGAACAACAGATCCAAAACAGCCAGATGACAGAAGCAAAATGATGCCATGCTATGAGTTTCTCCCAAATGTCCATTCACCTGCTCAAGATATAGGAGGCATCAATTATGGGCCCATGCCAAACCTCCATGGTACATTGGGCTGTCAGCATCAACTGTCTTGACTTCCAGTCAACTTGTCCTCCAAAGCAGACTCACTGTCCTGTTGAATCCTGCTTGGTATTACATAGCAGAATATTTTTCAACCTAATTGAATGTACTACTCCAAACAGTTACAGTGATATTGACTTGTGTATGAACTCTCTCAGTTCCGATTACGGATTCCGTAGTTGATGTTGGAGTTGGTATTGGTGTTGATATTGGTATTTGTGGTGGTGTTGATGTTGGAGTTTGTGTTGGTGTTGCTGTTGGAGTTGGAGTTTGTGTTGATGTTGGAGTTGCAGTTGCAGTTGGAATTGGAGTTGCAGTTGCAGTTGCAGTTGCAGTTGGTGTCATTGTCAATTTTCATATCGAAGATGCTTCTCCATGGAGATGTTGGCATCTACATGACAACATGAAGTGGAAGTGTTGATTGTTGCATTCCTTTCAGAGGCAAGTGCTGATAACCAATTGTACAGTGCTAGATATATCGATCTGTGTGCAAAGGTGAGTCTGTGTCAGTATTGATATTGGAGACACTTCTCAATGATTACAATTTGAATTAGCAACTCTTCTCCAAGATTGCTCTTCCATGTTGGCTTTCCCATGAAAACAATTATCCATAGATCACAGATTCCAGTGTGTGGTGCCTTGGATGGAGAAGCGGGGTTGTTGTCTTTAAACGTTCTGGGTCCATGGTATACACTGTACAGCACATACAGTCGCTCCAGGGTCGACCAAGGAGAGCAGTCTGCAAACTTTGCAGTATCGTTGCCAAGATTGCCGCTGCCAGTGTCTCAAGTCTGTTGTTGGAAATCACCCACCAAGCTCACAGCTCAGGTGGAACAACTGCTACACTCCCTGGGGATTTTGATCCGCCAACATCTCACAATATCTGCCATCCAACAGCTGCCCACTGCTTATAGATCATTTCCAATACCAAACTCTATGTTCATCTGTCATTGGCTGACCACCTGTTGACATGTTTCAGAAATCAGGTGAACACATTCTAACTACACAATATGTGGTGAATGGAGGTGACCAGACACATAGTCCATGATCCCTCAGAGGGTGTTGACCTGATGTTGACTCAAACTCATTTGAATCTACAGTCCCTACTGGTTATGAATGTGTCCTGGCTACTTCTCATTCTGCTGCCAGTATGTTGCATAACTGCAGGACTCCACACGGTGGCCATCACAGCCATCCCAGCTGACTACATTGTGGAGTGTGACATTTTGTTGAGAGGAATTGTTGTTCGCACTGTGCTAATGGTGGATTGAGTTTGTAGGGTGTCTCAATGTCACACAATTCCTCAATGCTCCAGGGATGGTACATCCTTACCCATATACAGGATTGTGATTTGTTTGTTATCCCTTGCTAGTTGTCAATGATAGTGTCTAGATTGTGGTTACACCTGGGCTAATGATCTGTTGTGATGAACCTGTCAAGATGATTGATATATTCTAAGTCTTGGAGGAGGCTTAGCCTATACAGTAGCTTCCAGCTGTAACCCAAAGTCACATGATAATTTACTCTACCTAAACTTGGTCTAATATATATTACTGCTAAATTTATTTCCTACCATGTCTTTAATTTACTATGCTAATGACCAGATCTCCAAGAAAGACAGCCACAGTGGCTTACACAGGTGGTTAATTAGCTTCAAACAATAAGCAGATAACAGTTTGTGATTGATGAATAATAAATATTGAAATTCGTATAGCAAAGACAGTCTATTCAGGAAAGACACCAACCAATTGAATCTGCTGCCAAGGTATAGTTATCATCCTTCATAGCAAAAGTGTCCAGGTGATCTGCCATTGTACCCCCTTTCTCTATTCATTCTGACACCATGTTGACAATCTAGCACCAGAGCAAAGATGAGATTTCAAAGTTCTGGGACACTTTAGCATGGAAATAAATTCTCCAAAGGCAGTTACAGTAAATCTCAAATGTTTCCCCCTCAACAGTTCACATCACATGGCCAGTAATCTCTAAGTGCACCTTCAGTGCCAGCACTGCCAGGAAAGAAATCAGGTCACTCCATCGACATGTCCAGCATTACTCCACTTGAACCTCTTTGTGGCACACATTAAAAATATACTATAAGTATTCTAATGCACAGAGTCAAGCAAGTAGTGAAACTACAGAATATCCACATAGCATGAATTGCTGTCATGAACCCAACAGTAGAGCATTTGTATGATGAGTACAAGATTGATAATATTAGTAATGATAGCCCATGGATAGCAAGTGGAGGAGGCAAAACCCGAAGCGGCCTGAAGTGAACAAAATTCTCTTGAACACAAGTTGCCAAAATAAATGGTCAGCCCTTCCTCAGTGTCATCAAGAACAATGACGAAATGTGGGTGGCTGTGTTTCCGATACAATGGTATTGGGGCAATATCAGAGGATGGAACTTCTCAAAACAGCTGTATAATGGACCCTTCCAATGCGTGATGGCAGTTGCAGATTATTTGCTGACAATTGTCAACTGCCTGTTGGGAGAAATTCTTAACAATGATACATGGATTCGGCCGAAGTGGATATGGATAATTTCAAGGAAATGTGGAAACCTGGTTTGGAAACCAATGAAGAACAGAAGGTGATGCAACAAATGGCTAGCAGCTGATACAGGAGAGTGCACATGCAAACAGGTAAGAAGTAATGTCCCATAGTGGCAAAATAGAACTTTAATTATTGTGATTTGCTGGGTGCCAAATGGCAATGACCATCATATATATCATAAACAACTCCAAACATTTTATCCTGATGTGGATTACTGGGAGGAGGTAATCCAGTTCATCAAAACAAATAGTTGCTAGCAAACAGAATACAGTCTGATGGTGATTTTGATGTGCACCTTCAGGCAGAAAGAATCTGAAGAAGACAATCTGGATTGATATGCACATTGGCCAATTATGAATTGACCCAAATATTGCCAGATTTTTTGCAATCGCTGCCATTCAAATATCTACAAGTTGAAACTAGGACACACTTTTAAATGATTGTTGGTCAAAGGGAGGGTAGTCCGATGGAAGGAGAGTGCTGAACATGTCATTTGACCAGCTAAGGTAATTTTTACTAGACTTATTAAGGTTAGCAATGGCCAGCTGGAAATATTGATTTATAGTTATTGGAGAGTATTGAAGAGAATACCAGAGATAAGGATGTGAAGGCTGGTGCAAACGAAAATGGTAGTAGTAACAATGTAAATTCTAATTGAATGAATGGAATTGAATATAATTCACACTGTGATTGCTTTCAGTACAGCTCTGTAAAGTATTGAACATCTCGATCAGTTTGAGCTATGCAGAAGTATGAACCCATCTTCCAAACCTTACATGGCATATTGGAAAGAAATTATTGAGGACAAAAAGAATACAGAGCACAATGGAATGGAGTTTCAGAAGCAACTCAATCACAAGAAGATCCTTGATCCAAATAGTTTCAGTTCAGTATTGTATATGATTCACCATACAATCAGCAATGAATCTGAATTTGAGTGGTTTGATAGGGTGGTACAGCTGCTCAATACCATGCAACATGTCAATTAAAGGATGAAAAAGTACCTTGCAATAACTTGTCAATGTCAGGTCTGCTTGAAGCCATGTTTGTGGTAGACCTAGTTTGAGTAATATGGTGTATTGTGGGGAGATGGGTGTGGAATTCAGATGTGCAAGGAGTGCAAGTTACAGACGAAATGTGTCTCAGCAAAATGTTAATATCAGTAGAAGCAGCAATGATATGATAATTCCTAACGGCAAAGGTTATTAGAGGATTGCAACGACCAATTGGGCTATAGTATCGATGAATGAGTGAGTATGGCTCAAAATGACCATCATGCCGTTTCCAGCACAATACAAGAATGTGATCCATTGCAAAGTTTGACTGCAGTTTTCTATCGTATATTAGCAATCCAGACAACTCCCCATCTGGGGCATCCACATTTACTTCTGCCATTGAATCAATCCTGGTGGACACCATGCAACACATGGCATGGATATGGAAAAGTGTCCCCAACAAGGTGCTGTATGATACCTACTTCTATCTATTCATCATGTTTGATGTGGAAAAAGTAGATCTCACCTATGTGAACGGGAACACCAGGATTTACAAGGCAGCCAACCGAGGGACAAAGTGCCTAGTTCTTAGAATGGCTTAACATCCGAAGCGAAAATCTCAACCAATGGGAAACTCTTGTATCATTTTTGGGGTGTTCCAATTTATGATGAGTTTCATTAATACAAAATGAAGAACAGTAGTGGCTGGCAAATTGTGATAAATGGCAGCATTAAATTCAACCAGAGAACACTGGTAAACTGGTATTTGATTTACTCTTTGGTTGGTTTCACAAGATCTTGTGCCTGTTTTTGAGATGGTTCTGATGATCCACAGGATAATACTATAATTCAAATGCATGGTGGAATGGCTCTGTAATCAGTGGCAAAGAGTTTCATGCATGCCTTCCTGCCTGCAGATAATGATGATCAAAAGAATGTCATGCACTAACTGACACCAACAGCAAAGCCAGGGATAACCATATGGTTGCCAGAATTGACACTGGCCAATAGGGAACATGTTGGGTGGATTCTGAAGAAGAAGATTCAAGTGGTTGATTTGGAATCGACAGAGCAATAGAAAGGAAAACTGCTGACCATGGTGGAAAGATACACTTTGCAATGTGTTTCAAGAGTGTGGAAGGTACCTAGATGGCAGCTACTATATTGCTCATTGGCTGTAGTAGACACTGAGGATCGCAATGAGCTTTTTGGACAATGGTTCAATCAATGGCCAGTTATTACTTCGGTGTATACTCCCAAATCCTGCTGTCAGAGAGACATATTTTTGGTAATACTTGTCAAAAAACCAGCAGACTATGCTGAATTTGACTAAGCTGAAGTATGAAATAAGGTGTTTCTGTACAAAACAGAATCAACTGACATTGTGTTCCATGGTCCACCACCTACTCAATATGTATTGCTTGTATGTACTCCCACAGTTCTGATTTGTTAAATAATTGGGTGGCTAACAAAGTTTATGGCAGATCATATTGATGATTGATATATATATGCAGCCAAGAATTACGATTAATGCACAGAAACGATGCTCAAATTCCAACATCCACGACATCTTGTGGTGTCACTCAATACACCCATTGCAGGGGACACATTCCTCAAACTTACAGTGGCAAACGTTGCATTGTTGACTCAATGATTCTTGATTGTGAATGTGCAATACCAGTCAATTGCTCGAATTGTTCAAGCGCCATCAGTCAGAGTTTGTATACACAGATAATAATTACTGGTCCCAGTATCAATGGAAGCTATGTGAGTACTCTCCTCGAACACTCTGCAGTTACCATCATATCAGTTCTGCACAGCCCGATGAGTAAACAAAATGTAATAATCTTGATGATTCGCTGTATTCAAGAGTCTGATGATATTCATATAAACCAGCTGACAGAGAAAGGAGGCACCTTACAGCCAGATTGAAATGATGAATAATTATCTATAATCATCAGTATGGTGAAATCAAGCTATGCCAACTTAATTATTTACACAACTGATGGAAAATTATCAAAACGTGTGATTTTGAGGCATATTATATATTAATGAGCAAATTATTGTTTCTTAAATTGATATTAGTTTGAGTTGGTTGTATTGATGTTCATAATGATTAATAATGAATAAGTGATGCAGTCAATGGATAGGCAGATATTATATATACCTGAATAGAAATCTATTTGAATAACCAAATTGGTGGCATTGCAGATATACCAGTTACACCAAACAGAGTTGATTGAAACATTATGTACACGTTGTGAATAACTGATTCATTGTCCACTGCGTAATCGGTTGGGTATTGTGAAGATGGTCAAAATTAGGAGCTACAGTTGGAAACTCCTAGCTGTTTTCACGATGGAGCATTACTCAGAGTTGAATCATAATACATGACCTAGTAAAAGGGGTTCCAACATTGTCCTGATGGCATGTGTCATGTATACCAAAAACCTGACCCAGGGTACCAAGTTGGAAATACAATCAAATTGCAGTGGTGAATCACTAACAGTCATGTGTACTGGAGAATCCCACAGATATGTTGAATTTCAATAGAGCAGATAGAGAAATGGATATCGCAATCATGGTAAAACAATGTCAGTCTGTGCAATATATATCTAATGTATGGGATCGTTAGGCATCACTCAGGGATTCATGTCCAGACACCATCTCATGCAGGAGTGTGATTTATTGCCAATTACTAACATTCAGATACACCTCAAATTGACAATCCTGTCTTGTATGATATTGAAAGTTATATATCAAGGCACCTTTGAGAAGCCATAATTCATTAGCAATGTATGATTCACATGGAAGAGCAGTTCATGGCCACATATTTGCCACTGACACAAGTGTACCTGGTTTGTATTGCACTTGAATAATTCATTTTGCTTCATATCCAGAATCTTTTCTTCCGCTTTGAATTCTACTGAATCAGTTGCCACAGCACATATGAATTGTTATCAATCAAACACTATACATTTAGGACCAAACAGCTCATTCTGCTTGGTATTAGATAAGTATGAAATCTATACTGACTCTATATCTGAAAGATGCTGCCAAAATGCCTTGAGATTATTGCTTCTTGTTGACTATCAGGTGTAGGAAGGTAGACACTGTACATGAAATCTCAACTGCCCAGCCATTGCCAGTTACTTACCTGACTAGAATAGATATTTACTAAGTACTCTATTTGGATATGCACTTCCAGATCCTGAAATAGATTCTGTAGTTTGGGCTCCGTCAATAGAGCTGGAGCTGGAGAGATTTTCAGCAGATGATTACTTACTTCTTGACTCTGCAGATTACCAACATCTCCCGTGCACCCCATATAACACATATTCTTAAACAAGCTTAAGTTCACGGCACTTCGAACTCATACTGAACTTGTTCCTGACTAAATTGTATGTTTGAGAACTAGCTACCATATCTTTAAATACATTTTGTGATTCAATTGCTATCACAAGAGCTCCAACAGAGCAACTCTGAAAGGCTATCTACACTCAAGGACTCCGTACATGACAAGCCATGCCTGGCCCCATCTGCTTATCCTACAAATATTTCAATCCTAACAGATTTAATCTGAATTACCAAGTTCCTGTCAACTGCCACATTCCCTGATGGGATGAAGTTCAAATTACCATAAAGGCTTGAAGTTGACTAATGACAGCTGAAGCAAGTGCAAGGAGCTGATAATATAGGGTGAGCCTGGACTTCCAATCCAAGGATTGAATTCTGCATACTATACGAATTGCAGTGCAACTCAATTCTTCACACCCACATGCAATTCATTCATCTACCCAGCCTAATAAAACACCTTCCTTCAAATTGACATCAGTTTGTATACAGCTTCAACTGTAACATGTCTGTTAATTCAACTTTGAACCAACAAGACACATCACAATTTTGTAGTTTGATTATATGATAGTTAATTGATATTACATGTACAATCTGATAGTGAGTCAACGATTGAAACATATACGCTACCAATGTTGCCATGGATGAGAACTGGAATCAATCAGGTTAGGCTGAATCTTCATTGTACCCAACCATTCTTGCACTACATTGTGTCATTCTTTTGCACAACCAAATTCACTCTCTTATATATTCACTACAATACAATTGTAAAGGAATTTTGCATACATGACCAGACAGGAAATTGAAGATATGCACACCAAATTACTGCATCAACCACTAACATTGAGGCTGAATTCTAAAGCAATAGAATATCATGAATATAGTATTTACATCAGTCAGAGATTCCAAATATGGAGATTCAGCTTCTTACTGTTCAATACTACTCTGTTTTAATGCTTGCACCTCATCCATTGTCACTTACAAGGTCCAAAATATATCCTGTTCTGCAGAACATCAACTGAGTAACAATTCTGTAGGATGTGGCTACCATAAACATTGGATCTACACACAAAATTACTACCTATGAATTAGTCATACAAATGTAATCTTGATCATTCAGTTTCTCAGTACTCTGTTTGACCAACCCTGAGGGGTTTTTCATAAGAAACCATTGTTAATAGCAAAACCTCTTCAGGTGTATCTGATTCAATTCCAGATGTGTTGGCTTAAACCTATCTACAATTGTTTATCAATAGCAAATATGATAAGAGACCTAACATTGCACATTTGACATCAGAAATCAATCTATTCCTGTGAACCAGACCTCACATCAATCACAACAAATAACTGGTATCTCCGTGATTATTATGTACTAGTGAAATGACCTTTGAGAACCATCTCCAAGACTCACCTGGAATTGCATCCCGCTGTACTCTGTGTCACTTTTTTGTTCTAACTGTTCAATTATACTAGTATATGTGACACTATATTTACTCTTATATACTATCTCGCCATATCCCACAACTCTATGTCCACTTTACCTATATTAATTCAACAGCAATCCAGGTGAGGAATCACTTTTCATTGAGGAATAATAAATTACACATTCAGAGAGCTTCTGCATGCAACAGGACGGTAAGTCCTTATTGACACTCTAATGTTTGCCTCTGAACTATAAATTCATATATTGTATTGGTGATAACTGATTTCCATAAATTCATTGATTGTATTGAAGTAGGAGGATAATAATACCAATCAGCAGATTTGCTATGACCAAAGTGATGGCAGCAGAGAGTCAGTCAGATCTTCTGACATCTAAGAAGCAATCTTCGATCACCACCAGATGGTTGAACTTGGTGGCTTGAAGTTGTGTGACAAGTTATTACACACTGTGGTTCGTGTCCTGGCTGTGCAATTGAGTGGTGCCAATTCATTTATTGCTTATCCTCCTTTTTCAAATTCCTTAACTCCCACTGGGGTTATGGAACCTCAATTTCGCAAATGGCAAAAGTCAACTCTAAATACCCTGTGTGAGTTCCTTGTTTTACCTGCCCAGGTGCTACTGCTACCAATGACCAGTGGAGATCAGCTTATAACAAATTTAAGCACAATGTGGATTATAACATTCCTGAATATGGAACAGTCACTACTGATGCTTCATAAAGGGTTTTGAAGAATATTTTCTCACCAAGACTCCTTGGCAAATTATATTAGATGAGATGTACTTAGTTGCTGTCAAAGTTTTGAAACTAGCAATTGATACTTAGGATCATCAGTATGCATTAGAAGGTGCTCCAGTAGATGTCATTACTGTGTTATTTGCCCAGTGGTCTCTCTCTTCATATAGGTCTGCAAACACAACAAGCTCAAAGTATTGTTTCCTGTTCAAAACTCATCTACTAGACTGTACAATAATGACTAGACCCTACACTATTCATTGTTCAATTTCATGATCAGTTGTATATCACAATCATTGCATGATGGAGCTTGTTGCACTGTTATCCATAGTTACAAGTAGAGTTTAGACTCTGAGAATGAGCTTCAGATTGAAGATGAAGCACATCTGTTGGACGATACCTACGTCCAACTGGTTTTACATGATATGAAATCATGGTTCATCAGAATTGAAGTGCTGCATTATATCACCAGCACACCCTTTGGTGCTTGTCAGATGGGATAGGTACATTTTATACTCCTTACAGCACTCCTATGCAGGGATAGGCACTGCAAAGCTCCATTGGCCCTGCCAAGCCTGACTTCATGCACAGCTATTTCATTTTGATCTCCTTTATTGCCTGCTCTAGTGCTCTTTTCCATACAGCAATTCCCATTTGGCAATCCTCTTTTCCTGGTGGCACACCCCTCTCTCACCAGAATGTACCATACTGCCATTCAATCTTCATTTTAATTTGCAGTTTGCTAACATCTCATTTCGCCATGGTTAAATATCCCAAACCATACCGGATGAAATGCAGACTCAATTTCACCTCTTCGTGAGGATTGAATTATCAGCGAACTGCATGTTAGTCACTGGGAGCCTCCAGGAGTGTCTGAGAGGATGTGGAGTGTAACTTAGAAGCATCAATTTGAGGAGAGTATCAGACCCTTGAAGGGCATTCTGGCAGGCCTTCTGAGTAACTGGGATTTCTAATGACTGGTACAGGAGTACCATAGGAGTGATTATGATAAGTTTGCAAACTCATCGGAGCACTGATGAGAACTTTGCACACATCTGGGAGTGTTGCCAAACGAATGTCATAATCACAAACAAACTCTCTGAGATGCCTGCATGCTTACAGTTGGTTATTCAGAGGACTGCATGGTCTCTGGGACTCTCCGGATGTACACAAGTAATTGATTTCCCTCAATTGCGAACATAATACACGGCTCACTGTTGATTATCACTTTTGAATGATACTAGCTATCATCGTCTTCAACATTCTATTTTTTACCTCGCTACTTTAAGGAACAAAAGAAAACAGTGAGTGATTGAAACATAAATGCAGCAACACCGAAACAATAACCCGACAAAGCAATCAAATGATATCAATCAAACATGGTGTCAATGTCATCCACCACTTCTCCCATCTCATCAGGGCTGACAAAGGCAGGAACACACAGTTCATCAACGGCATAAAGATGATGCACGCACTCCATTCAGTTGCTGACTATTCATACCTGGCAAGTGGATGGAATACAATTCCAATGTTGTTTGGCTTGATTTGTGATAACAAACAAAGATGTAATGAGATGTTAGCTAGCTTTGAATCCAAATGTGGGTTTGAAAGGCAATATGTGGATGAAAAAGGAGAGCAACCACCAGAAAATGAGGAGCGCCAGATGAGGAGTACTGGGTGGAAAAGAAGAGTACACAGAAGGTGTTGGCGGAGTGTGGATTGAAAAAAAAGACTATCAAATCTCGGCAGAGGAGCCCAGACCGGGATTGAGGAGCACCCTTACAAGCAGAGGAGCCCCAGAATGGGGAGGTATGGAGTGGAGAATGAAATAGAGGCATGCCTATCCAGCCAGCGGAGAACCGATGGGGATTGAGGAGTGCATTCCAAGCGGAGGAGTACCGAAAATAGGAGCAGGGGTATGGACAGTAGAAAGTAATATTGGAGCGACAATCCTGACTGAGAAGCACCAATAGAAATTGGGTAGCTCCCATCCCAGACTAAGAAGCATGGAAAGAGGGGGTATATAGCGTGGAATGAAATAGAGGAGCACAAAGCCAGACAGAGGAGATTATAGAGTGCCTATCCCAGTGGAGGAGCGCTGAAAGAAGAAGAATTAACTGCGTAATCAAATAGAAGAGCGTCAATCTAGGCTCAGGAGCAGTGATGGGGATTGAGAGGCCCCTTTCCTAGCGGTGTTACTCCGGAGGGGGGGGCAGGGGTCAAGAAGTGGCCCACTAATGTGTAATTGATAAGTGCAGGGGCATCTGAAGTGAAATTTATCACAAGGGATGGGCACAATATACCTTGACATTCATCTGGAGAAATCATTGCTGTTGCCTTCTTTCCACTACCATATTCAGACAGCACACAATGAATTGCTGTGGTTACCAGTGCTACAGTCTGTGGAGTGAGAGGTTGGAAATACTGAGAGGTTGTACGCTGGCTCCCCAAGCTGTTGGCAGTGAAGCAAATTTGATGGTAAATTAGATCAAGCACTTCCATTTGGGTGAACCATGATTTTTGATCATCGACGACCTTGGAGAGATATGCATCATGAAACAAGAGCTCCTTAACCTGCATCCCAAGCTCAGTCCCAGAGCCCAAATCCATCCAGTAACTACAGACACAAGTCCGACTTGCCCCATGAGATAATTGTCCTGACATGGTACTTCTCTTCAGTTTCGACTATGTATATTTTGGGTCACAGTCAGTATCTTGAATCTGATAGAGAAGTTTCATACAGAATCCAAAACATACAGCTTCTCCTGTTCACGGATTTATTTTGAGAGTTGGACCACCAGGCAATTGACATACTGATGGTGTACCTCTAGGAGCACCTTGTAATGCCCGCTGACAATCCTGAGTGTCAGTGGGTAGATTCCAACCATCTTCAAACATCGAGTTGTTTTCATCGGATAAGATTGGCCTAGGTGTCTGCATGAATACCATTGCCACCATGAACGTTTTCGCTATTTCAAAAGTACCTATGTGGTGTTGGGTAACGTTCTGATCTGCACAAGCCTTGGGTAGTTGCAGCGCCTAGGTGGATAGTGCATCGTCAGACGCGGATACTTTGTTGAGGAGGATTGCTGTTGGGTGTTTGAGCAGTGGTGCTGCCATGGCCTCAGGTCGATTTCAGCAATTTGGAAGTGGAGGGTGTGCAATAACAGTAGCAGCACGGATCCATTTCTGTGGCAATGGAACCCTTGTAGTTCGTAATGACTTAACCTGGCACGCCCGGCCCAAAAGTAGCACCACTTGACGGTGATCCAAATTGTCTTCTTCAATATCAGGTGATGAGGTGGATTCTATGGTGCCATCCAGTTCATCATCACCGATCTCCTGATCAGTGTAATAATCTTGCTTCATTGATGAAATCGAGGACGTTAGTCATCCACAATTCAATGCACAAAGGCAGAAAATTGGATGGCAAACATTAGATGGACAATGAAGAGTGGCTGCTTTCCTCAATGCAAATGCTCTCTCAAGGTGTGTGTGTCTTGATTCTTCTGTGAATAGTGATTCCTCACCTGGCTGGGCATAGGTGCCATTTATTGTAATAAAGACAGAAAGTTGGGAAATGTGGGAGAGAGTGTATAAGCAGTAAATATAACTGTAAGTGCATTAGAATAACAGAAAAAATAGTGCGAGAAGTTGTACATAGTCGAGGAGGATGCAATTTTAGGTTTGCATCAAAGGGTTCAGAAGAGATGACTTCAATGGAAAATATCTATATCAAGAACAGCAGTCCAGTGATGCGATTTCTAATGTTGTCAGATGCCCCAGAATAGATGGATTCCTGGTCAGGTGTGCTGGAATAGAAGGATACCTAATGCCAAATGTTAACATCTCCTATCGACAACGCTCTGTATGGATGCAAGAATTGGAGGTTGGCTGAATCCAACACAAATAGAATAGCACCAGATGCACAGGAACCAGATGCAACTGAACCAGACGCAGCTGAACCAGACACACCGGAAGAAAACTTGTTACATTAACTACCCCTTGGTGCTGGCCAAATGGAGCACCGAGAACCTGAATAACACCATGTGCCCCTGCAGTTGACACTTCTGACAATAGTCATTATGCATGAAGGTTTGAGAATTCGAGGTGACCGCATGGCATAGAAGTGGTGCAGCATTGAGAATTTGCAGAACTCGATAGTCTTGGGACTTTGAGAGTAATGGTTCTGTTACGAGGGGTGATACTGAGTGTGTTATCGATTGAGGGCAAATATGAATCACGATATGTGCTATAACCACTGGAAGAACATATGTATATTCATGATATTCTACTGTATTGGGATGCTGCAGCAAAGAGAGTGGTTGACAAGGCAACATCGTAAGCATAACTTCTCTTTAATACATTCATCAGGACCATGTCTGCAGAATATCTGCAGTGTATCGAAGAGGGAGCAAATTTGTTACACAAAGGTGGGATACAGCCATAGAGACAGAATGGTAAGGTATGGTGGATGATTCAGGTGTAATCTGATTGATTCAAGCACTCGTCAATGCCAAGATTGCTAACAAATGGGTCATAAATACTCACTCACATTCTCATCCTGCGTCTAATATCTAGTAAGTTGCACACCATTAAATCACAAACTCATTGTGAGTCTCCCCACTACAAAGTTGACATGAACTGAACGTTGAAATTGAAAGTAACATCCTACAATGGTATGAATGCATAGTGAGATGTCATCTGACAGTGGGCAGAGGAATAGAGATTGCATGTATGCATTTTTGGGGAATTGAGATGCACTGAAGTATAAATGGTTATGCTTTGATTCAACGGCTGGGGACTCCAGGCTCACCATACTCTGGGAGTTAATTGCGCTCTTTGAAGCGGTCTTGTCTCAATGCAAGCTTTCAAGATGCTCTCGCTTGGAACTCCTCTCTCGATAGAAATCATCGCATATAATCGATTTTCAGATACGAGTTTTGGCAGCCCAAATATTTATTTGTTCAGAATGCAGTTAAGTCTCCATTCAACACATTGAGCACTTATTACTCTTTGAGTAAGTGCGGGACATAGGTGGGTGGGAGTTGCACGGCATCTTGTAGAGTCGCTCAGCAGAATCTGGCTTTTGAGATTCTCACTCTCCACCTGCAGCTCTTTTGACAGAGCTCAATGTTGCAGAAGCTATTTTATGATTTGGAAACATAGGCCCAAGCATACTACTTACTCAATATCAACCTAAGTGAGGTTACTGAGTGGCCAGGTCTGTCCATTTGTGGTCTAATTGTGCAGGGCAACCTTCATCCAACAGACAGTTCACAAGGATCTGACAGTTGAAGGCGTTTCAGTGGCAGCCTTCACATACCGATCAAGCATCGATTCATATAATTAGCGGAGGCCAAGTGGGATGGGCAGCCTATATCTGAGGTACATGCGCTGCAGTGGCATATTTTTCGCTCTTGAGGAGTACCTGGGTTGAAATGATACATTCAAAACGAGTTGCACCTTGTCAAAGTTGGCTTCATACTAATCCAAGAACGTCATTCAGGACAGGATTGCAGATCTCAGTTGTGCTTGAAATTCAATCATAGAGAAAGAAATACCCGTCAGCTAGAACTGCAGCCTGGCCATAAATACCCGACCTGTGTCTCAGCATCCGACTCTCTGGGATGCGGATCTGTGGGATGCGATACTGAGGTGTGCATCAACTTCTCTGATATTCGAACAAATACTCCGGCATTGCTACAAATACGCGAGCCGTGTCTCATTTTCTGACACAAATACCCAATCTTGCCTTGACTGTCTTCCTGCCAACAAGGATTGCCAAATATGCTGTGCTGGGTCTGTCATAAGGTAACTCAAGACAAATGGTGAAGATTCTCCAGTGCAGCTGAACTTCGATCCGATGCCAGCAACAGCTGTGGCTTTGGCACTAATCTGGTAGCCGGTGTCTCATATCCTGAAACCACTACTCACTATCGCATAGACAGTGATTATTACCAACTGACATTGGCAAATATGAAGTGATCGATCGGTCGTAACTAGTGTTAGCGACAGTTCTGGGTTACCCGGCAGGGGTCCAGGTTAGAACCGGCACCGGGACCCCAGTCCAGGTGACCAACTGCCAAGTGAACGGAACCAGACAGAAAATCAGTGGTGTTTGCCTGGGTCGGAACTGGACCAAGGTTCCATTGTGCCGGTCTTACATTTTTGGCACCAATTAAGTTTTCGAATTCTTATCAAATCATGACATGGTCTATACATAAAAGCTGCAGTTTCAGAACCATTTTTACCCCCTGGTTGCCAGTTTGCACTCTGATCAATATTCATTGAGTCTCTATGAATTAACACTCAATATTACACACAAATTGTGGGTTTTCAACAGCTACACAATGTATATTGCTCTGATTCGAAATCGGAGACCAGCAGGGGAAAGATCTCCTGAAACAGCATAATTCACATAGAGATCTTGTTGCGATATGATCAGCACTCCAAAAGTTGCTAGGGGTGAAAATGCCGGTCATGGATGCGCCGGGTTTTCCGGTGGAAACCAGACCAAAGGCAACAGTCCTGGTTTTGCTTGTGGGAAGACCTGTTGCAACAGTTCGGTTCAGGTTCCAACCCTGACCCCGAAATGTTGCTATCACTAGTTATCACGATATGTGCCCAGGACTCTCCGGTGCACCCGAATTTCACTCACATGCCCGCGAATCACGCAGCATTGCCATGGTTAAGCAACACATGTCTCGCATTCTGTCACAATGACTGAATATTGCTTAGACAGTCTTCATGCCAACTGGGATTGGGAAACTTAAAATGGGCCAGCAGTCGTACCATGACTAATGACATACGTGGAGGATTCTCCGGGGCGCCTGAAAGTGATTGAATTATGCATATTACATTCTTTTGACTCCGGACTGCATGTGTCACCTCAGGTGTCTGGTGCACATCAAATTCTCAACTGACGAATGGTTCAAAGCTCTTCTCTGCATCATTCTCATAATTCGACCCATGCCATTTATCATAATATAGGCCAGCTGGCAACTTGTAATGCAGCTTATCAATTGACTTCATCTCATATTGGTCATTAATAATAATCAACAATGCAAATGAAATCCCACTCAAGCCATTGTTGATTTAAGACACAACAATTCCAATATCGAGAACTTTGATTCACTTCAAAATGACAGAGTGAAAAGATGTATTTATGCACTATAGTGTGCCTTACAAATGACCTTTTGACTATATGTATTAGTTAAGTAGAATATGTTGGTTGAATGTCTAAAAAGGCATACGTTGATAAAGCGTCCTACATACTAAGATGCTGGGTAGTCAGATTGCAATGTGTCTCCATTCCCTCTCAGCCTCTTCATATGGTCCTCACAAGGCTCCAGAATTTGGTTAATCATCGATGTCGTGAAGTTCTGTCGACTCCTCGAGCTATGCGAGAACATTGTTTAGGCAACTCAAGAGTGTTGATGGAGATCACTCGCGCGGTGAGCATAGCTTCCAGGACCCACGTTCAGTAATGATGTGTGAGGTACTCAGTTTGACCCTAGCCGGACTACTCATGCAAATGCCTGCCGCTGGGTATTCCATTCCCTGCACTGCTCAGTTATCAATGCATCGTTTGCAGCTGTAAGATTTTGGCCTCTTCCACCCACTTTGGGTGTAGTTACCAATACAAACAGATTTCATGAATCCTGGGATTTGAGCTGCATTTCTGTGCGTTCAACATTGCCCATTTCAGCATACATGTGGAGTATATCCACATGATCTGCGGGATACTTGGTCAGCCACCACTTCAAATCACGAACTTGCCCTGGAAGTTGAAAAAATAGCAATCGCTTTGGTGGAGGAGGTGCACTGGAGAGTGCATTGTAATTGCTCTCTTGCTCCAGAAGGAGCGCCACTCTTGATGGATCATCCTGGTCAGGTTCGGAATACACCACAGGCTCATCGACAATAATTTGAAGAAATGTCTTTCTCAGGCATTGAATAATCGAAGAATCCACCTAAGTGTCAAGAGGCGATTCATCATACCATTGTCTAGAAATGGCATTGCAATCGTCTGTATTTGCCAACATTAATGAAAAACATGCTAGCTGCCATCTAAGAACCCTCCAGGCTCCTGAAGCACCCCATGGAGTGCATCTCTTCACCAGAGCTATCGGTTTGACTTGCTCATCCGCAGTCAACTCAAGATCAATGAGGTATGCATACTCCATCGGTATCGGAACGAGTGGTGATTCATCCTCTAGTTCTGATTCTGACCACCTCCTTATCATCCAAGGCTTTGCAATCTTTATCATCCGGTGAACCACATCCTGTTGAGCATCATCATCTTCAGGCTAGATAGCATGCATCAAACTTGTCACTGTGGAATACAATTCTTGTGCTCCACGCTTTTCCATCAATGTATCATCCTCTGGATGTTCAGGCGCACCTGAAACCAGCCACATCGTCTGATGCCACAAGTCATGGAGTCAATGGAATCCCGCAGTTGCTGTGACTTGAAGTTTGAATCCAATTCTTGCTTTCATCGCAATTTGCCATCCTACCCTATTGTTGATGTAGTACTGATGTGACTCATCAGAAATCCCGAAACTCTATGAACAGTATGAGAGTTGGCCGTTACTTGATGGTATTGCTCTTGATTTTGAGGTATCATATGAGACATGGTGTTTGTTCAATCTTTGTTCCGGTTCGTCAATACCGGTGTTCAGATCCTCATGGGTGAGATTGACATTTTCGGGGTAGAACAAGTTAATGAGTTCAAAATCGTTTCCATATATCATTTCATCAATAACAATTGTGACAATCTCTGCCACTCCAGGCATTATGGCCACCAGGGTTACTTCATGGGCTGAAGTGAGTGCAGGAAGCACCAGTGGTGGAGTTGTCAGGATGTCTGAACGTCGGCAGGGCACTGCATTCAGTCTCTGCAATGGATACCACTCGCATTCTTCACCGACAATCCTGGGATAGTTGTTTTGAGTCATTTTCACTCACTCTTCCTGTGGATTCGGCCAGAAAATCCACAGCAGTGTGTCGGGAACATCGGTTTCTCACCACCACCACCACCACCACCACCACCACCACCACCACCACTCAGCTTGACAGAGGACTGAGCGATGGAGCATGTACAGAGATACTGCGATCCCGGAGATGCACTGGGCAACGGGTTCATACGGACATCCAGCGGTATCATGGATGGACTGAGTGACTGGGAGTATATCTTCTGGAGACCGTGGGGTTAATATTTGCAATGGGTCCAGGTAACATGCCAGAGGTCCGGGTTGCGACAGCAAAAACTGGTCGGTTCGGTTCCAGACCACTCCAACGACCCGACGCACAGCTTCTTGACGGACCGCACTCGGACCCGGACCCGTCAACCCATGGGTTTTGCCGTGTGTGGCTAGACCCGTCAGTTCCAATCAGCAGTTCAGGTAATCAGGTTTTTCTATTTATGGTCGCACTCAGATATCCTACTGTTAATCGCAATATATTGGCTTTGGTATATCAGTGTCTGTTTTTGATGCTCTGGCCACCTTTCTATTCAAGAAAACGAGACGGACTCTGTTTTCTCAATCCTGAAAATGAAAGTCAACGGAGTGTCCACAATCTTTCTTCCTGCATCTTGGGTTACCTGAGTGGTGATTGGTAGCAGACATTCACAAATGAGGTATAGGCCGCCTTTATAGTCAAAACAGAAAGCAACACGCTCCCTGCACCATTCTGAAAATGAGCGTCAATAGAGCGTCAATGATGTTTTGTCTTGTAAGTCAGGTCAAGAATCAGAGACTTGGTCGCTCAAATGCATAATGAAAGTATTGGCCGCCTGTATAGGTAAAAACAAACGCAACGACATCACTACTCTCCCATAACAATGATCATCAACAGCTTTTGGTCTTGTAAGTCAGGTGATAAAGCAGTGAATTGATCGGTATCACATATAATCGAAGTATTGGCCGCCTTTACAAGCAAAAGACACAGTGACACACGCCCTGCCCTATGTTGAAAATGAGTGTCAACGGAGCGTCAATGATTTTTGGTCTGGTAAGTCAGGTAATTACAGAGTGATTTGGTCTTTGTTAGACATAATCAAAGTATTCACCGTCCTTATATGCATTCAAGAAAACGACGTGCTCCCTGCCCCATCATGAAAATGAGGGTCAACAGAGCGTCATCGATTCGCGGCCTTGAATTATGTTTAATCAAAGCACAATGTGGCCGTGATCGTCTATATACGAAGTTTTGACCAGTTTTGTAGACTCAAACGCTCATGAACACTGAGTTGCAGCTTAGAATATGAATCAAGTCTTTATTGTCTGGGAAGCTGTCATGGGAATATCTCTTGCTTGTCTGGCTCTAAAGGCTGCCAACTCCTTGTTTATAGATGTCTGCAATCAAGCGCCACTTAGATTACCCACCAAAAATCGTTCACGCTCTGTTGAGGCTCATTGTCGAGATGGGGCTGGGAGCTTGTCGCTTACTCTTTTGCCTATAAAGGCAATCAATACATCGATGATGTAAAACAATGACCAAATCACGTGTTAATTACCTGACTTACCGGATCACAAATCGTTGAAGCACCGTTGACACTCATTTTAATCTATTATCTAGTCAAAGTGCGCTGCCATCAGTCACTGTGTGCATCATTGTTTGAACTTATTGGTTGCGTTCCTGCCTGATTGAGACTTGGCTCTTTCGTAAAGCCAAGCCCAGTAACCTTCTTGCGCGGGTTGCTCTCAATCTATTGAAATTCATATATCTTGTTGAATGATACATTTAGCCCGCTACACTTCTGATTATCAACAAATATTCACATGCGACTGCTCACTATTCTCCCATCATGACTCTCTATGTGACATTCTTGGTCAAGCAACATATAGAACCTGGTGAAAACATATTGACCCATTCTGACCAACTTTTTCTTGTGTCTCCTGTTCCTCCTTGTTTCCATTGCATCCACGGTCATCAACAGTGTTTCAGTGTTTTTGTTTGACCTCCATGTTGGCCAAATCAATCCGGATACATTAGGTACGGCATTCACATCCCACTTCCCTACGCTGGCCCGATCCTTGACGCCATCATCTTGCTCTATATCCGATTCATTGTCTGCCTCCTCATCATCATTGCTCTCATTTTGATTATCCAAGTAACCATTCCAGTTAAACCAATTCTCGGTGTCGGCAATGCATCCAGGTGCAATATCCTATTCACGTTCTCCTGGATGACGGTCGACTCTTCTGATTCAGCAGACATCAAATATTTGAGTTCTTCCTTCAGGAAGGTCCTTTGCAGACAAACCTGGTGGCACAGGTGATCTTTCTGACAATTTAAATGCAGCCGCACATTCATATTGAAGTTTTGACCAGGATACTTTGACGATCTCCTCTGTATCTGAAATGTAACCAATGGCTGTCATTAGCTTGTTTTGAGCATGAAATTCCCTCTGTGTAGCATGTAGGTTTTGGATGCCCTGCCACATCTCCAGAAAGTCGTGGACCTTGGCCATTCTGTGCAATTTTCCATCCTGCGCCCCTCTCTTCGTTTCGAAGCCATTTTCAGTTTCCCTCATTTCCTATTCTGGATTATCTCCTGCCAATATCCCGTTACTGGCTCGAGCAAACTGCCTTACTACAATTTTTTCGCGAAGGGCGTCTCCTGTGGTTTTTGGGTGCCTTCAGTGGATAATGTCTCACCCAAGGGAAAAACTGGAATCCACACCAATAACATATAGTATGATAGAGAATATATCGCATGCCACATTGCAGAGATTGGCGTACTTTGAATGCGTTTCCTCTTGTTCGCACCTCCAGTCGGTGATATCTGGTATCCAAAATGTCCTGCTAATCTGCATCGGGTGGGAGTGGTAATCATCGAAATTTGGATCAAGTTGGCCCCAGTTCCTTTGTGATTCAGCAGGTGAATTCAGTTACAGCCGTAAGGCTGTCAATCAGCGTGCCGCGCACGCGCTGCATTCAGGTGTCGTATCAGCCCTGTTTTTAGACATTTGGTATTCTTCATCATCACTGGACAAGTCATATGGATCAGAAGAAGATTGAGGGGATCCAGAAGCCATTGCGGAGGGGAAGAGATCGTTGCTCAGTATTCTTTCAGGTCAAATGATGGACAATTGTCTATGTTTGGCGCCGTATTCATTCTCCACTTACTTCAGAAAGGGCTCTTGGGATTGGGTAGTATAGAAAGTCTCGTCCTCAGGATTATTATCTGTTCCCTTGTCCCACTTCCTGAACAATCACAACTTACAGAAAGCATACATGATATGTACTGAAATGAGAATCATTCTAGTCATTCGAGTAACTTCAGCATGATAGTTGGACAGCTTCTGGCTTGCAAACTTCACGGTGAAGAATAAGTCTTCCTTCCATTTGGTCTTCTTCTTGGCTAAAGCTCGCATAATGCTGTCCATATGATCGAACATGTCATCTTACACATTCATACCATCAGCCAAAAATATTTACGTCCGGGCGGAATGGCTCCATCAGAGTGGACACGCTCCGTCAGAGCCATCAGAGACACCCAGGTGGCGGATTACTCCGCGCCCGGCGTCAATACCACACGTCGCATTTCGTATCTCCCTCCGATCGCCGTTTCGCCATTTCTTCGCGCTCTGTCAGTCTCATATTCTAAACAAACACTCTGGCATTGTGGCCAACTGTGACCATACGTCGGAATGGGTTCATTCGGTACACGCATGCATCGGGATTGCAACGCAGACCCCCGAGTAGAAAGACATCATCGCATTATACGAAGGGATTGCAATGCAAACCCCTGAGTAGAAAGACATGGATCCACGCAATTGCGTGAATCCTTGCGGCCGGGGAGTATCACAACTCCTCACCCTCATCCTATGCTCCTCGAGCCAGGTTGACTCTTGATCATGGCATGGAGAGATAGAGAGGGATGACTTAACTTCGTGTTCTTAGGTGATGGTAGAGGAGATGGGACAAATCCTCATGAG